>ENA-OPMP01001253-OPMP01001253.1-human-gut-metagenome-genome-assembly--contig:-NODE-1253-length-11393-cov-1.667313_pt1 | contig 11393 bp, 11 predicted proteins | sample MGYA00241527_ERZ501751 | MGnify/ENA primary metagenome ERZ501751 (study PRJEB25962, sample SAMEA2042647) | human gut metagenome | biome: human gut; feature: human-associated habitat; material: faeces... | reverse complement strand
AGGGGCGGCGTTGGGCAAGCATCGCGCAAATGTACATTTGCACAGCTTGCCGAGGATACCCCGGTCCCCTATGCCGCCTGCTGGCGGAAAAACTTACGGCTATACGCCGCAGGAAGGAGAAAAATGTGGATGAGAACAAGAAAGAACACCATCTGCACATCGTACTGACAACACAGCAGTATCAGCTGCTGTGCTGTCAGGCCAAAGAGTGCAGGCTGACAAAACGGGCATATCTTGCACGGCTTATTGAGGGACGACTGGTCAAAGCCCGCCCTACAAAAGAAATTAAAGAGCTCCGGACGGAAATACATCATATCGGCAACAACATCAACCAGATCGCCCGCAGCGTCAATGCAGGAATTGCGAAGCCGGAGGATGCCAAACGGGGACTCTATCTTCTGGATCAGGTATATGAGCTTATGTTCCGGATAGCGAATAAGTAATGGCTGTTACGAAAATCCTGCCCCGTAACGGCGGCTTAAAAGAAGCCATTGATTATGTTCTGAACGGTGACAAAACGGATGGGCATATTTTAACAGCACATTTTAATTGCGATCCAGGGAGAGAGTACCGCGAGATGATGAAAACAAAGCTGGAAACCGGACGATTGGATAAGCGTCAATGCTATCACATCATTCAATCGTTCAAGCCTGGTGAAATCACACCTGAACTTGCTTTAGAAATTGCTAAAGCATTTGCGCAGGAACACTTGGACGGCTTTGAGGTTGTGATTGGGACCCATGTAGACCGGCATCATATCCATTCGCATATTGTATTTAATTCGGTGAATGCAGATACCGGCGAAAAGTATCACAGTACGCAGCAAAGCTACTACCAGCAGATCCGTGCCATTTCAGACCGGCTCTGCCGGGAGCATGGATTGTCCGTCATCGTGCAGGGCGCGCCTGCCAGGTCGGTCAGCTACATTGAGTGGCTGCGCCAGTCCAAGGGGCAGCCCACCTTCCGTTCCATGCTGGAGGCAGATCTGCGGGATGCCATCCGGGACGCCAACGACCTCGGCCACTTCTTCCTGCTCATGGAGCATAAGGGGTATGAGATCCATCATGGCGGCAGGCTCGGTTTCCGCCTGCGTGGACAGGAGCGATTTCAGTACCCCGGCAGGCGAGATCCGCTGTTCACAGAGGACGGAATCCGTGCTGCCATCCAGGGCAACCTGGAACAGATCGAAGCGGGGCTGCGGCCTGTCTTGCCTGTGTGTCCGGCGTATCAGCCGTACCGGAAGCATCCCAGATACAGCGGTTTTCTTGCCCTCTATGTCCATTATCTCTATCTGCTGGGCAAGATCGAAAAGCGGCAGTACCCGCCCCGTATGACGCCGCATCTGCGGCAGGCGGTCATGCGCTTTGAACGGTATCAGGCACAGTTCGCGTTCCTGCGGGAAAATGACATCACAACGCCTGCTGACATGGCGGCATTCAAACAACGCACAGAGGAAACGCTGGGCAGATTGACAAAGCAGCGGACCCTCCTCAATGTGCGGAAGAAGAAACGCCAGCCGCTCTACGCGGCGCTGGCAGACGCGGAGGCGCTGGAACCCAGCAGGGCGTTATACGAGGAAGGGCTCACCGGCATGGAGCGGGAGTTTGAGCAGTATATGAAAGCCGTGAAGCTGCTGGAGGACAGCGGCGTTCCGCAGGAGGTGCTAAAGAAAGAAAAGGCAGAAGTGTATGAACAGCTCTCAGAGGTGAATCGGAAGATCCGGGCGGAGCGGGAAAAGCGGAAGCTCTGCCGGGAGATCTGCCAGCAGACGCCCGCAATGGAGCAGGACATCCAGAAAACAGAAGAACACCAGAAGGAGGTGCGGGAGCATGAACATCGGAGGCGGTGAAGCGGCGGACCAGCTGGTACGCATGATGCTCTCCGGCAGCGAGGTCGCTGTCCGGCTGAGCGGCTCCGCCATTAAAAATATGCTGGCGCTCACCATGGCGCTGGCGAAAAAACACAAGACCATTTCCGGCAAAGTCAATCTGGCAAAGATGCTGAAGGAGACCCGCGATGTGCGGCGGTTCGCCATGTCTCCGGAGCAGTATCAGCAATTCAGGCAGCGGGCAGGAAAACAGAAGATCCTGTTCTCTGCCATCCGTGATTCGGATAACAAGGGAAAAGTCGTGGATGTGATCATGCCGGTAACGGAGATCGACCGCGCCAATATGATCTTTGAGCGCATCCGATATACCGGGCAGCCGGAGCAGGCGCGGCAGGATGCCCCCTCTAAGGAGCAGGAAGCCCGTGTGGGACAGGAGGCGCCGCAGTGCGAACAGGAACGCCCCCGGCAGGAAGAAACGCCTGTAACGCCGCCTGTGGGCGAGCGGCAGGAGGTGACGCCAAAAAAAGGATCTCGGTCGGGAACAGACTTGCCAGATACCAAAGGCAGATCGACCTCATCCAGCGGCAGGGAAACGGCTGCCGGGACGATGTCGAATGAGCGGCCTTCGGTTCTGGAACGGCTGAAAGGCTATCAGGCACAGTTGGATACCCGGCAGAAGTCTGCCCCGGCCAGAGAAAAGATCCGTCAAAAAGTACGATCGGACAGGACAAAGTAAGAAAGTCGTTTCGTCAGCAAGGCCGGCAGAGTGGAATGCTCTGCCGGCCTCGTATTTTTTATGCAGGAGGTGATGCGGCTGAAAAAGACATCCCAAACAACGGATCTGGTACTTGCGCTGTTCCTCTATATCCCTGTGATATGGGCGGCGCTGCTGATCGCCCAATCCCTTGGCGGCGGTCTGCCAGAGCTGCTATCAAACTTAACTGCCGCGCTGGAACAGCCCTTCCAGATCCATTGGACAGACAAGAGTCTGTTGTCCATTCTCGTCTGCACCGGCGCGTATCTCATGGGGCTGTGCCTCTATGCTTCCGGACAGGGCAGGACACGGGACGGAGAGGAACACGGCTCCGCCGCATGGGGCTCTCCCCGGCAGCTCAACGCGCAGTTCCGGCAGAAGCAGAACAAGATCCTCACCCGCCATGTGCGGCTGGGGCTGGATACCCACAAGCACCGGCGCTCACTGAATGTGCTGGTCATTGGCGGCAGCGGCGCGGCCAAAACCCGCGGCTATGTCAAGCCCAACATTCTGGAAGCAAACAGCAACTATGTGATCACGGACCCGAAGATGGAGGTGCTGACCGCCACCGGAGGGTATCTGAAACGGCAGGGATACGACATCCGAGTGCTGAATCTGGTGGATCTGTCGCAGTCGGACGGCTATAACCCGTTCCGCTACCTGCGGGATGAAAAAGACGCGCTGAAGCTGGTGAACACGCTGATCCAGGCAACGACGCCCAAGGGCAGTCACGAGTCCGATCCGTTCTGGTCGAAGTCCGAGACAGCACTGCTGCAGGCCATCATCCTCATGCTGTTCCAGGAAGCGCCGGAATATGAGCAGAATTTTTCAATGGTGCTGCGTGTGCTGGAATATGCCGAAGTGAAGGAGGACGATGACGAGTATGTCTCCCCGCTGGATCTGCTGTTCCGGGCAATGGAGTATGAGAACCCGGAAAGTGTTGCCCTGCGGCAATATAAGGTTTTCAAGCAGGCAGCGGGCAAGACGGCAAAATCGATTCTGGTGTCTGCCGCTGTGCGGCTGGCACCCTTCAATCTGCCGCAGATCAAAGCTGTCACCGACCATGATGACATGGATCTCTACACGCTGGGAGAGCGAAAGTGCGCTCTGTACGCCGTCATCCCAGATAATGATACGACCTTTACTTTTTTAGTGAGTCTTCTGTACTCCCAGATCTTCCAGACCCTTTACTACTGCGCAGACCAGATCCATCACGGAGCCTTGCCCTGCCACGTGCATTTCATCTTGGATGAAGCGCCATCAGTCAATCTGCCGGGGCTGCCGCGGGAGCTTGCGACCATGCGCTCACGCAACATCTCCTGCAGCACCATCATCCAGAACATGGCGCAGATCAAGGAGCTGTATAAGGACTCATGGGAAACCATCCCCGGCAACTCGGACACGCTGCTCTATCTGGGCGGTAACGAGGCAAGCACCCACAAGTACATTTCCGAGGCGTTGGGTAAGTCCACCATCGACACCAAGACCCACGGGCAGACCAAAGGGCGGTCCGGGTCTTACTCCACCAACTTCCAGATCAGTGGGCGGGAACTGCTGACGCCGGACGAGGTGCGGATGCTGGATAACCGGTATTGTATTCTGTTCATCCGCGGCACACGGCCGGTGATGGACGAAAAGTATGAGCTCATGGAGCATCCCGCCATCCGCTATACGATGGATGGCGGCGGACCGCCCTACATCCACCACGGGACGGCGGAGCCTCCTATTACGGGAGAGCCGCTGTTCCAAATTGATTTTGACAATGAAAAGGAGAATGCTGCAGCATGAAACATGATTTGAACAACAAAAATTTCGAGAGAAAGGCAAAGCGCGTCTATTCCGTGTTTGCCTGCGTTGCCCTGCTTCTGGTCGCCACCGCAGTGCCTGCGCTGGCGGCAGATGACCCGCTGACGGTGGTCAACAACCTGTCCGATTTCATTTTCTCGCTGATCCGCGCCATTGGCCTCATCCTGCTGGGCTTCGGTATTTTGCAGGTGGGCCTGTCCCTCAAGAGCCACGATCCCTCCCAGCGCGCCAACGGTATGCTGACGGTGGCAGGCGGTATCGTCATCACCTTTACCAAGGAAATCCTCTCCCTCATCACCGGCTGAAAAACGCGGCAGGGTGAACGGCATGATACCGTTCACCCTGTTCTTCCCGTAGGAGGTGATTTTGAATGGGAAGTGGAAACTGGATCGTAGACAATTTGAACTCTGCGCTGGAAATGTGGAACGGAAGGCTGGCAGAGATCTGGCAGCTCATCAGCACCTCGCCGGAGTCCTTTAAGGGCGGCGGTGTCTGGAATGTCATCGTGAACATCAACGATGGATTAAAAGCTGTGGGGTATGCGCTGTTGGTGCTGTTTTTCGTGATGGGCGTGGTCAAGACCTGCGGCAACTTTACCGAGATGAAGAAGCCGGAAGTGGCCTTCAAGTGCTTCATCCGCTTTGTGCTGGCGCAGGCGGCGGTATCGTGGGGCATGGAGCTGATGACCGGCGCGTTTCGCGTTGCCCAGGGCATGGTGGCGACCATCATGGATTCCTCCGGGCTGACGGCGATGTCTGCCACAACATTGCCGGATGAACTGGTGAGTGTCATCGAGGATGTGGGCTTTATTGACTCCATCCCCCTTTGGGCGGTGACGCTGCTGGGCTCGCTCTTTATCTGGGTGCTCTCCCTTGTCATGATACTGACGGTATATAGCCGTTTTTTTAAGCTCTACATCGCCACAGCCATCGCACCCATCCCGCTGGCCAGCTTTGCGGGACAGCCCTCCAGCAGTATCGGCGTAGCCTTTTTGAAAAGCTATGCCGCCATCTGTCTGGAGGGCTGTGTCATCGTATTGGCTTGTGTGATCTTTTCGGCGTTCGCGTCCTCGCCGCCCGCCATCGCGGACGATACGCTGGCGGCAGCCACCATCGTATGGAACTATGTGGGCGAGCTGATCTTCAATATGCTGGTGCTGGTGGGCGCGATCAAGATGAGCGACCGCATCATCCGGGAGCTGATGGGCCTTGGCTGATTCAGCGCCACAGACCCTCTGTGCTGACAGTGTCTTCGCCGTTCTCCCGTGCTTTGCGAACACGGTAGGAGAAATACTCCATAGCGGCAGCGTCATCCCGTGCCTGCATAACAAGATCGCAGACAAAGCGAATCAGCGAAAGCAGCCAGGACAGCACCACCAGCCCTACAAGAGTGAACAGGATGCGGTCTGCCAGCACGGTATGGGCGCGATACCAACCGTGGAACACCGTCAGCATGGACACGGTGTACAGCAGCGGGATGGTCATCCGCGTCAGCGCGGCGAACCGGGAGAGAAGCGCCAGGACGCCAAGTCCGGCGATCATCAGAAAAGCGATCATGTGTCACGACCTCCTTCATCGGGTTTGTGGCATAGTACCATGACTGCACAGACAAAGCAAGAGTCTGTTTAGCAAAACTCAGAAAAAACTCGGAGGTGATCCATTGGAGGTCCGCATCAACAAAGAAGTACGAAATTACCAGGAGAGTCTATTCTTCGGGCTGTCCCTGCGGCAGTTGCTGTTCGCACTGCTGGCGGTCGCCGTGGCAGTGGGCGTATATTTCGGCCTGCGCCCTGTGCTGGGGAATGGGGAGATCGGCTGGGTCTGCGTGCTTGCAGCCTTTCCCTTTGCCCTGGGCGGCTTTTTTCAGTATAACGGCATGACGCTGGAACGCTTTCTGCTCGCGTATATCCGCTCGGAATTCCTGTTTCCCCGCAGGCTCGTGTTCAAATCGGACAACATATACGCCAAAGCTCTGGAAAATTCAACGATAAAGGAGGCTCTCAAACTTGATTAAAACTCTGCAAAATACACTGAAGCAGGACAAAGAAAGATTTACGGTTCCGAAATCTGTACAGGACATCATCCCCATCCGCCGCATCTGGCCGGATGGGGTCTTTCAATTTGGCAGCAAGTATTCTAAAACACTGCGTTTTAGCGACATCAACTACGCCATCGCCTCGAAAGAGGATAAGACGGCGATGTTTCTCAGCTATTCCGAGCTGCTGAACGCGCTGGACACCGGCTCCACCACGAAGATCACCATCAACAATAAGCGCCTGGACCGACGCAATTTTGAGCAGGAGATCCTCATCCCGCCCAAGGGAGATGATCTGGACGGCGGGCGTAAGGAATACAACGCCATGCTGCTGGATAAGGTGACGGACTCATCCAACAGTGTGGTGCAGGAGCGCTACATCACACTGTCCGTCCACAAGAAAAATGTGGAGGAAGCCCGCGCGTTTTTTGACCGCACGGTCCATGACGCCTCTTCCCGTCTGAACCACATGGACTCTCGCTGCGAGGAACTGGATGCGGCAGACCGCCTCCATATCCTGCATGATTTCTACCGTGTGGGTGAGGAAAGCGAGTTCCGCTTTGACCTCCGGGAGAACATGAAGAACGGGCGCTCCTTCAAGGACGCCATCTGCCCGGACAGCATGGAATTCAAAAAGGATCATTTTATCATGGGCGGTAAGTATGGCCGGGTACTGTTTCTGAAGGAGTATGCCAGCTACATCAAAGATTCCATGATCAATGAGCTCACCAGCCTGAACCGCAGTCTCATGCTGTCCATTGATATCATCCCCGTACCGACAGACGAAGCGGTGCGTGAGATCCAGAACCGCCTGCTGGGTGTGGAGACCAATGTGACCAACTGGCAGCGCCGGCAGAACGCTAACAATAACTTTTCTGCCGTTGTCCCCTACGATCTGGAGCAGCAGCGCAAGGAGACCCGTGAGATGCTGGACGATCTCACCACCCGCGACCAGCGGATGATGTTTGCCGTGGTGACGCTGGTGCATCTGGCAGACAGCAAGGAAGAACTGGACAGTGATACGGAAACGCTCCAGTCCATTGCCCGCAAGCACCTCTGTCAACTCACGACGCTGAACTGGCAGCAGGCGGACGGGCTGGTGACGGCGCTGCCGCTGGGCCTGCGCCGCATCGATGCCCTGCGCACACTGACCACGGAAGCGCTGGCTGTTCTCATGCCCTTTAAGGCCCAGGAGATCTGGGACCGGGGCGGCGTGTACTACGGGCAGAACGCCATCAGCAAAAATCTTATCGTGGCGGACCGCAGGCAGCTTCTCAACGGCAACGCATTCATTCTCGGCGTCTCCGGCTCCGGTAAATCCTTCAGCGCCAAGAAGGAGATGGTGTCACTGGCGCTGTCCACGCAGGACGATATCATCGTCATCGATCCGGAATCGGAGTACCGCCCCCTCATCGAAGGACTGGGCGGCCAGGTCATCAATATCTCCGCCACCTCACCCAACCATATCAACGCCATGGATATGGAGCAGGGCTATGGGGACGGAGAGAACCCCGTGGTGCTGAAATCCGAGTTCCTGCTCTCCCTCTGTGAACAGCTCATTGGGGCAGGCAAGCTGTCTGCCAAGGAAAAATCCGTCATCGACCGCTGTACCGCGCAGGTGTACCGGGACTATATCCGCAGCGGCTATCACGGCGCGGTCCCCACCTTGCAGGACTTCCACGCCGAGCTGCTCCGCCAGCCGGAAAAGGAAGCACAGGATGTGGCGCTGGCCATTGAGCTGTTTACAGACGGCAGTCTCAACACCTTTGCCAAGTACACGAACGTGGATACCAATTCCCGCATTCTCTGCTACGATATCCGCGACCTTGGAAAACAGCTCCTGCCGGTCGGCATGCTGGTTGTGCTGGACAGCGTGTTCAACCGCATCATCCGAAACCGCAAGCTTGGCAAGAATACATGGCTTTATATTGATGAAATCTATTTGCTGTTCCAGCACGAATATAGCGCAAATTTCCTGTTCACGCTCTGGAAGCGGATGCGCAAATACGGGGCCTGCGGCACGGGGCTGACGCAGAACGTCGACGATCTGCTGCAATCCCATACTGCCCGAACGATGCTGGCGAACAGCGAGTTTTTGCTCATGCTCAATCAGGCGAGTACGGACCGAATCGAGCTGGCGCGGCTGCTCAATATTTCAGATAATCAGCTTTCGTATATCTCAGGCGTGGACTTTGGGCATGGACTTCTCAAGTGCGGCAGCACCATCGTGCCTTTCGTGGATCATTTTCCGAAAAATGGCAAGCTGTACCAGCTTATGACGACGAAGATGTCTGAACGGGTGGAGCAGGCGTCGTAATGCGGGAGGTCAAGGAAAAATCACCGCTGAAAGAGCGAGTTGGCGAAACGCTCAAATCCGCGCCGCGAACAGCATTCCGCCGCGGCACAGATGCTTCCTTTCAGCAGCTTCGGCAGGAGCTGCGCGATGCAGCGCAGGACGGCCAGCCGGAGGATCGCTACGAGAGCGGCAAGATCACGGATACCGCCGACCATGCCGTGCGGCAAGTCAGCCATCTGGCAGAAAAAGCTGTCCACAAGCTGCCGAAAACGAAGTCTGAATCGGAAGCCAGGACAAAATCTGTTCCACAACATGAGCAGCCTCGGCACCCCCTGCAGCCTACTGCGGTACCGAGGGAATATCCACCGCAAAGCCAGTCACAGGGAAATCAGTCTGTGCGCGAATCGGCTTCTCCGATCAGGGAGAAGCCGGTTCCTCCTGCAAACGCCCAACAGCCCAAAACGCGAGTATATACGCCGGATGCGAAAGCGCCAGCGTCCCCGTCTCAGTATCCAACTCCGAGGATTCATGAAAACGCAAAGGCTGTTTCTGCGGAAACAATGCCATCGACAATGGAACATTCTGTGCGTGAATCGGCTTCGTCAATCAAGGAGAAAACGATTCCTCCTACAAATCCCCCACAACCAAAAATGCGGGAACATGCACCGGATGCGAAAGCACCGGTGTCTTCCTCCCAGCATGCAACTCTGAGGATTCACGAAAAAACGCAGAACGTTTCCGCGGAAATTACGCCAACGCCAACTGGTAGCGCAGAAAAACATACCGCAGCACCCTTTGAACAGTCTGCGCACCATTTACAAATGGAACGTTCTGCACACGAACAGGCTTTTCCAATCAAGGAGAAGCCTGTTCCTCCCGCAAACACCCCGCAGCCCAAGATGCGAGAGCATACACCGACCGCAGATGCACCTGTGCATCTGCCCCAGCATCCAGCTTCGCAAATTTATGAAAGACCGCAGAATGTTTATCAATTGCAGACAAATCGCTCTGTGCGTGAATTGGAAACATCAGTAAGGGAAAAGCCGTCTGCTTCTTCTCTGCGAGAAATTCCTGCTGCGCTAAAACCGGATACCACACAGTTCGCGCTTCCTGAAATCAAGACGAAAGAGTACATCCGAAAGAAACGGAAAAAGCAGAATCTTCTCAAAGAAGAAACAAGCAGTATTGAGAACACAATCGAAGATTCCGAAACTTTTTCGCCGGTCATCCGTACACGAGAAACTGTTCGTGAACAGCAAAAACTCCACGTTTCCCATAGTGCGGAGCAGGAACAACCGGTCATGCCGCAGATCCGAACGCGGCAGTCACAGGCGGCCTCCATGCGCGCCAATACAGAACCCGTAACACCGGATGCCCCGCAGCCACCGCTGCCGGACATCAAGAGCAAGCAAAAGTACATTGCAGCGCAGCAACCGACACAGGTAACGCCCGTGCAGGCAAGCCCACAGCAGGCTGCGCAGCAAGCTGGAAAGAAAGCTGTACGCGGCGAGCGAAAATTATGTCAACCATCATTGGCGAATGAAACAGTCCCCGTACCAACGAGCAGGAATGTCGCTCCGACAAAGCCTGCGCGTGTCCAGAAACAGGCGCGACCGGCTTTCGTAAAAAAGCAGAAGATCAAAACGGCCCCGAAAGCGAAAATCAAATCCGCCACACCTGCTGCAAAAGCCCTGCCCAGCAAAGCGTCGGCGGCTGCTCCCAAGCAGGCCGCAACTGTCATCCGCAAAGGGCAGGTGCTTCGGGATACGGCGATCAAAACGGCGAAGGTAGCAAAAGAGGCTGGAAAGAAAGTCCTGCGTGCAATTGCGGCAGCGGCAGAAAAGCTGGCCGCAGCTATCGGCGCAGGCGGCGCGGCGGCAGTTTCCGTTGTTGTGGTGATCCTGCTCGTGGGGATGCTGTTCGCTTCGCCGCTTGGAATCCTGTTCGCAGGCGAGGACACAGGCACGGAGATCAAGATCCCGGGCGCGGTTGCGACGCTGAACGGCGAGTTTACCGATGAGATCTACCGTATCATGGAGGAACATCCATACGATGAGCTGGATATGCAGGAGGGCATGGAAGCGGCCATGCTGCAGAACTGGCGGAATGTGCTGGCTGTGTACGCGGTCAAGGTCTCGACCGACGAAGAACATGGGCTGGACGTTATGACGATGGATGAGGAAAAACTCCAGCTCCTGCGGGAAATTTTCTTCGATGCCAACAAGCTCGAATACGAATTGACGATCAGAACCGTAGACGGCGAGCGGATTACAACGCTGCATATCTCTGTGCAGATCAAGGACGCCATGCAGATGGCAGATGAATACAGCTTCACTGCCCAGCAGCGGGAGATGCTCGAAGAATTGCTGAAGCCGGACTACGACGACATTTTCCTTTCCCTGATCGGCAATTACCAACCTGACGGTACGCCCATCGGCCCCGTCGACATTTCGGACATTCAAGGCACGCTGCCGGATGATCTTGATCCGCTGCGCGAATCCATTGTCCTGACGGCGTATCAGCTTCTTGGAAAGGTGACGTATTTCTGGGGCGGCAAAAGCGAAGCCGGATGGAATGACGAATGGAACACTCCCAAGCTGGTTACCGCTGCCGGATCAAGTTCCACGGGAACGATTCGTCCGTATGGGCTGGATTGCTCCGGGTTTACCGACTGG
>ENA-OPMP01001243-OPMP01001243.1-human-gut-metagenome-genome-assembly--contig:-NODE-1243-length-11467-cov-2.047494_pt1 | contig 11467 bp, 9 predicted proteins | sample MGYA00241527_ERZ501751 | MGnify/ENA primary metagenome ERZ501751 (study PRJEB25962, sample SAMEA2042647) | human gut metagenome | biome: human gut; feature: human-associated habitat; material: faeces... | reverse complement strand
ACTGACTTTCAAGCGTCGGTTCAAACTTTGTGATGTAGCAACTCATATATCCCATAATCAGCCAGAACCACACCACCATAAACGATATGTCATAAAGCAATGCCTTTTCAAAGCAGGCAAAAATCAAATATGCGAAAAGAAAAGCAAACAGACAGGGATAAACATCGTCACGATATGTTTTTTTCTGCAAAAACAGGTGCTGTGCGGAGTGTTTTGCAAATCGAAAACCGAAAATTCCGAAAAGAACAAAACCGATTACACCCGTTGAAACAAGAATTGTAAGAAAACCGTTGTGCAAATCACTTTTGTGATACGAATATTCCAAAGCGCCGTTTGAATATTCGGCACTGTAAAGAACAATATTTCCGTTGGAAATTCCGATAATCGGCGACAGTTTGAAAAGATTGATTGATTCAAGCCAAAGCTTCTTTCTTCCGCTGTCAATGTTTTTGTTTTCATGTGAAAAGGTGATTTTATCCTTTTCAAGCTGTTCTCTCTGTTCGGGAGTCAGTTCTTCCTGCATAAGGTCGCTTTCGGTTTTGCCTAAAAGCAAATCGACAACAGAGGTTGTCTTTGATACAACAACGGAAAATCCTTCCTGACAAATCGTTCTGAACATCAAGGCAGAGCCTGTAAGGAAAACTCCCACAAGAAACAGCGCTGTAATTTTCAAAATAATTTTTGAAGGTGAAAGTCCCGCCTTGTCAGCAAAGAACATATAAACTATATAAACAATTGCATATCCGAGAGCAAGCACAAGTGAGGCGTTTGAATCGCACAGAATGAGCGAAAACGCATTTGTGGAAAGACAGGCTACAATCCATATCTTACTGATGACGGGTTCAGGAATTTTTTCGGCAATTCTGCGCATAAAATGCCCTTTTGAAAGTATATGGCAACAGAAAATCGACACCACAGCTATGAAGCCGAGGAGATTCGGGTTGACATAACAACCGGTGAACCTGTTTTCATAAACGGTAAATTTAATCCAGTACCATTCAAATTTAAAGCCGAACATAAGGCAGGTTATCCCGATTATGTTCATTACCGTGGTTGCGTATATTATGAATTTTGCAATGTGATAAAGCTCTATTCTGTAATCAAATTCAGGCTCTGTGTGCATTCCGTAAAAAAGAAAAAAACACATTACAACGTGCAGAAGCATAAGAAGGCTGAAAAGAAATGTCTGTGAAAAATTGATGAGCATCGAAAATACCGTTACGGCAAGAAATGCTCCGATCCATATTCCGAAGCGCAGTTTAAAAAAAGTATTATTATGTCTTTGATTATATACCGAAAGGCATACACCCCATATAAAGAGAAAAACAAGAAGTACATACGCAGGAATCTGGAGAAACGCAATGTTTGTAAAAAACAAATCTATAATGTAGATTCTTCTAAAAAGCGATGAATCGGAAAAAAATCCTCTGAGCTTTTGTTTAAAATCGGTCATCTGAATACTCCAATCAAAACGAAATCAGCTGAAAACTTCTTTTACGGTTTTGAACATCAGCTTTATATCGGAACCAAAGCTGAAATTTTTGACATATGAAAGATTGAACTTCATTTTTTCGGGAAGAATTTTTTCAACATAAACCCTGTCAACATCTATCTCGCCTTTCAACAGCTTTTCTTCGTCCTTATACATAATTGAAGCCAATGAGGTTATTCCGGCAGGCATAAGGAGTGTTGCAAGATATTCGGGTTCGTACATATCTACATAATGCTGAACCTCCGGACGGGTTCCGACTATTGACATACTGCCCGAAAGAACATTGAAAATCTGCGGCAGCTCATCAAGACGATATTTCCGCAAAATTCTTCCTGCTTTTGTAACTCGGGAGTCGCTGTCGGTTGTGACAAGTGTTCCGAGCCTGTCAGCTCCCGTTACCATTGTACGGAATTTAAGAATTCTGAACTTCTTTCCGTAGGTTGTAACCCTTTCCTGTCTGTAAAACACAGGACCTTTTGAGTCGGTTTTAACTAAAATCGCAATAATTGCAATCGGAATGATGAGAAACACAAGAAGAATAACAGAAGCAAAAATATCAAGAATTCGCTTTAAAACAAAACTTCCCTGTTTTTTGCAGAGAATGTCATAGTATTCTTTTACTTCGGCACACTGAAACTGCGGCGGAAGCTTTTGAAATGATTTCATTAAATAAAAAACTCCATTCTGTGTGTATATTGAACATACGGCGGAATGGATTTATGCGATAAAAGTTGATTTTTCCTTATTTTCCCACACTAATCCATTATCAAAAGCATTATATATCTTTTAAAATCATTTTTCAAGGCTATTTGTCTTACAAAAAGTTTACAATAAAAGAAAATTTAACACAACGTAAAAACCGACGGTATGCAGCCGTCGGTTTTTAGGTAATTTTATGGAGTAATCAAGCACATAGAAAGGAAGTTGTTAGTTAATTAATATTGATATATGATTTATCGTGTTTATACTATACCATACCTTTTAGTCATTGTCAACACTTTTTTATCACTTTTTCAACTTTTTAATACTTTTTAATTATTTCAACCAAAAGTGTTAAACATCTTGACTAAACGCTCAAAAAATTGTAAAATAATTACGGTGAAAAAAGCAAACCCAAATTTCTTAAAAACCGGAGGTTCTGGAATGGCTAACGAATATACACCCGACCTCATTACCCTTATCGGTGATGACGGTAAAGAAATAGAATTTGAAATTCTTGATATCATTGAAAACGATGAGGGCAAGTTTTATGTACTCTACCCGTTCTTTGAAAATCCCGAGGATGCTGTAAATGATTCGGGAGAATATTATATTTTTGAAGTTACCGAAATTGACGGCGAAGAAGAGCTTGCCGAAATTGAGGATGATGACAAGCTCGACAGAATTGCCGCTGTTTTTGAAGAGCGTTACAATGAAGAATTTTATGATGAAGATGACTAACAGTTCATTTTTCTGCATATAAATAGTATTGCAGGACTAAAGATTAATAAGTTTGAATTCCTGCCCGATACGCGAATGATTTTAAAATAACCCTACAACATTTAAATCGGGAGCTTAGCTCCATTGAACGGTGTGCAGACCTCCCGTTTTCTCGGAAGAAGGGAGCCTGAAGTTCAAGGGCGGGCACCCACCTGTCACTCAAGTAGGCAGGTTATTGCAAAAATCATACGGTCGGGCGGGTTTTTTATTGTTATTAAAGCTATAAAAAATATAAATAATATATAAACAGGAGTAGTAATAATATGAATATTTCCGTTTTAGGTTGCGGACGCTGGGGCAGCTGCATTGCCTGGTATCTCGACAAAATCGGTCACAATGTTTTAAGCTGCGGACTTGCCGACGCACCCGAATTTATACAGCTTAAAGAAACACACAAAAACGACTATCTCACCTTTCCAAAGTCAATTGAGGTTTCTTCGGATCTTGAATATGCGATTGAAAGAGCCGAGGTTATTATAATTTCGATTTCATCGCAGTATCTGCGTTCGTATTTTGCAGATATTTCAAAGTACAATCTTGACGGCAAGACAATTGTCCTCTGCATGAAGGGTGTTGAGGCAACTACAGGCAAAAGGCTCAGTGAGGTCGTCGGTGAATTTGTTGACGAAAGCAAGACACCCGTTGCAGTTTGGGTAGGTCCGGGACATCCCCAGGATTATGTAAGAGGTATTCCGAACTGTATGGTTATTGACAGCAATAATCACGATATTAAGGAAAAGCTTGTAAATGAATTCACAAGCGACCTTATCAGATTTTACCTTGGAACGGATCTTATCGGCAGTGAAATCGGTGCTGCCGCAAAGAATGTTATCGGCATCGCCGCAGGTATGCTTGACGGACTTAACTACACCTCGCTTAAAGGTGCGTTAATGGCAAGAGGCACACGAGAGATTGCAAGACTCATTAAGGCACTCGGAGGCAATGAGATGAGTGCTTACGGTCTTTGTCATCTCGGTGACTATGAGGCTACCTTGTTTTCAAAATGGAGTCACAACAGAATGTACGGTGAAAGCTTTGCAAAGGGAGACAGATTTACAAAGCTTGCCGAGGGTGTTATGACATCAAAAGCGTTATACAAGCTCGGTCAGGAATATGGTGTTGACCTTCCGATTGTTGAGTCTGTATACAAGGTTTTATTCGACGGAACAGATATCAAAGAGGCACTCGGAACTCTGTTTATGCGTTCTGTCAAGAAAGAATTTTAATCGGGCAGGTACATATAATATGGGTAATACTAAAGCTAAGAACAATTCAAATAAACCTAAACAGACTGGAAAAACGGTTACTTCAGTTAAAAAGCAGAATACAGTCGAGTATGTTATTGTAAACATTCTTTGTCTGTTTGTATTCATAGCATTTGCATACATAGCAATTATGAGCTTTGTGCAGACAAGCGTGTTTGATTCGGCAAATTACGGCAGTGAAATAATTTTGTATCAGACGGATAACATTGCGCTGAACATCCTGTTCACTTCCCTGTTTACCGTTTTTATATTCAAAATGAAAAAGCATTGTGACTTTTTTGCAAAGGTCAATCTGAAATATATGCATATAGGTCTTGCGGCATTCGTTATGATTGTGGGACTTGTCTGGATATTCTCGGTAACCTCTGTTCCCGCAGCTGACAGCTACAACATCTATGAAACAGCGTCACAGGCGGCTAAGGGCAACTATTCGTCATTCAACAATAACAGCGGTTTTTACAACAGCGATTTTTACAGCGGATATTCTTACTACAACTTCTATCCGTTCCAGCTTGGCTTTGTTTTCATCAGCGAAATTTTTTACAGAATTTTCGGTACGGACAGTACAATGCCGATTCAGGTATTCAATGTAATGTGTACAGCCGCCGCTTATATAGGTATTGTAAATATCACAAGACTTCTTTTCAAAAAGCGTTCGGTTGAATTTATTACAATTCTACTGCTTGCCGGCTGTTTTCAGCCCGTACTTTTCTGCACATTCGTTTACGGCAACATCATCGGAATGTGCTTTGCAATCTGGGCATCATACTTCCTCATCAAGTATTTTCAAACAAACAAGTACCTGCTCCTCATTCCGTGTGCCGTACTTCTCGTTATTTCAACACTTGCAAAATACAACAACCTGATTTATCTTGTTGCGTTTGTTGTTATGCTGATTATTCACACAATTAAGGCTAAGAAGTGGCAGAGCATTGCGTTTGCACTTGCAATTTGCATTGCTGTTGTCGGAACAAGCAACCTTGTTATCATGAGTTATGAGAACCGTTCGGGAGTGAAGCTCTCAAGCGGTGTTTCACAGGCTATGTACCTTGATATGGGCATTAACGATTCATATATGGCTCCCGGTTGGTACAACGGAATTGCCCTCAACGATTATAAAAATGCAGGTCTTGACGCAAAAGCCGCAAATGCACAGGCTTGGACCAATATAAAATCAAGAATGAATTACTTCGGTAAAAACACAAACTATATGATTGACTTCTTCTCGAAGAAAATTATCAGCCAATGGAATGAGCCGACATACGAAAGCATATGGGTTAGCAAGGTCAAGTCTCATACAAACGAGCTTAATTGGATCGGCAACGGAATGTATGACGGCAGTATCGGACAGTTCTTTGAACTGTACTTCAACTTCTATATGCAGATTCTTTTCATTGCGTTTGCGGCAGGAATTTACTTCTTGTTCATTAACAGAAAGACAAATATTGAAACCGTACTTCTCCCTCTTGTTATTCTGGGAGCGTTCGGATATCACCTCTTATTTGAAGGCAAGTCGCAGTATGTGCTGACTTACATAATTCTTATGATTCCTACTGCGTCTTTTGCATTTGAGTGTATTCTTAACGGCAAATATACAAAAATCAAAGAATTTGTCGGAAAACTTAAAGAAATTCCTGAAAAGAAAGAAAACGAAAAAGCCTGATAAAATGATTGAAGCGGACAGTTAATTATGTCCGCTTTTTCTTTACTCTTTTTTGACAAATGCAATACCCGTACTGCCCTCTCCTATATGACTGCCGACAACAGAACCCACGCTGACAATACTGCCCTCAACAAAAGGAATTCCTTTTGATATTATGAGCTTTGATAAATACAATGCCTGATTTTTGGCGTTTGTGTGCATTATATACAGCGGATAATTTTGATCTATGTCAAACTTTTTCAGCGACATCAGCATATGATTCATACCGTGGCGCATTCCGATTGTTTTCGCCTCAAAGGCTACACTGCCCGAACCCGTAATGCTGATTACGGGTTTTATTCTTCCTGTTGAGCCGAGTAATGCGGCGGCGTTTGTATGTCTGCCACCCCCATAGAGGTACTTCATATCGTCAATACAGGCATATACCATAATTTTACTTCTGAACCTCAGAAGATGTTCGGCAATTTCTTTTGCTGTAAACCCGTTGTCACGCAGGCGAAGTGCCTCGTTTACAAGAAGCTTCTGACCTGCCGAAGCAGATTTGCTGTCTATCACATAACACCCCTCATATCCGAGCAAATCTCTTGCAAGAACTGCACTCTGATATGAACCGCTCAATGCCGAAGAAACAGTTATCACTACAACCGATTCGCCGTTATCTCTCGCCTTTTTCAAAGAACATTCGTAAACATACGGCGAGGGTTGAGAGGTTTTCGGCAAAGTCTTCGACAGCTTTGTAAGCCTGTAAAAGCGTTCCTTTGAATGTAAAAAATCATCCTTATATTCTTTTCCGTCAATATATACAGCTAACGGAATTGTAGAAATTCCGAATTTTTCACTTTCAGAATGTTCAAAATCGGCGGCTGAATCGGTAATAATTCTGACCATTTAGGTATCACCTCAAAAATAATATCTTGAAATATTATTTTCAAATTTACCTTTATTATGCAAAAATCCCGACAGCAAAAACTGTCGGGAGGTTGATTTGCATATTCAATTTCCGAAATTATTTATTCCAATACCGTCAAAACCCATTTCATCCAAAAGGGACTTGTACAAATTTACATCTTCATCCGTGTATGACATACGGTTTTTGATGCCCGATTTAAAATTGATATTTCTGTCTACAAAAAGCCTTTTTCCCCACATATGACACCATGAAATTGGTAAAAGGAACGGTGTTTTTTTTACATATGGATACTTGTACTGCATTTCGGATTTTGGTGGAAATATTGAGGACACAAGATATGAGAATTTAGATTTGTTATTCTCAGTAATCGTCTTGTGGGAATTTATCATCGTGCCGACATCTACCCTGCCGAGTGTACCGCTGAGCAGAATATATTCTTCGATATCATCAAATTTAAGTTCAGCCTGTGGCTTTGCAAACCAGTTGAACGCAATCTCACGAACACGCTTTTCATACTTGGCAATACCGATTTTTTCAAGCATAACATTAAGATAGTCATAATCAAGCTCAGATTGATGATTTTTCAAGAAAACATAGCTGTCAAGCACCATTCGGATTCCCATTCCACCGATTCTGAAATGATTTGAGTTATGAACAAGCATATAGATATAAAAGTCCTCATGGCTCATTTCATATGAATAGCTGTAACCGTCACGCTTTGTTGAACGGTCAAGCTGATTAACAAGCAACGGATAAGATTCCTCGTTTTCATGGACAAGAGTTGCATGCATTTCAATGTTCATCATCGGTTTTTTTTCAAAATGATACTGGTTGTCATCTTCATTCAGAAAAGTGTACCCGAGTTCGGAAAATACTTTTTTGACCGAATCAGCCTGTTTTCTGTCAAAAAGGATATCAACATCCGACACGGAACGAAAATCGGAACGAGGATATTCCTTTTTCATAAAATATCCCTTTAAAGGAATGTTCTTGATTTTGTTTTCATCAAAAGCCTTGAGAATTTTCTCGGTTTCATATGAGAGATTTCCGTCAATCAGCATTTCAACCGACAAATTCTGCTTGAATTTTTCATATACTTCGGGCGAAACATACTTTTTGTCAAGCGACAAAACCGCATTGGCAACAAGCGATTCAACACTGCAATAGTTTGCAAGCATTTTTATCGACTGCCATTTTATCCCCTCATAAGGAATCGGAGGTGCTGTTCCGTTTACAGACGATGAAACAAGCTCAAGCAGATACTTAAATTCAATTTTTTCGTTATCGTTAAGATGTTTCCTCATTTTTTCCTTTTTTCGTTTTAAGCTTTGAGAATGCATTTTTACTTCTTGACACAGTTGATGCAATAACCTTTCTTAGCGGTTTTGAATAGAACATAAATTCAAGGTATGCTCTGTACTTCATTGAGTCAACCGTGTAGGGCTTGCCCTTCCTGTAAAAAGCTGTTACTACTCCGATTACATCATCATCGGTAATACCTTTTTCAACGGCAAACTGATTGTCACCGCACATGGTATAACTGCCGTCACTTCCGAAATTGATGACACGGTGCAATACATACGAGCCGTCTTTTCGTCTGTATAAAGGCAAGTCAAAAAGATGAAGTCTGCCCTTCGGTTTTGATAAAACAACCGTATCGTCACCGTCTCGGAGCATTGGGAGCATACTTGTTCCCTTCGGATTGAAAGTAACCGATCCTCCGGCCTCAAGCTTTTCGGCTATAATCTGCATTACATCATCAAGACCTACTTCTTTATTCAAGAACATCAGCCTCTCTTAGCTTTTGAATAAATGTATCAATATCGGCACTCGCCTTTTCTTCGCTCACTTCATACTCATCAAGCATTGCTTTGAGCAAATCAGCCTTTTCGCAATCGTTTTGGAGCTTTTCAAAAAGGAATGCACCCGTTTCATTGAGGTTGATAATTCCGTTAAAATCAAGCGTCAGCTTATTTACGGGAACTACAACATACGAATCTGCAACCTTTCGCAGAACAAAATCTTCTTTTATTTTCATAAAATCACCTGTTTTCCGCGTGAATTTTTCATCCATATATTATAATATACCTTTCGACAAAAAGCAAGAAAAAGGATTTGAGCATAAAATTACCGCAGACCTTTTGAGTCTGCGGTAAAAATTATCTATAATATTACAGCTTACGGGATTAGTACATTCCGCCCATATCAGGTGCTGCGGGAGCTGCCGGAGCTGCAGGCTCTTTGATGTCTGTAACAAGTGATTCTGTTGTAAGAACCATTGCTGCAACAGAGCTTGCGTTCTGGAGAGCTGAACGAGTAACCTTTGTTGGGTCAACGATACCTGCCGAAACCATATCTGTGTATTCCTCTGTAAGAGCGTTGAAGCCATAGCCAACCTTGTTAGCCTTCTTAACATTATCGCAGATTACGCTGCCCTCAAGACCTGCGTTAGCAACAATCTGGCGGAGCGGTTCTTCAAGTGCTTTAAGAACAATCTTAGCACCTGTCTTGGCGTCACCCTCGAGAGTGTCAACAAACTCTGCAACAGCCGGAATAGCGTTCATGCAAGCGATACCGCCGCCTGCTACGATACCCTCTTCAACAGCAGCCTTTGTAGCGGCAAGAGCATCCTCAATACGGAGCTTCTTTTCTTTCATTTCAACTTCTGTTGCAGCACCTACACCAATAACAGCAACACCACCTGCTATTTTAGCAAGTCTTTCTTGCAATGTTTCTTTTTCAAATTGGCTAAGTTCTTCTTTAAGTTGAGCTTTTATTTGACTTACTCTTGCTGAAATTTGAGCTTTATCTCCCATTCCATCAACAATTATTGTATTTTCTTTTTGAACTTTTACTTGTTTTGCTCTACCTAATTGTTCTATTTGTGTATCTTTTAATTCCATTCCTAAATCTTGTGATATTACTTCACCACCTGTTAGAATTGCCATGTCTTCTAACATTGCTTTTCTCTTATCTCCAAATCCAGGTGCTTTTACTGCAACAACATTTAATACTCCTCTTAATTTATTTAATATTAATGTTGATAATGCTTCACTTTCAATATCATCACATACTATAACTAGTTTTCCTGATGATTGCATTAAGTTTTCTAGTAATGGTAATATTTCTTGAATATTGCTTATTTTTCTATCTGTTATTAAAATATATGGATTATCTACAACTGCTTCCATTTTTTCTGTATCTGTTACCATATATGGTGATACATATCCTTTGTCAAATTGCATTCCTTCTACTACATTTAATTCTGTTTGTGATGTTTTTGATTCTTCAATTGTTATTACACCATCTTTTGATACTTTTTCCATTGCATCAGCTATTAATTCACCAACTTCTGTATTATTTGCTGATATACTTGCAACTCTTGCTATATCTTCTTTTCCATTAACTGGTGATGTAATTTCTTTTAATTCTGCTACAGCTCCATCAACGGCTTTTTCTATACCTCTTTTTATTGCCATTGGGTCTGCTCCAGCTGCTACATTTTTAACTCCTTCTTTAATCATTGCTTGTGCTAAAACTGTTGCTGTTGTTGTTCCATCTCCTGCAACATCATTTGTTTTTGTAGATACTTCTTTTACAAGACGTGCGCCCATATTTTCAAATTTGTCTTCTAATTCAATTTCTTTAGCTATTGTTACACCATCATTTGTAATTAATGGTGCTCCAAAACTTTTATCTAACACAACATTTCTTCCTTTTGGTCCTAATGTTACTTTTACTGTATCTGCTAATTTATTAACTCCTTCTAATAATGATTTTCTTGCATCTTCTCCAAATTTAATTTGTTTTGCCATAATTAATCAACCTCCTAAAATTATTTGTTAATATAATTTTTTTATTTTACTATTGCTAATATGTCTTCTTCTCTTAATATGATGTATTCTTCTCCTTCATATTTCACTTTTGTTCCACCATATTGGCTTACTACTACATTATCACCTTTTTTTACTTCTAATTCTTCTCTTTTTCCGTCAACCATTCTTCCTGGTCCAACTTCTATAACTTCTGCAATTTGTGGTTTTTCTTGTGCTTGACTTGACAATATTATTCCACTCTTTGTTGTTTCTTCCTTTTCTTTCATTTTTATTAATACTCTATCTGATAATGGTTTTATCATAATATTACCTCCTCTATTAGTGCTATGTTTTAATAGCTTTTTTACATTAGCACTCTTTTTGCTTGACTGCTAATAATATATACCCTATTTTTTCCTTTGTCAATAGTTTTATTTATTTTTCACAAAATCTTCACATTCATAATAATTATATGTTCATTATATAAAAAATAGACCCATAATTTGAGTATTTTCAAACTATAAGTCTATTTTTGTTAAATTGTTATTTCTTTACATTCAATCTGTTTATATTTAACTTTACATGTGTCAAACAATCTTTTTGATGCAATATTTTCATCTGTTCCATTATACTTATCTGACAAATATATTACTTCTTTTATTCCTGATTGAATTATTAATTTTGCACATTCATTACATGGAAATAAGTCTACATATATTTTTGCATTTTCAAATTCTTTTTTTGTTCCTCTATAATTTAAAATTGCATTCATTTCTGCATGACATACATATGGATATTTTGTATTCAAATTGTCGCCTTCTCTATTCCAAGGAAACTCGTCAT
>ENA-OPMP01001237-OPMP01001237.1-human-gut-metagenome-genome-assembly--contig:-NODE-1237-length-11491-cov-7.438003_pt1 | contig 11491 bp, 8 predicted proteins | sample MGYA00241527_ERZ501751 | MGnify/ENA primary metagenome ERZ501751 (study PRJEB25962, sample SAMEA2042647) | human gut metagenome | biome: human gut; feature: human-associated habitat; material: faeces... | reverse complement strand
CGTACGGTGCTGTGAGAGGACGGCGGTTAGTCACCGCCTCCTACTCGATTCATGGGCATAATTTCTACAGTATCTAAGCCACTTCGCTATGCGCTTCTGCAAGAGTACGTGTGCGCCGCCGGTACCCGGGGCTTATGTCCCTTACGCTGTGGCAGATATGCGCTTACGTGTGCGCCATCGCTACGCTCGGCTTACGTTCGCTATGTTGTGGCGGAAATGTTGTTCAAATCAGTTCAAAGTACTAGACAAATTCCCTAAAATATTAGATAATGTATATAAATAATTTTACTTTTGCACCGCATAGGAATTCTTCAAAATTGATGGTTTATATGTAGATTTATCATAGTATACACATCGGTTTATGATTATGAGATATAATACACATTGAGCGGATGCAGCATAGGAGGTCGGCATGAAGAAGAAAAAAATAGTTATTGCACTCGGACATGATGCTCTTGGAACAACTCTTCCAGAGCAGCACGAGGCTACAAAGCATACAGCAAAGGCAGTTGCAGATTTTATCAGGGACGATTATGAGGTTGTTATCACACACAGCAACGGACCGCAGGTGGGCATGATTCACACCGCTATGTCTGAGTTTTGCAGGATTTATCCTGAGTATACAGCTACACCTACAGCAGTCTGTTCTGCAATGAGCCAGGGCTATATAGGATATGATTTACAGAATGCTATCCGTACAGAGCTTCTTGGCAGAGGAATTTACAAGACCGTTTCTACAATACTTACACAGGTGGTTGTTGACCCATATGATGAGGCTTTTTATCATCCGACAAAGATCATTGGCCGTGTTATGACAGAGGCTGAGGCTGAGGAAGAGGAGAAGAAGGGCAACCATGTGACACAGGTTGAGGGAGGCTACAGAAGAGTTGTGGCAGCTCCAAAGCCTGTTGATATAGTGGAAAAGGATGCTATTAAGGCTCTTGTTGATGCGGATCAGGTTGTTATCGCATGCGGTGGCGGCGGAATTCCTGTTTTAGCACAGGATAATAAGCTTCAGGGCGCAAGCGCTGTTATCGAGAAGGATCTTGCAGCAGGAAAGCTTGCAGATACTCTTGATGCTGACAGACTTGTTATACTTACAAGCGTTGACAAGGTCTGCCTGAACTATGGCAAGGAGGATGAGAAGCCACTTGATACCATGACTGTCGATGAGGCAAAGAAGTACCTTGCAGCAGGCGAGTTTGATGAAGGTACCATGGCTCCAAAGATTGAGGCGGCTATCGACTTTATCGGTGACTCTGCCATCCGTTCAGTGCTTATCACAAAGCTCAACAAAGAGGGCAAGACAGTTTCAGGTGGTATGGGCACTTTAATTACAAAGTAGAGCTTAATTGTTATAATTCACATATATCCCACACGTCTATATGCATTTTGCAGAGCAGATGTGTGGGATTCTAAATAAAAAGAGTAAGATAGAAGGTAACACAAAATGAGTGAGAAAAGGCTTCAAAAGAGAGATGAAATCTCAGACGAGTACAAATGGAAGCTTGAGGATATGTATGAGACAGATGAGCTGTGGGAGGCTGAGTGTGAAAAAGCGTCACAGCTTGCAGAAAAGCTCTCGGGCTTTAAGGGACATTTGGCCGACAGTGCAGCAACGCTGCTTGATTTTTTTAAGAAGCAGGATGAGTTGTCTTATTATTTGGAGCGTATAGTGGTCTATGCGAATGAGCGCTCGCATCAGGACACTGCCGTGTCGAAATATCAGGCATATGTGTCAAAGGCTGAGACGCTGACTGTTCAGGCATCAGGTGCACTGGCATTTGCGAGTCCGGAGATTTTGCAGATAGATGATAAAAGGCTTGAGAGTTTTTACAGTGAGAGCAATGAGCTTATGCACTATAAGCGTGCGATTGATGAGATAATGCGTCAGAAAGCGCATACTTTATCGGCTGCAGAGGAGAATATCCTGGCGCAGTGCGGTGAGATGGCTGCAGCACCGGAGAATATATTCAGCATGTTCAACAACGCGGATATCAAATTCCCATATATCACTGATGTTGAGGGAAATAAAATCCGTATCACGCACGGCAATTTCATAGATTTTTTAAGCAGCAAGGACAGAAGCCTGCGCAAGCAGGTGTTCCGCGGAGTGTATGATTCGTACAAGAAGTGGAGCAATACTGTTTCCATGATGTACATCAGCAAACTGAAAAATGACACTTTTTATGCAAGGGTAAGAAAATATGACAGCGCAAGGGCCATGTATTTATCAGGTGGCGATATTCCTGAGAGTGTCTATGACAATCTGATTGAGACGGTTCACGCACATCTGCCGGCTCTGCACAGGTACATAGCGCTTAGGAAGAAGCTTTTAGGTGTGGAGCATCTGCATATGTATGATTTGTTTGCACCGATTGTGGACAATGTACAGACCACCTACACCTATGATGAGGCGAAAAAGCTTGTGGCAAAGGCGCTTGAGCCTATGGGCGATGAGTATGTCAGCACACTTAAGGCTGGCATGGAGAGTGGCTGGATAGATGTATATGAGAATGAGAACAAGAGAAGCGGTGCGTATTCATGGGGCGCTTACGGCACTCATCCGTATGTGCTTTTGAACTATGCCGACAATCTGGACAGTGTGTTTACGCTGGCTCATGAGATGGGACATGCGATGCATACATACTATTCAAATGAGCATCAGAGCATCACCTACGCAGGATACCTGATTTTTGTGGCAGAGGTTGCATCCACCTGCAATGAGTCGCTTCTAATGCACTATATGCTTGAGCATTGTGAGGATGAGAATGAGAGAAAATATCTCATGACACATTTTCTGGACGGCTTCAGGACGACACTTTTCAGGCAGGCGCAGTTTGCTGAGTTTGAGCATATAGCTCACCGGAAAATGCAAAAGGGCGAGCCGGTTACCAAGGATGTGCTAAATGAGCTATGGCATGAGCTGAATGTGCAGTACTACGGACCGGATATGCGCGTGGATGATGAGATATCATATGAGTGGATGCGCATACCGCATTTTTACACACCGTACTATGTATATCAGTACTCGACAGGCTATTCGGCAGCAGTTGCTTTTTCAAAAAAGATACTTGAGGAGGGAAAGCCTGCTGTGGATAAGTATATAGGAAATTTCCTGTGCGGTGGATGCTCGAAGAATCCAATCGAGCTGCTAAAGAGTGCCGGTGTTGATATGAGCACACCAAAGCCTGTGGATGATGCACTCAATGTATTTGAGGATTATCTGAAGCAGTTTGAGACAGCAACTAAGTAAGGAGAAACATTTTTATGGAAAGAATTAAAAGCTTTACAATTAATCATAATATTCTTAAACCTGGATTTTATATTTCAAGAAAAGACGGAGAAATCGTTACATATGACCTTCGTACAAGAAAACCTAATGCAGGAGATTATATGTCCAATTCAGCTATGCACTCAGTGGAGCATATGTTTGCAACATGTGTGAGAAACTCTGAGATTGCAGATGATGTGGTATATTTTGGACCGATGGGCTGTCAGACAGGCTTCTATCTCGTTGTGAGGGATGTCGAGCCGGGGAAGGTTTTTGAAATCACCAAAGAGGTCTTAAAACAGATACTTGAGTATGATGGACCGGTATTTGGTGCATCAGCCATAGAGTGCGGACATTACGAGAATCTGTCACTTGACGAGGCAAAGAAGGAGTGCCGTGCATATCTTAATGTGCTTGAGAGCCAGACAAATATGGAGTTTACTTATCCACAGTAAACGAGGACTAAAAATATAATAGCAAGATAGCAGGAATGGAGAAATAAAATGACAATAGGTGTAATTGGTGCAATGCAGATGGAGGTCGATGACTTAAAGGCTCAGATGACAGACACACAGACAGAGGTTTACAGCGGAGTGGAGTTTGTTGAGGGTAAAATCGGTGATCAGTATGTAGTTGCGGCAAAATGCGGAATAGGAAAGGTATTTGCGGCAATATGTGCAGAGGCCATGATTTTGAAATATGATGTAGATATGATTGTCAATATCGGAGTGGCAGGAACTTTGACAAAGGACTTAAATGTGCTTGACGTGGCAGTAGCCACAAACGTGCTGCAGCACGATATGGATACATCGCCAATTGGAGATCCGAAGGGACTTCTCTCAGGCATCAATATGATTCTGCTTCCGGCAGATACAAAAATGGTGGAGCTTATGTGCTCATGCTTAGCTGACAGGAATATCCACTACAAAAAGGGCAATATCGCAACAGGAGATCAGTTTATTGCCACAAAGGAGCAGAAGGATTATATTTCGAATACCTTTGATGCAATCGCAGCAGAGATGGAGGGAGGCAGCATCGGTCATGTGTGCTATGTGAACAAGGTGCCATTTGCCATTCTTCGCTCAATATCAGACGGCGATGGCGGCGAGACAGACTACCAGACCTTTGCGGAGAAGGCTGCGCATCAGTCGATTGAGGTAGTGCTTGAGTTTATCGGAAGGGCAGAAGAACTGAAATAGAGTTATTTCATTATTCATAATTTGTGATAATAAAGAATAGTATATAGCATGAGTGAATACAGAGCATACATGCAAAATACAAAACTACATAATGGGACAAAACGAAAGAAACGCCGACACAGATTCCTTTTTGGAGTGCTGCTGTCGGCGCTTCTTATTACAGGCGCTTTATATGGCAGAGAGTATGACATATCACAGCTGAAAAATATAGAGGTGATGGAGACACTTAGCAGTGCTGTGAGTCAGTTCGGGGACAGAAAGCTGCCTGTATATTCGGTTCAGACAACAGAAAAAAAGATAGCCCTTTCATTTGACTGTGCCTGGGGAGCAGAGGATTTTGACAGTATGATGGAGACACTTGACAAGCACAACGTAAAGGCTACATTTTTTATGACAGGAGGTTTTGTGAGTGATAACCCTGAATGTGTAAAGACGCTGGTTGAAAAAGGGCATGAGCCTGGAAATCACAGTGAGCACCACTATGATATGGCAACAATCACTGCAGGCGAGATGAAGACAGAGATAATGGATGTGCACAAAAAGGTCAAGGAGCTGACCGGAAAGGATATGAAGGTGTTCAGACCGCCATACGGCTCGTACAACAATGAACTGATTGACACAGTGTATGGCTGTGACTATTATCCAATCCAGTGGGATGTGGATTCTCTCGACTGGAAAAACTATGGTATGCAAAACATTATAGATACAGTGTGCAATCACAAAAGCCTGGATTGTGGCTCGATAATACTCTGCCATCTAGGCGCCAAATACACCTCGCAGGCACTCGATGAGATGCTCACGAAGCTGCAGGACATGGGCTATGAGATAGTTCCGGTATCAAAGCTTATCATGACAGAAGGCTATCATATGGATGCAAACGGTATGCAGATCAAGGACTGAGCAATTTCATAAATCAATATTTTAGTCAATATTTAGTCAATATTTTAGCCCCTTACGATATTGTTATTTACAGACAAGTGTGTTAAACTAAAACTATATTTTAAAGAAGCTGTGAGACAGCTATGGGGGTAAATTATATGACAGATACAGGTTTTTTAGTAGCATTCTTTATAGTTATTTTTTTAGTTATCATCTTTGCACTTGTCGCTGTAATCGGAGCTGTTACAAGTGCTGTTGCAGGTATCAATGATGATGAGGATGAGACAGAGGAAGAGGGCATCTGAAGCTGAAATAAATAAAAGATATTAAAAGACATTTAAGGACATCGAATTATATTAATCGTATAATTGGGTGTCTTTTTATTGTCAAAAACTCTTAAAAAAGTATAAACCAATTGAGTTGCAATCCGCCACATTGTATAATAAAAGTATAACAGCGAATTAAATTTATTGTGAAAATCGTAGTAATCACAATGTCTATCAAACTAAGGCAGGATATTATCAAGGAAAAGAAGAAGGAGGGGTCAGATGATATCAAGATATAGTGTAAAAAAGCCTTTTACTGTACTTGTAGGAGTACTGCTGGTAATAGTACTCGGTGTTGTATCACTTGGCAGGATGACGACAGATCTGCTGCCGGATATGAGCTTTCAGTATGCACTTATAGTGACAACAGATATGGGAGCAAGTCCACAGGAGGTGGAGAGCGATGTCACCGCGCCGCTTGAAGCAGCTATGGCAACTACGTCCAATATCAAAAACGTAAGCTCAATGTCATATAACAGCTATTCTCTGGTGACATGCGAGTATGAGCAGAATGCCAACATGGATTCTGTAGTGATAGAGATGCAGCAGAAAATAGATCAGGTCAAGGCTGGCTGGAAGGATGGAGTGGGTACTCCGACCATTATGAAGATAAATCCGGACATGCTTCCAATCATGATGACTGCTGTGGATATGGATGGGAAAAGCAAGTCGGAAATCACCGACTTTGTGGAAAACACACTTAAGCCTGCAATTGAGAGTACGGAGGGAGTCGCATCAGTGACTGCGACAGGTGAGCTCACCGAGCAGATACAGGTCACGATGAATCAGGCCAAGATAGATGCGCTCAATGAGAAAATAAATAATGCCGTTTCAAAGAAATTTGACGATGCAAAAAGTCAGATGGATGATGCAAGCGCAAAGATAGAGAGCGGACAAAACGCGATCACATCTGCATCGGATCAGATGAGCGCGGGAGTGGATACGCTAAAGGAGCAAAAGGCAAAGCTTGCAGAGCAGAAGACTCAGCTAGAGAGTACTCTTGCAAGCTTAAATGAGCAGAAAAGCCAGCTTGAAACAATTCAGTCAGCTCTTTCAGACTTCATGAATAGTGATACATATACAAAGACAATTCCGTCACTCAAAGAGGGCGCAAATGCACCGGGTGAAGCGGGCACAGCACTTAAAGCACAGCTTGAGCAGGTTGATAAGCAGATTGCAACACAGTTTTCAGGTCTCTCGGCGCTTGGAATCACCGTAAACACAGCAGATGATCTGCCTGCGGCAGCGTCAGCGATAGCACAGACTCTCATTCAGGTGAATACAGGTATAGAGCAGTGCCAAAGCGGGCTTGACCAGATAGCACAAGGAGAGACAGCACTTTTAGATGCCTATGATAATCTAAACAGTCAGGCAGCCCTCAGCTCTATAAGCATAGGACAGCAGTCGGCACAGCTTGCAACAGCAGCGGCATCTCTTGACAGCTCAAAAAAGGAGCTTGAAAAGAGTAAGGATGATGCGCTTGACAAGTCAAACTTAAATGCAGTTTTAACAATTGACTCACTCTCGCAGCTGCTCGTCGCACAGAACTTTGATATGCCTGCAGGCTATGTAAATGATTCAAATGGCACGCAGTACATAGTACAGGTGGGAGATGAGATAAAATCAATTGATGATTTAACAAATCTAGTGCTTATGGATATGAAGCTTGATGGAATAGCTCCTATTCATGTCGGTGATGTGGCAGATGTTGAGATGACTGACAACTCGGATGAGACATATGCGATAGTCAACGGTAATCCCGGAATAATACTCTCCATGGAGAAGCAGACCGGCTACTCTACAGGAGATGTCACAGACCGTCTTTTGGACAAGCTTGATTCGCTGGAAAAGGAAAATGACGGATTACACGCCACAGTGCTTATGAACCAGGGCGTATACATCGACATGGTTGTAAAAAGTGTGATGCAGAATATGATAGTGGGAGCAATACTTGCCATTTTCGTATTGCTTTTGTTCTTAAAGGCTATAAAGCCAACACTTGTTATCGCAGCATCTATACCACTATCGGTTATTGTGGCAGTGGTGCTTATGTATTTTACGGATATCACCTTAAATATCATTTCAATGTCGGGACTTGTGCTTGGAATAGGAATGCTGGTGGATAATTCAATAGTAGTAATCGAGAATATCTACAGATTAAGGGGAGAGGGATATTCGGTAAAGAAGGCAGCTGTTGAGGGTGCAAATCAGGTGGCAGGAGCCATTTTTGCCTCTACACTTACCACGGTAAGTGTGTACGCGCCAATCATTTTTACTGATGGAATCACGAGACAGCTCTTTGTAGACCTGGCACTTACGGTAGCGTTTACTCTTATGGCATCTCTTGTAGTGGCACTCACGTTTGTACCGGCAATTGCTTCAGGTATGCTCAAAAAGACGAAGGATATAAAGCATCCATGGTTTGACCGTTTTAAGGACTGGTATGGAAATGTGCTCGGCACATGTCTTAGATTTAAGCCGGTGGTATTTATTGCGGCAGTAGTGCTTTTAGTCGGCAGTGGCGCACTTTGCATGTCAAGGGGAATGACATTTATGGATATGGACATGGAGTCAAATCAGATTTCACTTACCATAGAGGCAAAGGATGACGAAAAGCTTGACTTCAAGCAGCTTACAGAGCTGTCTGATAAGGTCATGGACAAAATATCTGATATAAAGGGCATAGACACAATAGGAGCTACAGCAGGCGGCAGCTCGACCATGAACCTGATGAGCTCAGGAAGCGACAGCGTGAGCATGTATATATTGCTTGATGAGAAGTCGGATGTTTCATCGGATAAGGTAATAGATGAAATTGAAAAACGCACAAAGAATCTGGACTGCAAGGTAACAGCATCTTCACAAGCTATGGACTCATCAGAGTTTTTCGGAAGTGGTCTCTCTGTCAGGATTAAGGGTAATGATATAGACAAGCTGCAGAAGCTTGCAGGTGATGTGGCAGATATCCTTAAGGATACAAAGGGCGTGACAGATATAGATGACGGTCTTGGCGATACAACCAATGAGCTTAAGATAACTGTTGATAAGGAAAAAGCAGCAAAGTATGGCTATACGGTGGCTCAGGTATACCAGCTCGTATCCGGTGAGATATCATCTCAAAAGAGCGCAACAACCATTACGACTGACATAAAGGACTATGAGGTATACTTACAATCCGCAGAGCAGTCTGATGTGACTGTGGACGACATCAAAAACCTTACATTTACCTATAAGGATAATGATGACAGTGAAAAGGAGATTCCGCTCAGTGATATCTGCACTATTTCGCAGGAACAGACAGTAAGTACCATTCATCGAGATGCTCAGACAAGATATATTACAGTATCAGGTGCGGTTGATGAAAACCATAATGTAACATTACTAAGCAATAAAATTAAATCAAAAATTGATAAACTTAGCATTCCTGATGGCTATTCAATAGACATGGAGGGCGAGGATGAGACAATAAATGAGTCAATGAGTCAGCTTGTACTTATGCTTGTGCTTGCAGTGATATTTATCTATCTTATCATGGTGGCGCAGTTCCAGTCATTGCTTTCACCGTTTATTATCATGTTCTGTATACCTCTTGCGTTTACAGGAGGATTTATAGCTCTTTTCATCACGGGAAATGAGCTCGGAATCATTTCAATGCTTGGCTTTATCATGCTGGCAGGTCTAATTGTAAATAATGGAATCGTGCTCATTGATTACATCAATCAGGCCAGGAGAGAGGGCATGAGCAAGCATGAGGCAATCATAGACGCAGGCCGTACAAGGCTTCGTCCAATACTGATGACAGCGATGACCACCATACTCGCAATGTTTACATCGGCGATAGGTATCGGAGATGGCTCAGATATGATAAAGCCGATGGCAATCGCAATAATAGGAGGTCTCGTATACGGAACCATCCTTACGCTTATAGTAATTCCATGTATCTATGATGCGTTCAACAGAGAGAAGAGCATGGTAGAGGAAGAACTGTAGCAAGATAGAAGGAAAAAAGCTGGAAATATAGAGAGTTGGAGGATTTTTACATGGCAAAGTATATTATGGCATTAGATGCGGGCACGACCAGCAACAGATGTATACTTTTCAATGAGAAGGGCGAGATGTGCAGTGTGGCACAGAAGGAATTTACGCAGTTTTTTCCAAAGCCGGGCTGGGTGGAGCATGATGCAGAGGAAATCTGGGCCACACAGCTTGAGGTGGCAAAGGAGGCTATGGCTAATATTCAGGCTACGGCAGCCGACATATGTGCGATAGGCATTACTAACCAGAGAGAGACCACAATTGTATGGGACAAAAATACAGGTGAGCCGGTTTATCACGCGATAGTATGGCAGTGCAGGCGCACGGCAGAGTATGCGGATTCACTGAAGGAAAAGGGGCTTACCGAGACCTTCAGAAAAAAGACAGGTCTTGTGATAGATGCTTATTTTTCGGCAACTAAGCTCAAGTGGCTCCTTGACAATGTGCCGGGAGCAAGGGAGAGAGCCGAAAGAGGTGAGCTTTTGTTTGGAACAGTCGAGACATGGCTTATATGGAAGCTCACTCAGGGACAGGTGCATGTCACGGATTATTCCAATGCTTCAAGAACCATGATGTTTAATATCAATACCTTAAAGTGGGATGATGAGATACTTAAGGAGCTTGATATACCAAAGAGCATGCTTCAAAAGCCAATGCCGTCGAGCTGTGTATATGGTGAGGTGAATCCTGTGTTTTTCGGGGGTCCGATTCCAATCGCAGGAGCGGCAGGAGACCAGCAGGCTGCGCTTTTTGGCCAGACCTGCTTTAGGGCAGGAGAAGCCAAAAATACATACGGTACAGGCTGTTTTCTGCTGATGAATACAGGTGAGATGCCTGTATCCTCAAAGCACGGACTTGTTACCACTATAGCCTGGGGCATAGACGGCAAGGTGGTATATGCGCTGGAGGGCTCAATATTTGTGGCAGGAGCCTCAATACAGTGGCTCCGCGATGAGATGAAATTTATCGATTCCTCAACTGATTCAGAGTACATGGCGAGAAAGGTAAAGGATACAAACGGCTGCTATGTGGTGCCGGCATTTACAGGGCTTGGGGCACCATACTGGGATCAGTATGCGAGAGGAACCATTGTGGGGCTTACGAGAGGTGTAAACAAGTATCATGTCATAAGGGCAACTCTGGAATCAATGGCATTTCAGGTAAATGATGTGCTTGAGGCAATGAAGGCTGATTCGGGCATCAATCTCACATCACTTAAGGTGGACGGCGGTGCCAGTGCCAATAATCTGCTCATGCAGATGCAGGCTGATATCAGCAATGCACCGGTCAACAGGCCTGTGTGCGTGGAGACAACAGCCATGGGCGCAGCGTACCTCGCAGGGCTTGCGGTGGGCTACTGGGAAAGCATGGATGATATAAAGAGAAACTGGTCTATTGACCGTGTGTTTGAGCCGGAGATAGCGGCTGATTTGAGAGAAAAGAAGCTTAAAATGTGGAAAAAGGCTGTCGCCTGCGCATTTAACTGGGCGAAGGATGAATAATAGCTTATGCTTGCATTGTTTTAAATGAGCTTAGTGATACGGCAATTAAACAATGTATGGAAATTGGTAGGAGAAAATAACATGTATGATGTAGTAATTATAGGAGCGGGACATGCAGGATGCGAGGCGGCACTTGCGTCTGCAAGATTAGGAAATAATACTATTGTATTTACAGTAAGCGTAGATAGCATAGCTTTAATGCCATGTAACCCTAATATAGGTGGAACTTCTAAAGGACATTTAGTAAGAGAAATAGATGCTCTTGGTGGAGAAATG
>ENA-OPMP01001231-OPMP01001231.1-human-gut-metagenome-genome-assembly--contig:-NODE-1231-length-11525-cov-2.004185_pt1 | contig 11525 bp, 10 predicted proteins | sample MGYA00241527_ERZ501751 | MGnify/ENA primary metagenome ERZ501751 (study PRJEB25962, sample SAMEA2042647) | human gut metagenome | biome: human gut; feature: human-associated habitat; material: faeces... | reverse complement strand
TCTGTGAAATCATCGCAGAAGGAACGGATGAACCGATCACCTTCAAGCGCTATCCCAAAGAAAAAGAATGGCTGCTAGCCTTAAGAGAACGGGTGAACGCGGAGATCGAAAAAGCAATTGCGATACAATAGAATGCACGCTCTGCGAGCATTCTATTGTCATGAATAAGAAGCGCAGGGCGAGAGCAGGACTCTTGCCCTGTTTTCTGATTTTCAAATGACAGGAGACACGAATGGCTTTATTTAATAAATTATCGGTTACGAATTTTACAGCTTCCACCATCCCCGATGATTTCCTAAAAGATTTTGCGCACCATCAGAAAATTACCAGAAAATGGGTCAGGACAGATGCCGGATGGGAGCTTGAAGATGCTTCAATTTTGCGGGAATGGGATGCGGAAAAAAGAATCTGGCTTGCAGGATATATGCGGGAAAAAATTCAGAACGGAGGGACGGTAATGGCGGCTTTTTTACCCGAAGGTCAGCTGGCAGGCTTTTGCTGCGTAGGAGGAGATCTTGCGGGTGAAACGGCAAGCTATGCGAATCTGTTGCTGCTTTTTGTGGACGACCGCTTTAAACGGCATGGAATAGGAAGGCTGCTTTTGCAGGAAGCATGCAGATATGCAAAAAAACTCGGCGCGGAAAAACTGTTCCTTTCTGCAATTCCGTCGGAAGACACGATCGCCTTTTATCAGAACATGGGATGCGTCGATGCGAAGGAAATTGTAAATCCTTTCGTAGACGACGAAGAAGACAGGCTGATGGAAATTACGACGAAAGACGGAAACTGAGGAAGATGGGCAGAACTATGCAGACAGAACAAAAGAGATTCGCAGAGCATCGCAGATTTTTGACATATGCAATAGCGTTGTGCACTATCCTGCCATTTGCGGTACAGGGTTGTGGAAAACCGTCCCGAGATACCTGGCAGGATGTGGATACCGAAGCGGAAACAGTGATTGTGCTGGAAGAGGATGAAGAGCCGAAAATACGGATGGAAGATGTTTGTCTTGAGCTGTATCGGGAAGCAGGCAGAAGCGGACGGCTCGGGGAAAAAGAGACCATTGCACATATCGTAAAGCAGTTTGGAGAAAACGGATATCCTGCAGTAGACCAGAAAAATAGGGTCGATATGGTGCGGGCATCAGAGGTAAAGCGTTTCTGCAGGCGGGCGACGGATCAGCAGGAGGCACAGATAGAAATTGTTGAAGTTGACTGGAACGGTGGCTTTGTGGAGTACGAGCTGCAGGCGGCAGAAGGCAATCTCGATGTGACACGCAATTATTATCATTATGAAGATGAAATGATGCGCAAAAAGACGGAAGAACATTTTACAGCGGACAGTTGGTCGTATACGGAGGACGGTTATCTGATGTTTTCCGGAACCGGGGCGCTGGATGAGATGTATGTGATGACGCTCAGCGACGTTAAGGAATATGCGGCGCTGCGGGTGGATCCTCTGGACGAAGCCTGCCGGGAATGGAACGAAAAAGCGCTCCTGCCGGTCGGCTATGAATGCAACAATCTGTTTCTGACAGACTGGGATGAAACGGATTTCGGAGAGCTGGACTTTTATGATCTGTTCGATGTTTTTTATCCGCAGATATATCATCGGAAAATCCCGTGGCAGAGTGAGAAAAATGCTGGAAACAGCACAGTGTATGGAATTCCGTCAAAAGAGTTCGAATCGGTTATTCAGGAGTTTTTGAATGTAAAAACAGATATCCTGCGCAAAAAAGCGATTTACCGGGAGGAAGATGACACATATGAATATTATCCGCGTGGATTTTATGAGTCAGAGTACCCGGAGCATCCGTACCCGGAGGTGACAGCGTTTCAGGAAAATGACGACGGGACGGTAACGCTCACTGTGCATGCTGTTTTCCCCTATCTCGGAAGTTCCAGAGCGTTCGTTCATGAGGTGACCGTGCGCCCGACGGAAAATGCTGCGGCTGCAGTGCAGTATGTGTCCAACAAAATTGTTTCCTCACTGGATGATCCGGACGACAACTGGTATGTGCCGCGTCTGTCCGGAGAGGAACGCAGTTTATTGTATGAAGAAAATACAGACTGAAAAATGGCTGCCGTATAGGGAAATTTCCCTGCGCGGCAGCCATATGTTAGTTACAGTTCACTCGCACCATTCGCAAAAGCGCATCTTCGATGCTTTCCGCTGCTTCGCAGCTCATTTTTGCTCATAAAATGGTGCTCCCTTCGTGGTTTCTTGTGCACAGATTCTCATGCGAGCATGGAATCTGCCCACAAGAAACCACGAGTGAACTGTAACATACGTTATAAAGTTTTTGTAAATTTGAATGGTGACAGATTGAATTTGGAAAAAGTATTTTGTATAATAAAGTTGCAGTTCCTGCTGATAGGAATATTTTAGAAATCGGGAAATCAGATAATCTATTATAAGCGGAGCATCGTATAGCGGTGTATCCGGCTTTCTTCTATCTTTTCAAGCCAGAATCGGCGAATGATTTCCGTGAGTCAATGAACCGAAGATTAAGCGCGCAAACCTTGGTGAATACCGTGAAAATGAACAGAAGCGGCAGATGCGTTTCCTTTGCTTTCACAAAAAACTGAATAGAACATAAAAACTGAATAAAGCTGAACGAACCAGAAAGGCAAACGATGGAAACAATCAATACACCTTATGATGATGCTTTTCGAACCTTGCTGCAGGACTGCCCGGAGCTGGTGATTCCATTAATCAATGAACTGTTTGGAACAGATTACACAGGTCAGGAAGCGGTACTGTCGAGTGCAAATGAGATATTTATCAGGAATCCGAACGGGAAGAAGGAAAAGCGGGTTACGGATTCCAACATGACGTTGATTTCATTAAAAGGAATATCGAAATATTACCATCTGGAATGCCAGAGCACGCCGGACGGAACGATGGAAATTCGGATGTGGGAGTATGACACGCAGATCGCGTTATTAAACGCAGAATACAGGGAAGGCATGTTGTATGTAGATTTCCCTGATTCCGCGGTAATTTATTTAAGAAGCAATCCAAACACGCCGGATGAACTGAAAATCTGCATCCGTGCAGCCAGGAAAGAATTAAAATATGGCATTCCGATTCTGAAAGTAAAAAATTACACGCTGGAGGATATTTTTGAACGGCGTCTATGGATGCTGATTCCGTTTTATATCTTCCGGTATGAAAAAGAACTGTCGCAGATCGACAGCGATGAAGAACGTCTTGAAAAACTGAGAAGAGAATACGAGAGGGTGGCAGAAATGCTGGATCAGGAATGTAAAAACGGACGCATGAGGTCAGTCACAGGTGGAGCGCTATGCGAGCTGTCCCGTACTGTTGTGGAAAAACTGGCGTCAAAATATAAAAATGTGGAAAAGGAGGTAGCTGAAGTTATGGGAGGAAAGGTATTAACCTATCGGTCAAAAGAACTTTATCAGGAAGCCCTGGCGAAAGGAATCGAACAAGGTCTTGCGAACCTTGCAGCGGGCAAATACCAGCGGGGCGAGAGCGTAGAGAAGATTGCTGATGATCTTCTGATGACTACATCAGAGGTAGAAAAACTTTTAAATCATCAGAAGGAAGTTTAAGAAGGCTTAAAGCATGGCTGCCGCATCTGCATCAATAAATTTTTTCAGTGCGACAGCATCCTTTGGGAAAATTCTGCATTTATGCAGACTGAAAGCCAGTCACAGGCGGAGCGTTATGCGAGCTGTCCCTACAATGTTGTGGAAAAACAGACAGCAAAATACGAAAATATGGAAAGGAAGGTCACGGAAGTTATGGGAGGAACAGTACTGAATTACAGATCAAAAGAACTTTATCTGGAAGCTTATAAAGTTGGATGGGAAAAAGGATGGAAAGCTGGATGGAAAGTTGGATGGGAAAAGGGATTGAAAGAATGGCGAATTGATCTCGTAACCAGAAAATACCAGCGGGGCGAGAGCGTAGAGAAGATTGCTGATGATCTTCTGATGACTACATCAGAGGTAGAAAAACTCTTAAATCATCAGAAGGAAGCGGACGATGATAGTTTTCAGATGGGGTCACTAGAGATAGCAGCGCTCTTGGGACACTGGAAATGGTTTTAAAAGTGGATTCTGTCTTTCAGTAAAACGTAACTTGAAAAAGTCGACATGATCTGTCCGAAATGACTTGAAAGAATAATAAAAAGTAAAAATCGCCCCATCCGCAGTTAAAAAATACCTGCCGGATTGGGCGATTTATACGTCAGAACAAATTATTCCGCATCAATGGATTTACCCTGCTCAACTACACAGATGTTGGTCTTGCCGGGGTTGATTTCGATTTCGTTGCCGTTGTCGTCATAGAACTTGGTCGGTGCGAAGTCGCTGGTCTTTTTCCAGGTTACATGGATGCCCTTGCCGTTTGTGAAGTAGTAGCCGTCTTTGGTGTCGTCGTGGCACTGGAAAGACAGATAACCCTTCGCATCACGGGTTTCATAATAAGCAAACTGAACTAAAACGTTCTTGAATGCCAGCTGTTTGTTATTGGCGCCGTCCATATGCTTCTGGTCGCCTTTCTGCATACCCTGGAAGCGATAGTACAGACCATCTTCTTCGTTATATTCGAAATAGGTCTTGGTAATCGGGTAAGCGCCTGCCAGATCGATCTTGGTTGCAGGGATTGCACTGCTTCCGTACTGTTCCAGCGTGTTCGGATTGTTTGTGGAAGCGAATTTGAAGTGATCGCTCTGATAGTTCTCAGTATAGGTTTCGGAATAGCCGAGGGCCTGAGCGGCTTTGTCGATACGGTCGCCGCTTGTATAAGCATTATGCGGAGCTTTACGGTCGCTGGTGCGGTAGAAGGCTGCGTCATACAGACCTTTTTTCTGGGAAGGGTCGCTTGCCAGAACAGCACCGGTGATATTATTGGTAGTAGGATCATTGATCGCGTTCAGAATGTAGAACGGACCGCCGATATGGCAGTAAATTGCATCCCATTCTTTTGCCCAGTAAACATAATAATCGCGGCAGCTTCTGATATTGCCGATGCGTTCAATGTTTTTCCAATCCTTGAAAACAGCCATCAGACGGGTCATGTTGCCTTCTACGCTGCATTCATACAGGATATCAGCATTGGAAAGCCCGTAGTGCGGGAGCGCTGCATTTTCATCGGGGATCATAACTGCGATCGGACGCTGATCTGCGAGATCGCCGCTGATCCATTCGCCGGTCAGGTCACTTTTTACCATGCCTTCTTCCGGAGGAACATCCTCCTCAACGGTTTCTGTTTCCGTCTCAGATTCTGTTTCAGCAGGAGCGGCAGTGCTTTCCTGCACCTCAGCTACCGGAACGGTTTCTACGGTGTCATTTTTGCTTCCGCAGCCGAACAGCATGGATGCGCATGTCAGACCGGTCAGCAGAAATACAGCCAGTTTCTTCATTTTGGTTCCTCTCTTTCTTATAAATCGTCGAATGCGGGAAACGGAAATCCATACACAGGATATCCAACTGCCCGCGCAAAAAAGTGTGAAGCGTCTCTGCGTCACACAACTGTAACAATTATAGCGTAGCAAAATTGGTTTGTCACTACATAAAACGATATTAAATCTTAATTATTCCTGTATACGATAAAGCCTCACTCAGATCCTTTAAGAGTTCTTTGAAAGGTGGAAGATAGTCGGGATACAGGCTATATCCACGAATTATTCTGCTTCCTTCGAACGTGTCTGCAGAATGGAATGGACGAACTGAATTCATGACAATAGAATGCTCGCAGAGCGTGCATTCTATTGTTTTACGAAACTGTGTGAATGCTTCCTTGAGTTATGCAGAAAAATAAATTAAAATAGAACATGGTACTATTATAAAAAGAAATGTTTATCAAAAAACAACGCATGATAGAACTGCAGAACGTAAATCTGCGTCTGCGGGCAGGAGGGAATGTGAAGAAACGAAACTGGTATCTGATCCTTGGTATGCTGCTTTTGGTGCAGCTGATTGCGATTTTCTATTTTGGAAGTAAAAAAGCAGGGTTCCATTATGATGAATATTATTCCTATTATTCCTCCAACGTGTCGATCGGTCTGGTGCCGACCGACCGGGAGTGGAAGCCGGGCAGCGAGATTGCGGACGAATTCCGGGTTCTGCCGGGGCAGCGGTTTCAGTATGGGACGGTTACGCGCATGCAGACCTATGATGTGCATCCGCCGTTTTACTATCTGCTGCTGCATACGGTATGCTCGCTGTTTCCCGGAAGGTTCAGCAAATGGTCAGGAATTGGACTGAATATAGTGCTTTTCGTTCTGAGCTGGAGTGTGCTGGCGAAACTGACGCGGCGGATTGTGACGGGTGCGCTGAGGAGCGCGGCTGCGCCTGGTGGGAAAGCGCAGACCTGTGTAACGGCGGCGGACGTTCCGGAGCGTATCACGCGAGTGATGATTTTCGGAGTGTGCCTCCTGTATGGTTTTAACCCGGCGGTTTATTCCGGCGTTATGCTGGTTCGAATGTATATGCTTCTGGCTCTGTGGATTTTGCTCGTGACCTGGCTGCATGTAAAAAGCCTGCAGGAGAGAAAACGCGGGTTTTCCTTTTATCTGCCGCTGATGGCGGTTGTTTATCTTGGTTTTCTGACGCATTACTATTTTGCTGTTTATCTGTTTTTCCTGGCAGCGGCGATGGAGCTGTATCTGCTGTTGGAACGTGCAGAGCAGAAAAGCTGGGGGCAGAAATGGAAAGACTGTCTCATTTATGCGACTGCTGTGATCGGAGCGATGCTACTTGCCGTAGTCAGCTATCCGGCGTGTCTGAGCCATATTTTTCGGGGATACCGGGGGACGGAAGCGATGGGTGCGTTCTTCGACCTTGGCAATACGCTTGGAAGATTCCGGTTCTTTGCAGGACTACTCAATGAATATGCCTTCGGGTCGATGCTGTACGGATTTGTTCTGCTGCTTGTCCTGATGGCGCTGACAGTCTGGGGAATTGGACGGATGAAAGCCGGACGGAAAGCTGTCGCTGCGACTGTGCAGAAATCTGGGCAGCAGACAGCAGAGTACGCAGCTGCGCAGGAAAATTCGAACCGGCAAGCTGACGCTTTCCGCGAATCATTCTGGGAAGCACGGCGTGTTTTCTGGATTCCGGCGGCAGCAGTACTCGGTTATTTCCTTGTCGTGACAAAAACAGCACTCCTGACGGCGGAGGAAGCGAACCGATATCAGATTCCGATCTACGGGCTGATTTTGCTGCTGATGATGGTTATATTTGTACTGCTCGGACAGAAGCTTTTCGTGTTGACTATGAGAAAAGGGACTGCTGTAAAAAGCGCTGCGGGGAAAATCAGCGATACCAGAGATACATCTGCTCCGGAAAAACGGTCCGTGCACGATAAAGCAGCCGGCTATGTGCTTCTGGCGGTATTTCTGGTGCTGGCAACAGGACAGATTCGAGGGCTGGCGGATGGAAAGGTGCTGTTTCTTTATGAAGAGGACACAGAAAGCATCGCGTTTGCGCAGGAGCATAAAGAGAAACCGGTCGTTTATTTTTATAATCCCAACCTGACCTGGATGATCTGGGACGATTCACTGGAGCTGATGCAGTATGATGAAATTTATTTTGCGAGCCTTGCAGATGTTTCGACTGTGGAGGATGATACAATCCGGCAGGCGGATCAGGTGCTTGTATATGTTTCCAGAATGGAGCAGACTGAGGAGGCGCTGCAGGCTGTTGCAGATGGAATGGGCGGTGATGTGAAGATGGAAAAGATCAGAGAACTGCTGTATTGTGACCTGTATTTGATAGCAAGAAAGTAATGCGTGCTCTGTGAGCATGCTATTATCAGGAATAAAAAGACTCCCGTTCCGGTGGCAAATGAAGAAGGAATCATTCTCCATTTGTCACCGGAAATGGGAGTTTTTTCATGATAATCGTTTTACTCAGCAGCGCTTTCCGCCTGGGCTGCTTCCCCATCAGCTGCAGTGCTTTCCGTGCCAGCCGCATCTGTTTCTTCTGCAGCGCTTTCAGTATCTGTGTCCTCTGTTTTGGCTGCGGTACTTTCTTCTACAGTGCCTTCTTCTATAGTGCCTTCTTCAGCTGTAGTTGTTTCGATTACGCTTTCGACAGTGGTTTCTGTTTCTGCCGGCGTCTCTGTCTTGGGAGTATAGTGGCGGTAAATTGCAAAAGCAATCGCAAGAACGATTACTGCAAGTACGAAATAGCTGCAGATGCGAAGGATCTTTTTCCGTTTCTTTTCCTTTTCCAGACGTTCTTTGCGGTGCGCTTTTTCCTGTTTATAGCGGTCTACTTTTTGTTGGCTCATTTTATGTCCTCCATCAAATTTCTTAGTTATCACTATACAGAATAACTGTGAAAATTCTGTGTCAGGAGGGCAGATTTTTACGGGAAAAAACGTTATAACGCAGATGCGCCTTCCTACAGACACGAAAGTTGTCTGCAGGAAGGCGCAAGCAGATAAAGATTTAACCGAGGAACAGGCCGTACAATACGGCGATCAGGATGCCGAGCAGCGCGCCGACAAACACCTGTAAAGGGGTATGGCCGACGAATTCCTTGAGCTTTTCTTCGTAGGAGATCGGCTGCCCCATCTTTTCCCAGAATTCCATCATTTCATTGATGACCTGTGCCTGGAGACCGGTTTCCCGGCGCACCCCTCTGGCGTCATACATAACGATAATCGCTACAATAGCGGCAATGGCGAATTCAAAGCTGCTGCCGCCGTATTGCATTCCGGCTGCGGTTGCGAGTGCGCAGACAGTGGCGGAATGGGAGCTGGGCATGCCGCCGCTTCCGACTAAACGTTCCGGATCAAAGCTTTTGGTGATACAGGTATAAATCACTGTTTTGATGACCTGTGCAGCGAACCACCCCGTAACTGCGGACATAAAAACCGTGTTGTGAATCAGTGCGTTAAAAAAGTTCATAAAATACCTCTTTCTCTTTGGAAACTAAATTAGGCAAAATGCCATCCCCTGATTTTTTATTTTACACTTTTTTTGTCAGTTTTACAACGTTTCCCATCTCATTTTTGCAGACGGGAGGTTTGAAGATGGCAATACGGCAGCGCAATGAAAAACGGTGCGGCAAGGATGAGCGGATAAGCGTAGCGCAGATCGGAGGCGACAGGAGTTGCCAGAAGCAGGGTAAGTACAGTTCCGATAAACGGTACAAAGAGCACGAGAAACCGCCGCTGTCCGTATAAAAACTGATATGCGGCAAAATACAGGACAGCCCAGAAGTACGCGCCGATGCTCCACAAAATACCGTAAACCGGAAGCATATCAGGAAGCTTTAAAAGAATTTCACTGATCTTGACCGGAAACTGACCCCGCAGAAGATGCGGCCAGGAAAGTCCTATTTCGTTCGGAGAAATCCCTTCATTCGTGCGTAAAGCAGCCGGGGCGGGGAACCAGTATCCTTTTGTCTGATCGATAAAGGCCTGGAGATAGTCGCCCGGGTAAGAAATACCGAGCTGAATCCAGAGGGTGAAATATTTTGAAGGATTCCGGATGATCGCATCGGCATGGTTGTAGGAGACGAGTGCCTTGATGGGATCGGAGATCACCGGATTGTAATACTCCGGAATCAGGGAAGTATCGACTACATCATCGATGAGCATTTCCTGCTCTGCGCTCAGCTGTCGACCGTTGGAAACGACACAGGCAATCTGCTGCAGAGGAATGGAGAGGGATTCTGTAAAGGAAGCGTGCTCAACATGACAGGCAGTGTATACAGGGCCGGTGATGATCAGGGATAAAAGGAGTATGCCGACCTGCACGGCAAACATTTTTTTCCATGTCCGGCGAAATGCGAACAGAACAAACGGGAGGGTGAACAGGAAGATATAAAGCCCGTTTGAACGCAGGGTGCAGACGAAAAAGCCGGAAAGGAAAAGCCCTGCCCAAATGCCAGGACGGTTATCCGGGTTGCAGAGCAGTTCATATAAAAAGCAAAGATATAACAGCATAAATCCGGAAAAAAGAATATCTTTCCAGACGGTTACGGCAAAAATTGCGTGAAATGGAACGAGCCCCCAGAAACAAAAAGACAGAATCAGCCAGAGGCGTGAAGCGCCTGATCTTGCGAGGAGGGATAGCGTATAGGTTTCAATAGCGGCCATAGTGCACATCTGGAACAATACATAACAGGCGATTCCGGTGTTTATGCTTCCGGTCAGAAAAAATCCGATATGGTAAAACAGGGAGAACAAAAGCGTGTGCAGGATCGGGTGGTGGTTACTGAACGGGATCAGGCCGGTAGCCTGGGAAAACTGGCTGATGCTGTCCGGGGTCAGAACACCGGGAAACTGGTACAGAAACCAGAACAGCCAGCAGAAGAGCAGACCGAAGTAACAGAGCAGCTTCTGTTTGCGGGACAGGGCATGCGCTGCAGATATGGATGGGGGTACAGGACATGCACCGTCAGGCTGCTGCAAAGTGTTTTGGGCAAAACGCCGCTGCTGTCTGGATGCAAGAAACAGCATGGACAGTTCACAGAATCGGAAGAATATAAAATACAGACCGATAACCGCAGCTGCCAGGAATGCAAGTCTGAATATGCGGCTGTCAAAGCTGCCGGACAGTTCAGCGTGCTTTGCTGCTGCATAAAATAAGGTGTAGAGAACTGCGAGAAGTCTGCATATTGGATAAAAATGGCGCGGAAGCACAGAAGAAGCTGCTCCGATATTCGTCAGCCTTTGCGTCAGCGTTGGAGAAAAAAGGAGGAGCATGCCTGCAAAGATCAGGACAGAAAAAATATCTGCCGGATGGATGGAACCGATATCGCATAGTGCAAAGGCTGCAAAAAACGCTGCAGTGATCCGAGTGATACCGGGCTTCTGGAATGAAATTATATTTGTCATAAGATGGGAGTCCTCCTGGAAAGCAATGAATGATTTTGATCTGTATATGGATTCAGTTTAGTGTCAGTGAGGGAAAAAAGCAAGAAAATTACCCGGAAAATGGAGCGCCTCCATTTCCTTGACATGAAATGGGGGCAATGGTACATTTAATGCATCAGACAGGGGTATCAAAATTATGATAATGATTTTAATGGAATGGGCGTATATGGCGACGTTGTCGTTTCTGATGGGCTTTGCGTGTCTTGCACCGTTTCGAAAAAAGGGCGGTTGTCAGATTCATAGCGCAGTAACCTATATGATGGCGGGTCTGCTCGTATTGAATGTGTATGCAGAGTATTTCAGCCTGTTTGCCGGCGTTGGCTTCTGGGCAAGCCTGATTGCCGTTTTTGCTGCGGTCATCGGCGGAATGCTGCTGCGTCGGGATTTGGCGGATTTTTTCAAAATTTCGAAAACACAGACATGTCAGAAAAAAACGGAAAGAAGCGACGAAGGGCTTGAAAACTCAAAAAGCCTTTGGCGCAAAAAAAACAAAGCCGTCTGGCTGCTGTATGCCGGTCTGACGCTTTTATTTGCATACGGCTCGTCGAGGGGCTATATGCACTACGATACGGGACTGTATCATGCACAGGCAATTCGATGGATCGAAGAGTACGGAGTTGTGCCGGGGCTTGCGAATCTGCACAGCCGGTTCGGTTACA
>ENA-OPMP01001230-OPMP01001230.1-human-gut-metagenome-genome-assembly--contig:-NODE-1230-length-11527-cov-2.370816_pt1 | contig 11527 bp, 10 predicted proteins | sample MGYA00241527_ERZ501751 | MGnify/ENA primary metagenome ERZ501751 (study PRJEB25962, sample SAMEA2042647) | human gut metagenome | biome: human gut; feature: human-associated habitat; material: faeces... | reverse complement strand
GTGCGTTACATGTGCAGCTCGTCTCCCGTATCGCACGTACTATCGGCATGACACTTGGCTTAAACCTGGATCTGATTGAAGCGATTTCCCTTGGACATGATATCGGTCACACTCCGTTCGGACATGCCGGGGAGCGTTTCTTAAATGCACTTTATAACGGGCATACCGGACGATTGTTCAATCATAATATTCACAGTGCACGTGTCCTGGATCATCTGATTTTCCGGAATGTAAGCCTGCAGGTATTAGACGGTGTCATCTGCCATAATGGTGAGCTTGAGCAGCAGGAATATAAACCAAAGCGCTTTTCTGCCACGGATCCATGGGGAGAATTTGATACCAATCTCGAAGACTGCTACACCGATCCTTCTGCGAACAAACGACAGATTCCCGGCACACTGGAGGGCTGTATCATGCGGATCAGTGACATTATTGCATATCTTGGCAAGGACCGGCAGGACGCATTAAAGATTGGTCTGATTGAAAATAATAACCACTTTACTTCCGGTACGCTTGGCACAACCAATGCACAGATTATCAATAATATGACAGTCAGCATCATAGAGCACAGCTATGGAAAACCTTATATCAGTATGGATAAAGATGTATACGAAACTTTTTCAAAGGCGAAAACAGAAAACTATCAGACAATATATAACAATCCGCAGTTAAATGATATGTACAACAACAATATCCGTCCGATGTTCCACGATATGTATGAAGCACTTCTCACACAGGCAAAAAGGATGGACCAATCATCCATCCTTTACAAACATCATATTAATTATATCCGAAGTGCCAACCAATATAGTCATTATTTTAATATTGATAAATACATGGAGCACTACCTGAGTCAGGATCCGAATGAAATTGTCGTTGATTTCATGGCAAGCATGACCGATGATTATTTTATTGATCTGTACAACTACCTGTTTCCAAACGGATCCTACAAGGTTGACTATATCGGGTATTTCGACTAATGCATCAACAAGGACGTATACAATCATTTCATAATTGTATACGTCTTATTTTTTTCCGGAATTCATCGAATTGATATGGTTTCTTACGAAACCACAAGGATGTCTTCTAATCCGGAATAATCTCGATATATACCTGATCATATTTGTGCTTTAATTCCTGCTTGATCTCATCCCTTACCTGATGCAGGATGCTGATATGTATCACATCTGTCTGGTTGCCGATATAGACTTCCACCCAGATCTTCCGTCCCGTCTGGATCACATCAAGGAATGTCACTTCGTATGGATAATCCTTCATATGCTTATCTACGATGGAACGGATCTGGTTCAACACCTCTTCCTCCGGTGCAAACAAAACCAGATTCTTGATGCTCTGGAAGATCACAACGACCGGCTCCCGGATCAGCAAAATCGCCATCACTGCCGCTACTGCCGGATCAATATATGGTGTCAGGAAATGAAGCTTCGTATGAAGCAGCAACACCTGTACCACAAATGCAACCGCCACACCCAGGCTGCTCACAACATCCAGCTTCCACATATAGAGCTCTGCTTTGATCGTCTCTGACTCGTATTTCTTACTGTAATGATTCAGTACGAGATACATCGCTGCACATCCTATGCAGACAAGGAACTCAAACACTGCAATCTTCCCAGCATTTACCTCATGTCCGCCATGCACGAGCAGCTTTACGTTCTCCACAAGCAGATTACAAGTGAGTGCCAGCAAGACGCTGTACTTCACGAGCAGGAATAGCGATTCTACCTGTGAGTATCCATATGGGTGTTTCTCCGTAACCGGCTTATACAGAAGCGGCACCAACACAAGAAACGGTCCGATCATCACTAGGTCTGCCGCATCAAACAAACAGTCCGTAAGCAGTGAATGGGAATGTGTGATCCACGCCATAACTCCTTCCGCTATAATAAATAAAAGGCTCCCCAGAAAAGATAACCGTAATATCTTCTTCTCTATCTTCAACTTATCTTTCTTCATATATTTAAATCAAATTCTCTTTCTGTAAATTTCCTCTTTCTTTTCTAGTTCTCATCCGGATTCACAATGGCACCAATCTTAAACTGTTTTCCCTCTTTCTGCCACTGACAATACTCTGCAGTTGCCGCAAACAATACATCCCCGGAAGAATTGATTGCTGTCTCCAGCGAATCCTGTACCACGCCAATAATCATACCAACCGCTACTGCCTGCATCGATATATCCTGTGGAATCCCGAACAGCGAGCATGCCATCGGAATTAACAGCAAAGAGCCTCCTGCGACACCCGATGCACCACAGGCACCAAGTGTTGCCATCAGACTTAACATAAACGCCGTAGGAATATCAACTGCAACACCCATCGTATTTGCCACAGAGAGTGCCATAATCGTGATCGTAATTGCGGCACCATCCATATTGATCGTTGCGCCAAGCGGGATAGATACGGAATAAATATCCGGATCTAATCCAAGCCGCTTGCAAAGTGACATATTAACCGGAATATTTGCAGCCGAGCTCCGTGTGAAGAACGCAGTCACACCGGACTCCCGCAGACAACGAAACGCGAGGGGATATGCATTTTTCTTCAGGAACAGACTGGCCAGCAACGGATCTACAATAAGCGCAACCGTTAACATCGCTCCAACCAACACCAATAACAGCTTTCCATATTCTTTGAATATCGAAAGTCCACTCTCGGAAACGGTTGTAAACACCAGTCCCATAATACCAAATGGTGCACAGCCGATGATCCAGCGAACCACACGCGAAACAGCATCTGAAATAGAATCAAGCGATGCTTTTACTCCCTTGCCGGCACTGCGCATGGCAAGTCCAAACAGTACTGCCCATGCTAAGATACAGATATAATTGGCATCAAGCATTGCCCGAAGCGGGTTGTCTGTAATATTCATCAGGATATTCTGCAGCACCTCCACAATGCCCGAAGGCACAACCTCCGACTGATAGGACTCAATATCAAGCGTCATAGTTACCGGGAACAAAAAGCTCGCACTCACAGCGACCACCGCTGCAAGCATCGTACTTAAAATATACATAAATGTAATCATACGGAACTGCTTGCCATTTCCTTTCCCCGCATTTGCAATCGAACTGATTACGAGCACAAACACCAGAATTGGTGCAATTGCTTTCAATGCCCGCACAAACATCGTTCCGATCAGACCAATACCAGTCGCCTGTGGCACTAAAATACCAAGCCCTGCTCCTATCACAATTCCGATCGCAATCTTCGCAATCAGGGATACACGATTCCACGCATTTACTATGTTCTTCATTTGTTACATATCTCCCATATCATTATTCACAGTATGCAGACACGTGTCAAGCACGGTCAGCGCAATGCTCATTGTAACATAGAAAAGCCACCTCGTATACACAAACCACTGGGAATTTTAACACATTTATGTAAAAATACATACTTGACAACATTAAGTCTTACAGATATTATAATGCTGAAATGAGTTTTACGACCGTACAGCTATTGCTCAAGCGGCTTGCTCATTTCTTTTTTATTTCCAGTCAATACCCAACCACATCATACTTCGGATTGCTCTCCTGATCCTCATACATAACAACAACCTTATCCTCACATACCATAATTGAAAAGATGTAGGTCGAATCAGTATATGCAACCAATTCGTAGCAATCCGCATATTGCTTTAGAACTTTTTCATTATTGCCATTCAAATCCGTCTGTATCAATTCTGTATTTCCATTTTCCTGTTTCAGATAAAACAGTTTATCACCATAGGAATTATACTCCAGAACATGTTCCGATATTGTCATATACTGTGTTTCATTGGACTCTTGTTTCTGGTCTGTTTTCTCACACTTTTTTAACGTATACATCCCATTCTCATCTGTACATAACAGATATCTGTTTCCATTTTTTCTGATACTTTTTTCACCATATTCATTATAGACAGCTTCCAGATAATAACTATCATCATCATAGATAATCTCAGCATAAAAATCCTTTGCACGACTATAAGTTTTGCCAATAAATTTTTCCAGATATAATTTCTTCTTATCTATATTTATCTGACTCTCTATTTTTACCCTATATACATCAAAATACTCATAATCATCGTCTACAAGAGTCTCATAATAGAGATATCCATCTTTTATTGCGCAATAAAAAGCTGAATCTGTATATGGTTCATCTATATTTCCATTTTCCACATTTATCCGGCTTAAGAAATAAGCATCCTGTAAATAATATGTAAAATATACATATCCATCATAATAATCTAACCGGATGAGCCAGCCAGTTTCCTCGCTGTCATCCATCTCCCAAGCCATCTTTATCTCATCGAACATAATGATCGTTGACATTTTGCATTCTTTATCTACCTTGCAGATTGCATTCTCAGTTTAATGAAAGAAAAACAGTTCATCCCCATTTGCCACTACACGCTCGTTGTAATTCATTACTTTATCCTCATATGTTGCATCCGAACCGTGTTCTTCTTTTGAATATACACCATAGAATGATTTGTAATTATTATAAATTTCTCTCAATCTCTCTGGGTATATATCACTCCATTATGATGAAATATAGGGGAATTTCGTTATATGATTACTCATTCAAAATATCTACCATATGCGTCATACTACTTACTTTCTTTAGTCTCTTGACGGAACATATTATATCTATAAGATATGTCATGACTCATAACTTATATATTAATTAAAAATTTTCTTTAAAATTTCCATTCTCTCAGATATATTATTTATTTCTGAAACAATAGCCTTTTTTAAATTTTTATCAAATACAGAATCTTTTGATGCTTTAAATGTTTTTGTTTCAATATTAAAATCCTTTTGTTCTTTTCCCCCAGCCAATTCATCTGGAGAAAGCACAATAACCTTATTTACTGGTCTAATATTTAATTTATCTCCTAACCCATCGAATAATTCAGCAGATCTTGCATTATTATAATATGCTTCTAGTTGTCCTCTGCTTGATCTTTTTGAATTTTCATTCCAGAAAGAATATAATTTTCTATATTTACATTCGACAATTATAGAACCTAAATACATATCAAACTCACTATCATAAACATTTATTAATATATCAGGTCTATTATGATTCCGATATTCACTATGATGTTTTGCTATATACAACGGCTCATCATGCGTTGTTAGTTTTTTATCTAATGGGAGACATTTATCATATATAACTTCGATTTTTGTTTTATTATTTTTAAATTGAACCGTTGTGCCTTCAGTAACAAAAGGGAAAATCAATTTCTTAACAGGAACAAATTTCCATTCATCAGAAAACATTTCAAATTCTTCAAAACAAAAATGACATATTTTTAAATAACTCCACATTTCATACAAATAGCTACTTTGTTTCCAAGTGTATGAAAATTCCGAGTCTAATTGTACATTCATCATTTTATTATTAAACTCTAAATGCATTTGATAAATTAGATTATATCTTGTGTCCATTATAAATGAATGAGGAACAAATGGTTCTGTTATCTTCCCTACACAAGAAAACCAATCCTGCGATTTGAGTATTGCCGATAATTTTTTTAACTTTTCTGCCTTTGTTTTAAATTCTCTCAGACTATCATTCCAAGATATAATGTATTGCTTTGATTTCTCTATTTTATTCTCTTCAGCATACAATTCAGATTCTCTAATCAACTCTAAGAATTGATTCAACTTATGGTCATACTCATCAAGCATGCTTTTTAATAGTCTATTGTCCTGAATATTATAATTTATAGTTTTTATCGGAACTTTAAGCGTAGGCTCTGACGCTGATCTATTTGCATATCGCCGCATTGTTTTCGTATCAAACTTGTATTTATCACTTTTCGCAGAAGAAACAGTGACATAATCTGTGCTTATTTCATAACGAGGATTTTCTGCTATATCCATTAATGCCATCAACATTCTATCAGAATACTTTTTAATTATTAAAAAATCATATACTATTTCCAATGGAATATCTTCATTTCGTTGGTTTCCTACACCAGTATTTCGCCTAACAATATCCTGCGATAATCCTTTTATCTCTTTCTCCAAATCATCTCGCATCATACGCCATTCATCTTTTGACATAGGTTTAGGCACAATATCAAACACTCCAAAATACCATATTCCATTACATAAAACAGATATTTTAAAAGAATCAACACGCAGAGCATCATAATCTGAATTTGATTTATACAACGTAAATTTTTCTGCCGAAACTTTACGATAAAGTTTTCCATATTCATCTTCTTGCACATTTGTATCATCAATGGGAACAATATCCAGTGCGTCTAAATATAATCTCGCGTTTGAATCATCTGAATCAAATAATAAATCAATTTCATCATTTTCTTCTGCTTCTAACGTTACAAACCCGTTCACCCATATTTCTTTCTCATCCAAAGAAAAATTTAGTGCACTCGTTTCTCTATACATAGGATATTCTTGAATAAGTTTCAAAGTAAATGGCAAACTAGATACAATATCCATAAGCTTCTAACTCCTTCTTTTTCTGTTCAATTACCTTTCTGCATTTTGCAAAATCTGACAATTCAGCATACTTATCAAATATCACTTCGAAACTATTTTCATTATCACGATCTAACAAAGAGCCAATTTGAATCTCTGGTCCCCTTACCTTGGTAAGTACCCTTTGCATAATCTGATAATCCAAACCTTTTTTCTTATCAAATCCATCAATTTCATTTTCCGGCAAATTATTTAAGTACATTTTTATTGATTTTACAATACGTGGACCTACTCCATATTTAGAACTTGCTAATTGCATAATACAATGCATATCCCACAATAAAGAATTAATTCTATCAATTTTATTATCCGAACTTTTCTTTATCAACTTGTCATAATCATCCTTACTCCATGTTACAACAGGAACACTTGCATATTGCTTCGGAATCCAATCAAACGAATAATTCAGCACATCTAATTCTATTACGTTTGCACGATCTAAAACCTTATCAGAAAAATGGTATGTAGATTCATCAATATTGACGGTCCCTATAAATCTTATATTATCACCTATTACTATACTACTTGGATAATCTTTAGAATTATATAATCGTCCTATATATTGATTATCATATAATTGAAGTATTCTATCTCCTTTTTGTCTCTCTAATAACGATAAAAATTGACTAAAATAATGTTCAACTCGAGCGAGATTCATTTCATCAAAACAAACAATATACATTTTACCCAAATTTTCTTCTTTTTGAGAATTCACCAAAAAATCAACAAACCCTGTATCAGATGGTCTATATACGTTATGCACTAAATCAACATATCCCAATAAATCTGCATCATCATTCCATGATGGTCGAACAGGAATCACTAATAAACGATCATCCAAATTCAAAGCTTTTGCATATATATCTACCATTGCCGACTTACCCGTGCCACTTAATCCTGATAAGATAACTAAATTATTGCATTTTATTGATGTATGTACATTTACGAAATCACTCATGCTATAGTACATATTACGTCTTTGACTGTGATAATCCATAAGTTTAATTATTGTTTCGTCATTTTTTTGAGAAACATCAATTTCCATCAATGTTTCTTCACTAGGTGTACTAATTTCCTGTATTTCTTTTGTTATATTATTTTCTTGATTATGTTTTTCTTCAACATTATCTTCATATTTGTTTTCTTTCTCTTCCAGAGCATCCGTTTTAATTTCGCTTTCCTCTTTTCCTCTTGCCACATCATTTTTTATAATGCAGTCTTCTATCTCTTTAAATATTGTTTCTGGCACATAAGCTAATGTTGGATTTATATCTATATCATAGACCATAAATTTTACATAATCGCTTATATCTATTTTATAAAGATTATTTCCTTCTAATATTAAGCCTCTTAATGAATTATAATGCATTTCATTAATTTTTCCGATTGCAAATAATCTCTCATTGTTATCTTTCCAAATTATAAACGACGGTGATTCTATTTCTGCATTAAATCCATAAATACTTCCAACTGGACGCTTATCTCGTACAGTTTCATAAAATTTATCTAAACTTTTATAGTCGCGAAATAAGTTCCAATGTTTATATGACTCCCAATCTGTTACCATCTCGTCATCCGAAGAACTAAAAACAGGTACAGAATAGAATCTACAGTCTTCTGAATTAAATCCTATCGGCTTATCAACAACGTTAACCTTGTTCATTTTATAAAAATCATTTTCAGACTGACGATAAGAAAAAACAAATAGCTTATTCTCCACATTTTCTAGAAATTTCATTTCTCTTTCATCATTTGGTAAATAGTCATCATCAAAATCAACATCCTCTTCAAACGAACTCATATATCCAGTATAAACATCATGCGAATTAGAATTTGCCATTAACGATTTAACAGAATATTGAATCGCTGAATTTGAATTAATAAAAACACTTCTTTTTCCTCCCAAATCATCTTCTGATGCAATTATACCAATCATCTGTCTTTCTTCTGCTTTCATATACGTCCTCCATTAATTCTTTCTGCTAGTTCTTTCTCATCCCTCACCAAAATTAGAACTTCCTGTGGTATCATACTTTTTATATAAATCAAATCTACATGTGTGAACCCTTTTCTTACATACCAAACATTATTAAAATCACACGAATTATATACTGTTTCAAATTCATTCATATTACCAAGTAACGTAATATCATATCCCGGATAATCATATTGAAGCTTGTTATGGGTTATACATAATATTTTAGGTGCTGTTTTTTTATATTGATTTAACACTTCTACTTGATTTTTTAACTCCCTAATCATAATTTGGGCATTTTTTTCATTTTCATCATATTTATTTAATCTAGAATTTAAGCCCTCTACCTTATCTTCATATCTCCTTTTCATTAATTCATATTCTTTTGTTACACGTTCCTTTTCCTTTTCTATCTTGAAATTCTTCTGTTTTAAAATATCAATTTCAATTTTAAAACTTTGAATATCCTCTTTATTTTTTTTATTCTTTTCCCTAAGTCTGACTATTTCTTCTCTAAGTTGCTTTATTTCCTTTGTATAATCAATATTTTCTTTTTTCTCTTTATTGCTAGTAGCAAAATTTTCTTCATTCTCAGCCGCTGCAGCCTCTTCCAATGCAAATAACTGTTCTTCAAGCTCATCATGAATTGTTTCATTACTCACCCATTTTTCAACAAACTTTAATATGTCGCTTGATTCTTTTTTTTCATGAGCAATGCCACACATAACATCTAGCAATATTTGATAATTATACTTTTCCTTATTTACTTTTTTATTCAATACCCCCGTACTAACGACCAATGAAATAGGTATCGAGACCTTTACATTTCTTTTATTATTTGAAAAACCCGGTATTATAAACCCCCTTGAAATTGATTTACTGATAACTTGTCTATATTCAAAATCTTCCAAAAGTGGAACAACTTTCTTCACGAATTCACTATTGTGCATTTATATTCTCCTCAGTTTTTATTTGTATTTTATTTTAAAAAACTAAATATCTGTATCACCATTTTTAATCTTCCCATTCAACAATATCACCCTTAAATTTACCAATTTGATACCTTTGTGGTGACATTGCAAAAAAATACTCATTTTTCTCATGAATGCATTCATTGGAAATCATATTGATATATATAATTATTTTTTCTAAATACCTTTCTGCAAATTTATTGTCTAAAAAAATTCTAATGTCATAAATTTATTTTCAAATCCCTGTATTACATTTGAATCAGCATAAAATATCATATCTTGTGAACTATTAGCAGACAAATAAACAGTTCCCCTCAGTTGATTTATCATACAGTTATCCCATTCTAATTTTTCATCATCTTCACAATATCCACGTTTAAATTGTGCAATAATATCTGCTTCTGTTGTATTTTTTATTGTAAACACAATCGCCGATGCTTGTTTTTGACTATACTCCCCTATTTAAATATTAACAAATTTAGGATATTGGCATACTTCCTCAAATGATAAGACTTTAATTTTCCAATCTATAATTGTAAAAAAAGGTCTTCTTGAAAGTTTATTTCTTTCTAATTTTAGTTTAATAGCATTTTTTAGAAATGGTATTAGCCTCTTTTGCCATTTTATTGGCAATTATTGTTTGCATAACAGCAGCAAAAGACAAGAAAACCGTAGAAACAACAGATAAAACTCCAATAATATAATTAAGCATGCCATCGGCTGTTATTTCAGATACTATCTTAGAGGAAATCCCACTTATCATAATCGGTATTAAAACAATAAGGGCAAATATCCCTATTCCCAAAATGTTCAATGCAATAATTCTATTATTTTTTTCTTATTTTTCATTTTTCTCCCCACCCCCACATTATATATTTATACTATAATCACATTTTATTGTTGTCAACACTTTATTACACAACTTTTCACCTACACAAAAACTTAATATTTAAAATAGAAATTTGTACATATGCAAATCCCAAAAAACTTTAAAATTATATATTTTTTAAATTTTTTATAATTTTTTTAAATAAATTGCTTTAACAAAAATATTTACCTGATATGAAAGATTATAAATATTATTAAATTTATAATGATAGTTTTCCTGAAAATATAGCAGTTTTACATTTATATAAAAATAATCCCTGTAGCCGCAAAATATGATAATTATAAAAATTATTTTAATCCAACAACAAAACAATAATATCTATAGAAACTTATCCATTTATTAATTATCTCAATACTTCTTGCTTCTATGATACGCATTATATTTCGTAAAACATTTTTAGGTATATTTGAATTGTTGTTTGCCAGAACCAATCCTAAAAACCTGAGGCATGCTCAAATCCATCATCCTTTGAAAATTCTGTAATCAGATTCGCGGTTGTTTTAATAATATCTAAAAAGTATTCTTTTCGTTCTTCACTATAGCCAAATTCATCTTCTATTCTATAGGATGGCAAGTAAACTGTCATATGGTGAAAGCCATCCTTTTCATCAGGAGTTTCTATATATACCTTAACTTCTCCAGTATCTCCGAATGTACAATCTCGGTATCATCTTCTAACGTCATAAATGGGTACATCATAATAATCATCTCCTAACATATGAATTTCTTTCTCTTATATTATACACAATTTATAAAAAATAAAGAAGCCCCTGCTACTGTTATGGAACAGTAACAGAAGCTTCTTATCTTCTATAAAACTAATTAAGTTCGATTCACCAACTGGTGTGTATCCTACTTATTAGCGATTGCAGCCTGAGCAGCAGCAAGTCTAGCGATAGGTACACGGAATGGTGAACATGATACATAATCAAGACCAATTTTGTGGCAGAACTCAACGGATGAAGGATCTCCACCGTGCTCACCACAGATACCGATATGAAGCTTTGGATTTACTGGCTTACCAAGCTTAACTGCCATATCCATGAGCTTACCAACACCTGTCTGGTCAAGCTTAGCAAATGGATCGTTCTCGAAGATCTTAGCATCATAGTAAGCATTGAGGAACTTACCAGCATCATCTCTTGAGAAACCAAATGTCATCTGAGTCAGATC
>ENA-OPMP01001223-OPMP01001223.1-human-gut-metagenome-genome-assembly--contig:-NODE-1223-length-11551-cov-2.258960_pt1 | contig 11551 bp, 10 predicted proteins | sample MGYA00241527_ERZ501751 | MGnify/ENA primary metagenome ERZ501751 (study PRJEB25962, sample SAMEA2042647) | human gut metagenome | biome: human gut; feature: human-associated habitat; material: faeces... | reverse complement strand
GACGACGGACTCACCTTCCACTTCTCAGCCGAGACTGGTAATCGGCGAAGAGCATTATCATGTTGCTCGTGGCGTACAGGCTATCCTGCAACGTTACAAAGAATTGCAAGATATCATCGCAATTCTGGGTATGGAAGAATTGAGCGAGGAAGACAAAGTAACTGTTGCTCGTGCTCGTAAGATTCAGAAGTTCCTCAGCCAGGCATTCTTCGTTGCTGAACAGTTCACCGGTACCCCCGGTCAATATGTTCCTCTGAAGGAAACCATCCGCGGCTTCAAAGAAATCCTCGAAGGCAAGCATGATGACCTGCCGGAAGGTGCTTTCTACATGGTTGGTACCATTGATGACGCTGTTGCCAAGGCTGCAACTATGAAGGATTAATAGATGGCTACTCCGTTTTCTTTTGAAATTGTCACGCCGGATAAGATGCTGTTCACTTCTGAAGAAGTAACTTATGTGGGTTTCCGTGCTTTGTCCGGTAATCTGGGCCTCAAAGCTAGACATATGCCTATCATTGCGACCATGGATATTGCGCCGATGAAGCTGGAGTTCACTGACGGCAGCGTTAAAGAATTTGCTGTTTGCGGCGGCTTTCTGGAAATGAAAGACAATAAATGCACCGTTTTGGCAACTATTGCCGAAGCTGATGCAGATATTGATACCGCTCGTGCAGCAGCAGCTAAAGAACGTGCAGAGCAACGTCTTGCTTCCAAGAGCGAAGACATTGATACTGTTCGTGCCGAAAACGCGCTGAAGAGAGCTGTTGCCCGCTTGCGTACTACTCACAAGCTGTAATAAGCATTGCGACAATGCCAAAAAAATTACCCCCCCGTCCGTCAGGGCGGGGGTTTTTGTATTGTATACATTTCCCTTCCTCTCCCCAAAAGGTGCTATTTGTGGTATGATTTACATAGTGTCGTTTGGCACTGCTTACTAAAGCTTATACAAGGAGTGATAGATTATGACAACTGCAAAGGAATTGCAAAAGAATTTGACATGGGAATTCTCCCATATCGCTAAGAAGAACACTGCTGCCAAGGAAGCAGCGTTTGCATACTGCGAAGGCTACAAGGAATTTTTGAATACAGCAAAAACAGAGCGTGAATTTACCGCTAAGGCTGTAGAAAAGCTGGCTGCTGCAGGCTATGTTCCCTTCGAAGAAGGCAAGGCATATAAACCCGGCGACAAGGTTTATTTCGTAAACCGCGGCAAATCTATGGCTATGTCCACCTTCGGCACCGCACCGTTGGAGGCAGGCGTGCGCCTGAACGCTGCGCATATCGATTCTCCGCGTCTGGATTTAAAACCGAACCCGGTATACGAAAACCATGAGATGGCCTACTTCAAAACGCATTATTACGGCGGTATCCGCAAATACCAATGGGTGACCGTGCCTCTGGCAATGCATGGCGTTATCATCAAAAAGAACGGCGAGCTGGTGAAGGTCTGCGTGGGCGAAAATGCCGGTGACCCCGTATTCTGCGTAACCGATTTGCTGCCGCATCTTGGCGCTAAACAGAACGAGCGCAAGCTGAGCGAAGGCATTAAGGGCGAGGAGCTGAACATTGTTATCGGCAGCCTGCCTTTTGTTGACGAAAGCGAAGAGGAAGGTGTAAAAGATGCCGTTAAGCTGAACGCACTGGCTTTGCTCAACGAAATGTACGGTATTACCGAGCATGATTTTATGCGTGCGGAAATTGAATTTGTTCCCGCAACCAAGGCACAGGATGTAGGCCTGGACCGCAGCCTGATCGGTGCCTACGGCCAGGATGATAAGGTTTGCGCTTATACCGCACTGACTGCGGAAATTGATACAAAAGCACCGTACTACACCACTGTTACGGTTTTGGCAGATAAAGAAGAAATCGGTTCCTACGGCAACACCGGCCTGAATTCCGATTTCGTGCTGCACTATCTGGAGGATCTGGCAGCAACTCAGGGTGCCAACAGCCGCAAGCTGCTGCGCAATACCACCGCACTTTCCTCCGATGTTAACGGTGCCTACGATCCGAGCTTTGCTTCCGTATATGAAGAGCGCAACAGCTGCTTCGTGAACAAAGGTCCTGTACTGACCAAATATACCGGTGCGCGCGGCAAATCCGGCTCCAATGATGCCAGCGCTGAAACGATGGCCAAGGTTATCAGCATTATGGATGAGGCTGATGTTTTCTGGCAAATCGGCGAGCTGGGCGCTGTAGACGAAGGCGGCGGCGGTACCGTTGCATTGTATGTTGCTTCTATGGATATGGACGTAGTCGATCTTGGTGTGCCTATTCTGTGCATGCATTCTCCGTTCGAGCTGAGCTCTAAGCTGGATGTTTATTACACCTATAAAGCATTCGCTGCTTTCCTGGAGAGCGACAAATGAATACAGCAGCTGTAACAGCTTTGCTTGCAGGCAAGGAGCCTGTGCGCGCACTTGTTCTGGCTTCTGAGAAAGAAGTGGCAGAACTGGCTGATTTGGGACTTCCTGTAAATACTGTTGACAGCAGTTTATCGATGCAGCATCTGGCAAGCGCAAAATTTGCTGCCGAGCGCATGCTTGGCAAGGCCGGCAGGCTGCAGGTAATGACAGTTACGCGCGAGGAGCCGCAGGCTACGGAAGCGGAGCGGGCGCTGATTTATGCGATGCTTGTGCGTTGCCGTAAGGTTATCAGCTGCCGTGACAAGCTGGAGGATATGCTGAAATTTGACGACCGTGAGGGCTGGAATGAATATAAGGCTGCTTATGAAAATAAGGTGCTGGATATTTTTAAGGCTACCTGGAGGGAGAAGGATGTTTATCCCTATAACATTATTGACAACATCAAAGAGTACAACAAAAATGAAAGCTATATTTTAAAGCAGCTTTACTGGCATCTGGCAGAGCGTACTCCGGGCATAATTAATGACGGTGACGCCAGGATGATTAACGAGCTGCGGCAGATGTTCAGCGACATCAGCATCAGTCTGCTGGCACCGGATACGGTGCTTGTGGGTGATGTGGCGCAGGATGCGCAGCTTGCTGCGTTAGCGGAAATGTTTGCTGGTAAAGCCGAAATTATCAGGCTGTAAAGTTAAGCCGTCCGGCGGGATGCTCCTGTCGGGCGGTTTTTGCGTTTTGTCACAGATTTTTCCTTGCATATTAAACTTGCTTATAGTAGACTATAATATGTAGAACTAGGCAAGGCCGCTAAGTTTCTTGAGAAGAAGCACAAGATATATAAGTAAGGACGGTGACTGTAAGATGGCTGATATCGTAGAAAGTCTGGCAGGAAACAAAATGCTGATGCTGAAGCAGGATATAGCTTTTTTGCGCAAGCGTCTGGCGGAATGTGCTGATGAGGATGCTAAAAAGGCTATCCGCAGGGAATTAATGGAGAAGGAAACCTATTATAATATTTTAGCAGACCGCCAGCGGGTGAATTTCTGAGCCGGAAGCAGTGCCGGCTTTTTCTTATAAGGTCGGGCGAAATATGCCTGTGGCAAAATTTTCCGGATTTTTATTAAGTCTTGAAAAGAGCCTGTGTTTGATGATAAAATATTTGTTACGGAAAAATTTTTCCGACTTCGCATATGCAGGAGGGTTATTTTGGAAAAACTAATTGTGAAGGGCGGAAACCGCCTCGTTGGTGCAGTTAAAACCAGCGGTGCGAAAAACGCTGTACTGCCGATTATTGCAGCTTCTATCCTGGGAACTACCCCAAGTCATCTTGATGAAGTTCCGATGCTGGAAGATGTGCATACTATAAGTGAAGTTTTAAAATGTCTGGGACTGGCTGTAGAATGCAGTCCGGAAAAGAATGTGCTGGATATCGACAGCACTGAGATAACCTCGTATGAAGCACCGTATGAGCTGGTGCGTACCATGCGTGCGTCCTTTCTGGTAATGGGACCTCTGCTGGCGCGTATCGGTAAAGCGCGTATTTCCATGCCCGGCGGTTGCGCTATCGGTGCCCGTCCGATTGATATTCATCTCAAGGGCTTTGAGGCTCTGGGTGTAAAAATCGAACAGGGTCATGGCTATATTGAAGCAAGTGCTCCCGAGGGACTGAAGGGTACCAGCATTTATTTTGATTTTCCGAGCGTAGGTGCTACCGAAAATATTATGATGGCAGCTTCTCTTGCTGAGGGTACTACTATTTTGGAAAATGCTGCCGAGGAACCGGAGATTGTAGATTTGGCCAACTATCTGAATAAGATGGGTGCCAAAATCCGCGGTGCCGGTACCGATACTATTCGCATTGAGGGTGTAGAGAAGCTGCATGGCGCAGACTATACCATTATTCCGGATCGTATTGAGGCAGGCACTTATATGATTGCTGCTGCCATGACCGGCGGTGATATTGTTGTGGAAAATGTTCTGCCGGAGCACCAGAAGCCGCTGATTGCCAAGCTGCGTGAGGCAGGTGCCGTGGTTGAGGAGGATATTGATAAGGTACGTGTTATCGGCAAGAATCCGCTGAAGGCCGTATCTATCAAAACTCTGCCTTATCCAGGCTTCCCGACTGATATGCAGGCTCAGATGATGGCGATGATGGTTATTGCCGAGGGGCGCAGCAAGGTTACGGAAACTGTTTTTGAGAATCGTTTCATGCATGTGGTTGAGCTGAACCGCATGGGTGCGCAGATTTCTACCGAAGGCCGCAGTGCCGTTATCGACGGTCCCTGCAAGCTGACAGGCTGTGATGTGCGTGCAACCGATTTGCGTGCCGGTGCAGCTATGATTCTGGCAGGCCTTGTGGCCGAAGGTACGACACGTATCGGCGATTTGCACCATATTGACCGTGGCTATGAGAACATTGTTGCTAAGCTGAAAAATCTGGGTGCAGATATTGAACGCGTAGATGTAGATTAAGGAGATATGACTAATGTTTAAAAGTATGGATATCGGTATTGATTTGGGTACCGCTAACATTCTTGTTTATGTCAAGGGCAAGGGCGTTGTCCTGAAGGAGCCTTCTGTTGTGGCTATTGATAAGGTACGCAACAAGGTATTGGCTGTGGGCGATGATGCCAGAGAAATGCTGGGACGTGCTCCCGGCAGTATCGTTGCTATCCGTCCGCTGAAGGAAGGCGTTATTGCGAACTATACCGTAACGCAGAAGCTACTTGCTTACGTTATTGAGAAGGTTGCGGGCAAGAGCCTGTTTTTCAAACCGCGTGTTATGACCTGTGTTCCTATCGGCATTACTTCAGTAGAAAAGCGTGCTGTTATGGAGGCTACTACCCAGGGCGGTGCTTCCAAAACCTATCTGATTGAGGAACCGCTGGCAGCGGCTCTTGGTGCCGGTATTGATATTTCCGTACCGCGCGGCAATATGGTTGTTGATATAGGCGGCGGTACTACCGATATCGCTGTGCTGAGCCTTGGCGGTATTGTTGTTGATTCTTCTATCCGTATCGGCGGCGACCATTTTGATGAGGCTATTGTGCGTCATGTGAAGAAGGTACATAATGTGCTTATCGGTGAGCGCACGGCTGAAGAAATCAAAATGAATGTTGCTACTGTTATTGCCGACGGACGCAATGAGTCTATTACTGTACGCGGCCGTGATATGGTTACCGGCCTGCCGACTACCTTTAGCGTAAGCTCCGAGGATTGCCGTGTGGCATTGGAGGATGCTGTTGCTTCTCTGATTGCTACTGTGCGCGGTGTTCTGGAAAAATGCCCGCCGGAGCTGGCTGCTGATATTGTTGATAACGGTATTTATCTGACCGGCGGCGGCGCGCTGCTTGACGGCCTGGCTGAGATTATGCAGCGTGAAACCGGTATTACTACGCATATTGCCGATGATCCGCTGGAGTGTGTTGCTCTTGGCACCGGCAAGGCGCTGGAGAATCTGGATAAGCTGCATCCTGGCACTGTTTATACTGCGTCTAATCTGGCTGATTGATGTTTGGGTATTGATTGTTGATTATTGATTTTGGGGAGGAGCTGCCTTTGGCAGCTCCTTTTGTGTAGATGTGAAGAAGAAGGGCGTATGGTGTCGCAATTAATATATTGCAACCCTTCCGTCTGCTCGCAAAAGCTCGCAGCAACCTCCCCTTTCAGGGGAGATATAAAGTGCTTGTCAAATGCTGACTGTCGCAAGCTCGTCGAACTTTTATATGCTCCCTGAAGGGGAGCTGGCATCGCCGAAGGCGATGACTGAGGGTTGTGTTGCGATATATTAATTGCTCGTTAGAGCGTTCTGCTAACTTTCTTGCCTGCCCCTTTGGGGAAGGTGCCGAGCGTAGCGAGGCGGAAGGGGGCGTATACACACGACGCTCTAATACACTCTTCTTCCTTCTACCTTCGTTTTTCTCTTAAGAGGTCCTAGATATGAATTTCAAAAAACTTATATGTTCTGTTTTTATGCTGGCTGCGCTGTGTGCCGCTCCGCTTGCGGCGAGCGCCGCTCCCGTCACAGCGGTGCGCAGCAGCGTTAGTCCTGCTCGTGTACGTCTGGTGTTCGACAGCAGGGAGCCTGTTAAATATACTGCCGAAAAAAACGGCTTGCAGCTGGTGGTTACGTTGCCTGAGGGTACGGCGCTGACGCAGAAGCCTGTCTTTAAGCAGGATGCGGTGATTAAAAGCATCACTGTTCCTGCCAAAAAGAAGAAAAAGGCACAGGTGGTTATAGATTTAACTAAGGATTGCCAGTATAAGCTTTATCCGCTGAAGAATCCTGACCGTCTGGTGCTGGATATTTACCGCATTCCTATCAGCAAAACAACGATGCAGCTTTCCGGCGGCGTTACCTATACCTATGCGCAGGAGGAGCTAAACGGCAGACCGCTGGTAAGCTATCTGGTGAGCGTTGCGCCTTCGGCGCGCCTGGAGCTGAGGCCGTTTTCTGCCGCAGGTATGTATAACGGACGCGGCAGCCTGGCTAAGCAGGCGGCGGAAAGAGGTCTTGTGGCTGCCATCAATGCGTCGTATTTTGATACCGACGGCTGGGTTATCGGCAACGTTAAGGATAAGGGCAATTTTGTCGCTATGGATGCTACGCCGCGCAGCGGTTATGTAGTGCAGGGCAACGAGCAGAAGATTGTGCGCGACATTGCTTACACCGGCAGCGTAACACTTCCTGACGGCAGAGCGCTGCAGCTGAAGGGCATGAACCGTGCGCGCATTGCCAATGATTTGGTGCTGTTTAATTCCTATTACGCTACGTCGACCAAAACGAATCAGTACGGGCGTGAGGTGAAAATCAAAAACGGTCGCGTTGTTGCTGTTTCCACAGCAGGCAATATGTCTTTGGAGCCGGGTTGCGTAGTGCTTTCCGGTCATGGCACAAATGCGGCTGCTCTGGCAGGCCTGCGCCTGGGCGACCATGTAATACTCACGCAGAGCCTTGGCAGCAGCATTGCGGATGCGGCAACGACTGTTGTCAGCGGCGGTCCACTGCTGGTAGAAAACGGCAGGGTGAATGTGCGTACTGCGGAGGAGCAGATGGCTCCCGATATTGCGCGTGGCAGAGCACCGCGTACTGCAATCGGACTGAAGCAGGACGGCACGCTTTTAATGCTTGTTGTTGACGGCAGAAGCAGTGCTTCCGCAGGCATGACACTTGCGGAGCTGGCGCAGTATTTTGTGAAGCTGGGTGCGGTGAGCGCTGTCAATTATGATGGCGGAGGCAGCAGCGAAATGGTCATCAACGGCAAAATCGTCAACAAGCCTTCGGACGGGCGCGAGCGTTTGGTGAGCATCGGTCTGGGATTGTTCATCAAATAAGCTGGTTGTATAGGCAAAATAAAAAACAAGGGGCGGTCACGCGTTAGCTGTGACAGCTCCTTGTTTTGTTGTTGCGGGTTATAGCTTAATCCTTGGTGATGATAACGCCGGTGCCTATGCCGCCGTTATCACTGCAGACAAGCTCCTTAAGGCTTTGGATATCCGCATTGCGCAGGCGGATACAGCCTTCGGAGGCCATGGTGCCGATAGAGGCGGGGTCATGCGTACCATGAATGCCAATGCCGATCCAGCCGGTGTCCAGCGAAAGGAACCAGGGGCCGTAGGCACCTTCGATTACGCCCTTGCCGTCACTGAAATCGTGCGTCCAGTAATGCGCCGGGCAAATCTCTTCGATGCGGAAGGGAACCTGCGCCGAAGGCACGCCTACTGCCGCACCTGTGTAGTAGGAGGGAATAGCTGCTGCACTGCCCCAGGAGGTGGGGGTGCGGTTGTCGCCGGTGTACTGCTTGTCACCGGGATTTTTGGCAACAGCGATAGGATAGCTGCAGACTGCTTGCTCTACGCCCTGCTGATAGACGTCAAGGCGGTAGCTTTGCTTATGGATGCAGATGAGATATCTGGCGTTGCCGAACAGCGCGGACGCAGGCGCCGCAGCTGCCAAGCTGCAGCTTAGCAGCAGGCAGACGCTAAATATTAAGCCTAAAAGTTTTTTGAGCATTGGTGATACTTCCTTAATGCTTATTTAGCAGGCCACGCGTACAAAATCTGCACTTACATAGCCAACCTCACCTTGAGCGTTAATAGCCTTCCACCATTGGCGTCCCTCGGCTTCGAATGCGCCTTTTAACGGTGCTATTTCTTCGCCGGACATCAGCGAATCAATTACATTGCTGTCCGTGGAGGGGGCGGTGCGGAAGTTTACATAGTCGCCGGTTAAAACCAGTTTTACGCCGGGAGCCCAATAGCTTTCCATGTTTTCAAATTTGCTGTAGAGGTTGGATATTCTTTGATTGGAGTATTGCAAACTTTCGGCAGACATGTTGTCTCCGTATTGAGCATAGCTTTTGCTGGCAGGGATAGAGTGTGCATTTTCGGTGCGGAGCTCATCGTAGGTACTGATAAAGGCATTGATATATTTTTTGTTGTCATAAATAGTAGTCAGCCAGTAATCACCGTCACCGGAATCGGCTTCGCCCTTGGCGCTGAAGCTTACTGTGGCGCCGTTACTGTTTTGCTGCACATCATACATCTGCAAGGCGGCAAAGGCAATAGCTTTGGCCTCCATATCGCTTATGTAGATGCCCTTGCGGCTGAAGCAGGGAGCAACATATTCCTCGGCATATTTTTCGGTCATGGTATGCTTCACATCAAAGCGGGTATTTTTCAGCAGAAAGGCTTCTGTTCTGCCGCAGCGGGAGTCAATATCAGTAGGGAGCCTGCTTGCGGATGTATTATATACTGCCGCCTCCATAACAGATGTGCCGGTGAAGAGCATTGCTGCTGCCAGTGCTCCGATAGCAAAATTTTTGATTTTCATAACAACATCTCCTTTCCAGATGTGGAAATTCTAATCTTTGATGCTTATATTATAGCCAAAAAAACGCTTTTGCACCCTACCCCAAAGGGTGATTTCGGGTAGGATAGGCAAAAAAAGCGTAAAAAATTATGTGCCGGTAATTTTTTAACTGCAGATGATTTTCATAATGTTTTATTTAAGAGCGGTTTACAGTCTGTTCACTTGTCAAAATATTGCTGAGGCTGTATAATTTATGTTAGAGAAATATATCTGAAATGAGGTGAGTCACATGGGTAAAAAGTTAATAGTGATTTTGACTATTGCCGCTTTAGGCATCTTTACACTTGCTGCCGTTGGCTGTGCTGCTGTGACTGACCAGCGCGCCGCTGTCAGCGGTATTGTAGTTGCCGATGGACTGGCACAGGAGGGCACCCAGGTTAAGCAGGGTGACATTCTGGTAAAGGTAAAATCTATAGCTGGCGGCAGTATTGCTGCTGCGCGTGCTACAACTGCAGGTAAGGTTAGCCAGGTACTGGTTAAACCGGGTGATAAGATTGAGGCACAGCACTCTTTCGTAGCAGAAACCCGTGCGCCTGACAAAAATACAGATGCTGTTTTACCGTGGCTGGCGAAAGATATTGCTGTCGTTTTTCCGCCCGAAGTTGTACACACCACGTTAAGTCATCGCCGCTTTCCCGGAGTTCCTGTTCAGCAAGCAGACAAATTGACCCAATTACGTCGCTTAGCCTGTAGTGTGTCGCAACGGGATAATAAAACAGCCACATTTGACTTCAGCGCCTGTTCTTTAGAATGGCAAAACACCGTCGCCCAGGCGATCAGTCAGATCGACGGCCTGAAAACAACACAGCTACCATCACCAGTAATGGCTGTACTCACGGCACTTGAAATGAAATGCACAAGATATAAAGTGCGTGAGGATGTTATGGATCAGATCGTCCAGGAAGGCGGTCTGGAATATGCTACTGATGTAATAATACACCTTCAACAGATTGATATTAAATGGGATTATGCGAATAATGTCATTATTATTCTGCCGTCTGGCATTGCACCTGACTACTTGGAGCAATATTCCAGATTTGAATTACGCCTACGTAAACATTTATCACTGGCGGAAGAGTCTCTCTGGCAAAAATGTGCACAAAAACTTATTGCCGCAATTCCACATATTCCAGAATGGCGGCAACCATTAATTGCTTTGTTATTACCCGAAAAACCAGAAATTGCACATGAAATTGCCCAGCGTCTACTGGGGCAAAAAAAATTACCCTCGCTTGAGTGGTTAAAAATAGTGGCGACTGATGAGCACATTCTTGCCTCATTAGAAAAATATCACGAGCCATATGCCATTTTTGATGATTACTATTGTGGTGCGATATGGTCAGCCACCGTATTACAGGAGCAAGGTGTTGCAGCCCTGCCCCGATTTGCTCCCTATGCCGCAAGTGACTACTGCGCCGATGTGTTGCGTCATATCAATCATCCGTTCGCATTAACACTGCTTATACGTGTAGCCGGGCATACTAAACGCTGTCACGATCGGATGACGAAAGCCTGCGCTGCGTTCCCACATGCAGCAATGGCGGCACTGACGGAACTTCTTGGGCAAAAAGAAGAGAACAGTTGGCGCATTATGCTAATGACAATGCTTATCTCACAACCAGCACTGGCAGAACAGGTCATTCCCTGGCTCTCGACACCCGCAGTTGCCGTACTGAAATCATGCCAGCAACAACTGACACAGCCCTCAAACCATGCCAGCGCCGATCTACTGCCAGCCGTAGTAGTCTCCCCTCCCTGGCTTTCGAAAAAGAAAAAATCGCCGATTCCGGTGCTGGATTTAGCGCCATTAGGCATTGAGCCAATCTGTTATCTGACAGAAGAAATCAGTAATCAACTTTTGGCGAAATATATCTGGTATTCAAAACACATCACGGTTAGCCATGAAGAAAGTACTACCAACCTGTTGGCAAGGATGGGTTTTCAACGACGGATCGCTGGTACATATATTAAAGCTCCCGAAGCGGTAGTTGAGGCATGGCTAAATGAAGATTATTCAACCTTACTAAGTGAATTTAAGGTGTTTCATTCACCTACCGGGCATTATTGGCAGTTGGGGATTTTGACAATTGCCGCTGGAGAAAGCAGTAAAAGCATGGAATGCCCTTACCCTATCTCCACATACCGATACCGAATACGCCATGTTACATTTTGGACTCAAAGGGTTACCTGGGTTAGTAAACTCACTTGCACGCTATCCACAAGAAGCCTTGCCCATCACGAATTACTTCGCAGCGAGTGAGCTGGCTCCTGCCGTCGCCCGTGCCTTCAACAAACTGAAAACGCTACGCGAAAA
>ENA-OPMP01001198-OPMP01001198.1-human-gut-metagenome-genome-assembly--contig:-NODE-1198-length-11707-cov-1.858737_pt1 | contig 11707 bp, 10 predicted proteins | sample MGYA00241527_ERZ501751 | MGnify/ENA primary metagenome ERZ501751 (study PRJEB25962, sample SAMEA2042647) | human gut metagenome | biome: human gut; feature: human-associated habitat; material: faeces... | reverse complement strand
TGTGATTCACGGAATCCAGAAGATGGTGAAGCATTCCATGCAGCGGGCCAATGCGGATACAGGAGTGATTCAGTTCGTAGAATCGTTCCTGAAATTTGGGCTGTATGCACTACTTTTGTTTATGATCGCAACAAACTTTGGGATTGAGACCTCTTCAATTGCGGCATTGATCGCATCCGGAGGTGTGGCAATCGGTCTCGCACTGCAGGGGAGTCTTTCGAACTTTGCGGGAGGCGTACTGATCCTGCTTTTGAAACCGTTTGTAGTAGGTGACTACATCATTGTTGCCAATGATGGAACAGAAGGAACGGTAAAAGTCATCCAGATCTTCTATACAAAGCTGACAACGGTAGATAATAAGACGATCGTGATTCCAAATGGAACGCTTTCCAACAGCAGTCTGACGAATGTTACGGCAAGACCGGAACGGCAGTTGGATTTAAAAGTAGGGATCGCCTATGATGCAGATCTGAAAAAAGCAAAAGATCTGATCGAAACGCTGTTAAAACAGGATGATTCCATTATTCAGGACGAGGATATCAAGGTGTTTGTGGATTCTCTGGCTGACAGTTCTGTTATACTGGGACTGCGCGCATGGGTGAAGACAGAGGAGTACTGGAGTACAAGATGGAGACTTCTGGAAGAAATCAAGCTGATATTTGATGAAGAAGGTATTGAGATACCGTTCAATCAGCTGACTGTGCATATGGCGGAAAAATAATAAAAGGCAAGAGAGCTGAAAACTGCGGTTGTGAGCAGATTCCAGCTCTTTTTTCTATCAGCTTTTGCAACTGAGATTGTTTTATGGTATCCTATAGAATGTATGCAGAGATGAAAATCTCTTTGATCAGGAGGAACAGTTATGATTTTAAAACAGTTATTGGAACGTTTGGAATATGAAGTAGTACAGGGGAGTGACAAGATCGAAATTACAACATTGATCAATGACTCCCGTAAAGTAGAAGAAGGATCTGTGTTTGTATGCATCAGCGGCGCTGTCTCAGACGGACATCAGTATGTAGCTGATGTGGCAAAAAAAGGAGCAAAAGCCGTGATCGTGCAGCAGGATGTAGAGGCACCGGCGGGAATGACTGTGATCCGTGTGGAAGACACAAGGTACGCACTCGCACTTGCTTCTGCCGCTTATTTCGGCTATCCGGCAGAGAAGCTGCACATTATTGGAATTACAGGGACAAAAGGAAAGACGACCACGACCTATATGATCAAATCCATTCTGGAGGGAGTCGGACATAAAGTAGGACTGATCGGAACCATTGAGGCCATTATCGGAGAGGAAGTGATCCCGGCAGCGAATACAACACCGGAATCTTATACCATTCATCAGTATTTTGCCAAAATGGTGGAAGCCGGCTGTGACAGCGTGGTCATGGAGGTGTCATCCCAGGGACTGATGCTGCACCGGACAGCAGGGATTCCGTTTGAAATCGGGATTTTCACAAATCTTGGAAAAGATCATATCGGACCGAATGAACACAAGGATTTTGAAGATTATAAAAGATGCAAAGGCTTACTGTTCCAGCAGTGCAGGGTTGGAATTGCCAATGCAGATGACAGGTATTTTAAGGATGTATTTAAAAATGCTACATGTAAAGTGGAGACATTTGGTTTCTGCAAAGAGGCGGATCTGCGGGCTGAAGATGTAAATCTGGTGTCCAGACCGGGATATCTCGGTGTGGCATATCATGTGGCAGGAGTCATGGATTTTGATGTGGAGATTGATGTACCGGGAACATTCAGTGTTTACAATTCACTGACAGCGATTGCAGTGTGCAGACACTTTGATGTGCCGAAAGAGCACATTCAGGCGGCTTTGAAAAAGGCGAAGGTTAAGGGCAGAATCGAGATGGTGAAAGTGTCTGATGAATTCACTCTGATGATCGACTATGCACACAATGCCATGAGTCTGGAGAGTCTTTTGACCACGTTAAAAGAATATCATCCAAAACGTCTGGTATGTCTGTTCGGATGCGGTGGAAACCGTTCCAGAGACCGACGCTTTGAGATGGGAGAAGTGTCCGGCCGTCTGGCAGATCTGACGATCATCACTTCCGATAATCCGAGATTTGAAGAGCCGCTTGCTATCATAGCTGATATTAAGACGGGAATTGATAGCGTATGTGGAAATCATAGACAGGAAAGAAGCCATCCGTTATGCGATCACACACGGGCAGACCGGGGATGTGATCGTGCTTGCAGGAAAAGGGCATGAAGATTACCAGGAGATCGAAGGTGTGAAGCATCCGATGGATGAGCGGGTTCTGATTGCGGAGATCTTAACAGAACTGGAAGAGGAACAGAAAAAATAAGCAGGGGAAATGGATTGTTTGCAGATATTATTGTAGATATAAAACATGAAAAACTGGATCGGATCTTTCAATATCGAATTCCGGAGTGGTTAAAAGAAGAGCTGAATGTGGGAATGGAGGTTGTGATTCCGTTTGGGAAAGGCAACAGGCAGACGAAAGGCTATGTGGTAGGAATTTCAGAGACTTGCGACTATGATCTTTCCAAAGTCAAGGAGATCGAAGATATTTCCAGAAACAGTGTAGAGATCGAGGCGAAGCTGATCGCGCTGGCGGCATGGATGAAAGAACATTATGGCGGAACGATGATCCAGGCACTCAAGACGGTATTGCCGATCAAACAAAAAGAGAATGCCAAGATCAAAAAGTATGTCCGTCTGCTGCTTGGCAAAGAACGGGCAGAAGCGCAGCTGCATTATTATCAGCAGAAGAATCAGAAGGCGAGAGCAAGACTTCTGGAAGCACTTCTGGAGGATCCGGTCATTGAATACGAACTGATTACGAAAAAACTGAATATTACGCGTAGTGTCGTCAATGCATTGGAAGAACAGCAGGTGGCAGTTCTGGAATCAGAGCAGGTGTTTCGAAATCCGGTGAAAGAAAAAGAGCAGAGAGCAAAAACTCTTGTGTTTACGGCAGAGCAGGAGCATGCGATCGAGTGCTTCTGGCAGGAGTACAGCAGAGATGTGCGGGCAGCTTATTTGTTGTACGGTGTGACCGGCAGTGGAAAAACGGAAGTTTATATTGAGATGATCCGCCGGGTGGTCAGTGAGGGAAAACAGGCGATTGTACTGATTCCTGAGATTGCACTGACGTATCAGACAGTGATGCGGTTTTACCGGCGTTTTGGAAATCGGGTATCCATCTTAAATTCCAGAATGTCTGCCGGAGAGCGTTATGATCAGTTGATGCGGGCAAAAGCGGGAGAGATCGACGTGATGATCGGCCCGCGGTCCGCCTTGTTTACACCATTTCCGGAGCTGGGGCTGATCGTTATGCCCCGTGATTTCTCCCGTCAAAAAGGCGCGTATATAGTCATTGAACGCAACCGATATATTTTCATCAACAAGCATCTTGACCCCGTGATGCACGACATTGTTCTGCTCCATGAGATCGGACATGACTGTCTCCATCGCAGAGAAGCAATTCAAGTCGGCGGGTTGCAGGAGTTCAACATCTTTGACATGAGAGACCAACGCATGGAATACGAGGCAAATATGTTTGCTGCGCAGGTCGCCCTTCCAGATGAGGAAATTCTGGAATACATATACGGCGGCTATGATGTCGGCCAGATTGCACGAGCCATGTGTTCCGATATAAATTTGGTGGCACTCAAGGTCTCAGAGCTAAACACGCGGGGGTATCGCTTCCGCGAACAGAAACACCGGAGCAACTTCTTGAAATGAACGAGGTGATATGGGATGGACTATCGACGGTATCTTGAAAGAGCAATCGCAATTTTCAACGAAAACATGGATACCGATTTTTCCATCGACAATGTTGTACTGGGCTATTTAACTGCGGCCAACCAGAAACAGGTATTTGAACGCTTCTGCGCCGAGCATTTCCCCCACCGTCTGGATGACCGCTATGAGGAAGAGGGCTACTTCGATTTCTATGCGTCGGCTTTCGTTTCTGAGGAACCCGGAGCTAAAGATGGCATTCTTCTTCATACCGATATTTCATATACACCCGCAGAATTGATCCATGTTTTGCTTCATGAGCTGGCTCACATCTATTGTCTGCACAATGAGTTGGATGGTGCAAGCTTCTACAACACCTATTGTGAGGGATATACGGATAATTCCATAGAGGACGGTCAGATAAACGCCGGTTACGGTGTGTGGCGGGAGTGTATCGCAGAGATTATAGCCAGAGAACTTGACGATAACTGGGATATTCTGACCCTTGAAACGATAAAGCCGATGTTGGCACAGTTCCAGCAGGAACTTGTTCCGAACAGCGGAAAGTTCGCCATGAGCCAGATCCTCGTCGAAGTGATGACAAGCGTTGAGGTGGAAACGACCACGGAATGGGAAACGGCCAAGAAGCGCATCGAAAAGCTGGGACTGTTCAATCTGCCTTCTGAAATGGCGCTGATGGAGCTTATTTTCAAGCAGCTTCGGGGACCGCTGATCGCGATTGAGGTTGATTTCATCTCAAAAGTCGGCTTTCTGTATCTGGAAACGATCTCCATAACCATGCTGAACAGTTTGGGCAACAGGCTGATGGAGAACTGACGCATCAAACAGGATGACAAACCGAAAAGGAGAAAAACAAAATGAAATATTTGCTGTATCGTTCCTTTGGGAATCTGGACAAGGATATCAAGAAGCACGAGCTGGTGGCCGTGGAGTACGGAAAAGACATCTATGAAGTGACTGACGCACTGATCAAGGCAGCTGCGGATGACCTTGCTGGTATGCCAGAATACGAAAAGTTTGAGACTGCCGCCTTTGCCCCGGAACGGACGAAGGATTTCCGCAAGGTCAGGCGGTATGCCTACGAGATGACCGGTATTGTCTATCCCACCCATGCGGACAAGAACATCCTCATTGACTTTGGGATCGTAGAGGAAGCAGAAAACGAAATGTGAGAGGACGCTTATGGAAAACATCGTTTTTGAGCGTAATTATGAAAAACCAAAAGATGGGTCAGATCACTGCACTGCAATCTTTGATCAGGCGGTGGAAGGCGGCTTCTTCCAGCGGTACTGCGACATGATGAACAAAGTGCCAAAAATAATCGTGCCGCAGGATAAGGAGAACTATGAATATCTGTTGAACCGCTGCAACCAGTATGCCGAACAGCACTACGGCAGGATTCGCGGTGTTGTGAGCTACGAGCGATGGGATTCTACCATCGACCTGTACCTTCCCATGCTGGAATTTGATGACGAAGAGGATATGTCTCTTCTGCGGGATATTGGCGAGAAAGCGCATTATGTGAATGTATCACATCAACCGGACGGCGGCTTTTGCCTTCATATCATGATCAACTACTTTGAAGAGCTTGCGTCCGATATGGAGAAGGATTACATCCAGTATGCGGCTATCGAGCAAGATGAAAAGCTGGCCTCCATGTTTCAGATGCCGGAGCTTCCACCGGAGGCCAATGAGGTTTGTCAGCACATCAAGGAGTTGTTGGATCGCTTCGACGATGAAACGAGCGTAGACAGGACAAGCGCATTTAAGGCCGTCCTTGCCTATATGTCAAAGAAAGATGATGAATACCAGAGCTTTGAGTATATGGCAGCAGCACTGGAAATGTTGCTCAACAAGATTCTGGAAGAAGAAAATGGAGAGGAACAATTATGAGTAGAAAATTGGTTGCTTATTTTTCTGCCAGTGGTGCTAAGTGGATATTGGATAACGTGGAAAATGCACGTGAACTGGCAGAAAAAGGCGATTTGTTGATGGGAACTATTGATTCCTGGCTGATTTGGAAATTGACCGAAGGCAGGAAGCATCTGACTGATTATACGAATGCGTCGCGTACCATGCTTTTTAATATTCATACTTTGGACTGGGATGAAGAGTTGTTGAAACTCTTCACTATTCCCCGGAATATGATGCCGGAAGCGTTGCCCTGTGATGCTGTTTTTGGAGAAACAACGATAGAGGGTTTGTTCAAATCTCCGATACAAATAGCAGGTGTTTTAGGTGATTCCCATGGAGCATTAACCGGTCAGATGTGTTTTGAGGCAGGTATGGGCAAGGTGACTTATGGAACGGGATCATCTGTTATGGTTAACATTGGAGAAGAGGCTGTCGCTGCTCCTGAAGGGCTGGTTACATCCGTCGGATTCTCGGCTTTGGGTAAAGTGTATTATGCTTTTGAGGGCAATATCCATTGCACCGGAGCCACTATCAAATGGATGGTGGAGAAATTGGGATTGGTGGACTCGTTCAATCAAATTGAAACCTTGGCGACTTCGGTGAAAAATAATGATGGAGTCTATCTGGTTCCCGCCTTTACCGGATTGGGAGCTCCCTGGTGGAAACCGGATGCTAAAGCTGCCATCTGGGGAATGACACTGAATGCTGGAAAAGCGCATGTGCTGCGTGCAGGATTGGAATCCATTGCTTATCAAGTGAAGGATTTGATAGACATGATGACCCGGCAGGCAGGAATCGAGCTGAAAGCGTTGCGTGTTGACGGAGGCCCCACGAAGAATCAGTTCCTGATGCAGTTTCAGGCTGATATGCTGCATGCCGTCATTAACCGTTCGGAGATAGAGGAAGCTTCTGCATTGGGGGCTGTTGTCATGAATGGCTTTGCCCGTAAGAAGTGGGCCAGTTTCCAAGAAGCCGCTGCCATGCGTACCATTGACAATTGCATCGCTCCCTGTATGGAGGAAAAAGAACTTCAATCTTTGTATAGTGGCTGGCGTGAGGCTGTTAAGAAAGTAATAGGACAGAATAACTAACTGAATATATCGTAACTTTTAATACCATTAGAAATGAAAAACAAGAAAAAAATGTGTTTTGGTGTCATCATTGGAACACGCGCTTATTTTAACTCGGAATTAGCAAAAGATGTCCGTAAACAATTGTTGGAAACACTGACGAAAGAGGGCTATGACTATGTCATTCTCCCCGAAGATGCTACGCCTACAGGCAGTAGCAGTATTGAAACAAGAGAAGATGGCTTGAAATGTGCAAAGTTGTTCCGTGAGAACCGTGACCGCATTGATGGAATCATTGTTTCATTACCTAACTTCGGTTTTGAAATCGGTATCATCAATGCTATCAGTGTAGCCGATCTGAATGTGCCTGTTTTGGTTCAGGCATGTGATGATGAGAATGACAAGGTGGATTTGGATAGCCGTCGTGACGCGTTCTGTGGTAAGATTTCCGTATGCAATAACTTGTATCAGTATGGCATTCCTTTTACTGATACTACGCTACATACTTATTCTATTTATTCTGATTTGCTGGCAGCCGATATTAATAAGTTCGCTGCGATCTGCCGGGTGGTGAATGGTCTTCGTCATGCTCGCATCGGTGCCATCGGCACTCGTCCTGCCGGTTTCCAGACCGTCCGCGCCAGCGAGAAACTGTTGCAGGCATCGGGCATTACAGTCGTTCCGGTAGATCTTTCTGAAATCTTGTCTGCCGCCCGTAAGATTGAAGATGCTGATGAAACGTTACAAGCAAAACTGAAAGAAATCAGACAATATGCTGCTGTTCCCGAACAATACAATGATAAACTGATTTTGCAGGCTAAATTTGGTGTGGCTGTAGAACAATGGATGGAAGCCAATGAAATTGATGCTGTAGCTATCCAGTGTTGGGACTCTTTGGAGCAAAACTATGGTTGTGCAGCTTGTGTGACTATGAGTATGTTGAGTGAAAAATTAATCCCTGCTGCTTGTGAAGTGGATATTGCCGGTGCAGTGTCTATGTATGCGTTGACATTGGCTTCCGGTCGCCCGTCGGCATTGCTTGACTGGAACAATAACTTTGCCGAGGATCGTGACAAGTGTGTGTGTACACATTGTGGTAACTTCCCTAAATCATTTGTAATGAATGATTTGAAGTTAGGAACATTAGGAGTGTTGGGCAGAACATTAGGTAAGGTACATACTTTCGGTGCCGTTTACGGTAAAGTAAAACAGGGTGATTTCACCTTCTTCCGCATCTCGACAGATGATACGAAGGGTTGTATCAAGTCTTATTTGGGCAAAGGTGACCTGACCGATGACCCATACGGAATGGATGGTTGTATAGCAGTAACCAAGGTGGATAATCTGCAGCCGCTTATGAAATATATTTGTAAGAATGGATTCGAACATCATGTGGCTATGTGCCGTGGCAATGTGAAAGATATTTTGGCGGAAGCTATTGAAACTTATCTGAACTGGAATATCTATATTCACGAATAATATCGATGAAATATGATATTGGTAGATAATTACTTTTTGGCAATCCTCTGCTGTGTTATTTGCTGTGCCTGCTGGGGCTCTTGGGCAAATACGCAGAAGATGGTTGCCGCCAAGCAATGGAGCTTTGAACTGTTTTATTGGGATTTGACCGTCGGTCTGTTCCTTACAGCTTTATTGGGGGCGGTGACTTTGGGAAGTATGGGAAGTGAAGGCCGTACCTTTTTTCAGGATTTGGCAGTCATGGACTGGTCTAGCATTCAATATGCATTCTTGGGCGGTGTTGTGTGGAACTTTGGCAATATATTTCTTACCGCAGCCATTGCTGTAGCCGGAATGTCAGTAGGTTTTCCTATCGGTGGAGGCTTGGCCTGGATTGGAGGTATTGTATTCAATTATTTATTAATCTCTTTGGCCGGTCAGACCTATCAGGGAAATCAGCTTTTACTATGGAGTGGTGTGTTAGTCATCATTGTAGCTATACTGATCTGCGGAAAAGCGTACGGAAAGTTATCGTCCGGCAAGGCTTCCACTCCGAAGAAGGGGATTCTGCTGGCCATTATGGCAGGCATTGCTATCATGTTCTTTTACGGATTGGTAGTGAAATCTCTTGACCCGCAGTATGTGGCGGGAGGAACCGGAACGCTGACTCCTTATACAGGTGTGTTCTTCTTTGCGGTAGGTATTCTGGCCAGCACACCTATATTCAATACCTTTGCCATGAAGCATCCGGTAGAAGGCAAGGCGGTGACCATGAAAGATTACTTTGCCGGCGATGCCAAGACCCATCTCACAGGTATGCTGGGAGGCTTTATCTGGATGGGCGGCATGGTGATTAGTTTTATGGGAGCAGGTGCTGCCAATCCGGCTATCTCTTATGCCCTTAGCAACGCAGCGCCTGTGGTGGCTATGATCTGGGGAGTTTTTGTCTGGAAGGAATTTAAGGAAGCTCCGAAGGGGACCAATAAACTGATTGCGGCTATGTTCTCCTTGTTTATTATCGGATTAATAAGCATTACTTTGTCAAATTAAAAATTAGATGAAGAGAAATTATAAAATAGGGCTTGTAATGAAGTCGTTACAAGCCGATTTTTTCAAAGTGATGAAAGAAGGGGCCATTCAGTATGCGGCCCCTCTTCCGTTTTTGGATTTGGTTTGTGTGGGAACGGCTACACAGACAGAGGTAGAGGAACAGGTTGACTTGATGTATTCCTTGATTCATCAGCAAGTCGATGCTATCGTATTGGTTCCTATAGATTCAAAAGCCTTAGTTCAGCCTGTAGTAGAGGCTGTCAGGAAAGGAGTTCCGGTAATCAATATTGATATCCGGTTGGATACTCAGCTATTGGAGCAGGCAGGAGTAGAAGTGGCTTTTGTGGGACCGGATAATTTTGCAGCTGCGTATGAAGTGGGTAAATTATTGGATAAGAAGTTGCGGAATGAAGATAAAGTTGCTATTATTGAAGGATTGACGGCAGCCGATAATGCGCAGCAGCGTAAAAGAGGTTTTATCAAGGCGATAGAAGAAAAAGGGTTAAGATTGGTGGCATCCGAACCGGCCGACTGGGAAACGGAGAAAGCCGCCGAAGTTTTTCAGGCTATGTGGATGCGGTATCCTGATTTGAAAGCTGTATATTGCAGCAATGATGCGATGGCGTTGGGGGTTCTTCAGCAGATGCAAGAAAAAAATTGCTATCTGCCTGTAGTGGGCTTTGATAATGATGCGGTAATGAAAGAATTTCTTTCTACGGGAAAACTGGTTGCAACAGCTGATATTTTCAGCTCACAGATGGCTGTCCGGGGCATTGAGTTCGCTTTGGATGTATTGGAGGGAAAAATAGAGAATAGAGGGGTTCATTCTACAGCTTACGAAATTATTAAACAATGAGTTCGTAGGGAAACGGCCCATACTGAGATATGCACTTAAGGCACCAGCTGTTTAACTTCTTAATATTGCCGGCAATGAGCAATATTAAGAAGTATTCTTTTTACGAATGAAATATTTAGTGTAATTTTGTGGCTCAAAATAAATTAAATAGAATCATTATGGCAGCAAAACCAAGTATACCTAAAGGAACGAGAGATTTTTCGCCGGTGGAAATGGCGAAACGTAACTATATATTCAATACGATCCGTGATGTGTTTCATCTTTTCGGCTATCAGCAGATTGAAACTCCTTCTATGGAGAATTTGTCTACCTTGATGGGAAAATACGGTGACGAAGGGGATAAGTTATTGTTTAAGATACAGAACTCAGGTGATTATTTCAACGGCATTACCGATGAGGAATTGCTGAGCCGCAATGCGGTAAAGCTGGCGAGCAAGTTCTGTGAAAAAGGATTGCGCTACGATCTCACCGTACCTTTTGCCCGCTATGTGGTGATGCATCGTGATGAAATAAGTTTTCCTTTCAAACGTTATCAAATCCAACCGGTTTGGCGTGCGGATCGTCCCCAAAAAGGGCGTTACCGTGAGTTTTACCAATGTGACGCCGATGTGGTAGGCAGCAATTCTTTATTGAATGAAGTGGAGCTGGTACAGATGATAGACCGTGTATTTGGTAAATTCGGAGTACGTGTTTCAATTAAAATCAATAACCGTAAGATATTGACCGGTATTGCCGAGATTATCGGGGAGGCTGATAAAATTGTAGATATCACCGTAGCCATTGACAAACTGGATAAAATCGGATTGGAAAATGTAAATGCGGAATTGGCTTCTAAAGGGATTCCTCAAGAGGCTATTGATAAATTGCAGCCGATTATTTTGTTGAGTGGAAGCAATGAAGAGAAATTGGAAACTTTGAAGACTGTCCTTGCTACCAGTGAAGCGGGATTGAAGGGAGTGGAAGAAAGTGAATTCATATTAAAAACCGTGTCTGCACTGGGTGTGAAGAGTGAAGTGGAATTGGATTTGACTTTGGCTCGCGGCTTGAATTATTATACGGGAGCAATTTTTGAAGTGAAGGCCTTGGATGTGCAGATTGGCAGCATCAGTGGTGGTGGCCGTTATGATAATCTGACCGGTGTCTTTGGTATGGATGGTATGTCTGGTGTAGGTATCTCTTTCGGAGCCGACCGTATTTTTGATGTGTTGAATCAGTTGGATTTGTATCCGAAAGAAGCGGTGAACGGAACCGAGCTGTTGTTTGTAAACTTCGGCGATAAAGAGGCTGCTTATTGTCTGCCTATCCTGGCAAAAGTCCGTGAAGCAGGGGTGCGCGCTGAAATTTATCCGGATGCTTCTAAAATGAAGAAGCAGATGGGATATGCCGATTCCACAGGCGTGGAGTATGTCGCTTTGGTCGGTGAAAATGAAATTGCAGCAGAAAAAATCACTTTGAAAAATATGACTACGGGCGAACAGTCCCTGCTTACCATCGATGAGGTGATAGCTTTGTTCGCATAGCGGTTTCTTTATAAAATAGGTATTAAATAAAATAATAGAATAGATGAAATCTGAGGTAGAATATTCCGGGCTTAGCGAATCGGAAGTGTTG
>ENA-OPMP01001192-OPMP01001192.1-human-gut-metagenome-genome-assembly--contig:-NODE-1192-length-11778-cov-2.812932_pt1 | contig 11778 bp, 8 predicted proteins | sample MGYA00241527_ERZ501751 | MGnify/ENA primary metagenome ERZ501751 (study PRJEB25962, sample SAMEA2042647) | human gut metagenome | biome: human gut; feature: human-associated habitat; material: faeces... | reverse complement strand
CAGTGTGCTCTTGCCGAACTTCTCCTTGTAATCATGCTCAGAGTAGCCGCACATATCATAAAAGAAATTATTTGCCCATAAAAGAGAGAGATTGTTGTCGAGCAGATGCTTGCTCACGCCGCTCGGAACGGTATTTGCGAAAATCTCCAGATCGGTCTTGGCACGGACGGTCTCGTTCGCTGCATTTTCCAGATTCGTGATATCGGTAAAAACGCACTGTAATACGTCACGACCATCGTTCAAAGAAAATGCCTGTCCATTGCAAAGAACCGTAAGCACCGTACCGCTCTTCGTCACGATCCGATGCTGGATACTGATCAGATTCGAGATACTTAACTGATAGTTCATGGAGGCGATCACTTCTGTGAAATCCTCCACATATAACAGATTATCCAGGGTACAGATCTTCTTGGACAATTCACGCGGAGAGTATCCGGTCATTGTACAAAGCCCCTGGTCAAAGTCTAAAATATTGTATGGTGCATCTGTCTCCAAGACAAATGTAGCCACGTCATTTCCATTTACAAAATTGCTTGATGCCATTATCGCCCCACCACCTCATGCTGTATAAAAAACTACTATTATTATAGAGGAAAACAGCATATGACGCAAGGCAAAAATGACGCAGAATTCCAGCGATATTGGACGCATTTATAAAATGGTTTCTTTACTTTGCAGGGCGGAAATGGTAAAATAAATAAGCTTATAGGTTTTTAAGATTTTACAGGAAAAAGATAGTAATCAATTATTATGAAAAGAGAAGAATATAGAAAGTTTCAATGGCTGGCGAGTGTCTGCATTGCGGTGTTTATTTTGAGCTTTGCTGTGTGCCTGCTGGCGTTCAACCGGAGTGTGTACCGGCTTTCATCGACGGACTACCGTAACGGTGTGACCGTGGAGATCAGCAAGGCAGAGGCAGAGCTTTACTACGGACAGATTGCAGATTCGTATTGTCGTTTTTTTACAGGAAAATACAGGATTGCAGGATATGAATTATCGGACGAAAATGTGCATCAGCTGAACCGATTGAAAGGGTATTACCGGTTCGCATGGATTTTAACCATTGCATCGCTGGCTGGGATGATATACAGTTTTCGCAGGCTTTGGCGCAGGCGGGAGACGATGCCGTGTTTTTATGGAAGTGCAGGCGGCGCGTGTCTGGTGGCGCTTTTGATGCTGCGGATCGTGACATCAAAAAGAGAGGTCTATGCAGGACTTCGGAATATGATATTCCGTGGCGATTATGGTTATTTTTCTTCCGGAGATGTGCTGTGTAAGATTCTGCCGGAAACCTTTGCAAGGAATCTGGCGTTGCTATATCTTGGCATAGTTGCAGCGGAGATTTTTGTGTTTGTGATGATTCGTGTGTGTGTCCGTCTGGCGGGGCGGCCACACCGGTTTTAGATTTAGAGAAGGATATTTTTAAGGAGGGTTACAAAATATGAACAAACGACTGGAAGATTGGGTAAACTGGATTTTGTACGATGAATTGAAAAATGGGGTTATCAATGCACCGAAGCATCTGCTCGGAAACCATGTTTATGGCGATGGACAGGTGATCACCGTATATCGTCCATATGCAGAGAAAGTCTGCGTCGTATCTCCGACAGGCAAAAACCGTGAGGAGATGGAATGTCTGGCAGAGGGCTTCTATGGATTTTACAGTGCAAAGAAGAAATATAAGGGAACAAAATACCGCATCGAGACAACCTATCAGGATGGCACAACGGTTGTGACTGCCGATGCATACGCGTTTGACTCACAGATCACAGAGTTTGACACATATCTTTTTGCAGAGGGCAAGCACTATGATGTCTACGAAAAGTTTGGTGCGCATCCGATGACGATCGATGGTGTGAAGGGAACATACTTCGCAGTATGGGCACCGCATGCGAGACGTGTCAGTGTCGTAGGTGATTTTAACATGTGGGATGGCGCACTCAACCCGATGCAGATGATGCAGACCTCCGGTATCTATGAGCTGTTTATCCCGGATGTAGCTCCGGGGGCTGTCTACAAATATCAGATTCTGACAAGAGACGGTGAAATCTTATACAAGGCAGATCCATATGGAAACCAGTGTCAGGTAAGACCGGACAATGCGAATGTCGTTGCGGATCTGACCGGATATAAGTGGAAGGATACGGACTGGATCGAGAACCGGAAGCAGCAGACGCGTGAGACCGAGCTGAAAAAGCCGATGGCAATTTATGAGTGCCACCTCGGTTCGTGGAAGAAGAAAATTGAGGATTCAGATTTTGGATTCTATACCTACCGTGAGCTTGCAAAGATGCTCTGCGATTATGTAAAGAAGATGGGATACACCCATGTCGAGCTGATGGGTATTGCAGAGTATCCATTTGATGGATCATGGGGGTATCAGGTAACGAATTATTATGCACCGACCAGCCGTTACGGCTCACCGGAGGATTTCATGTATTTTGTAGATCACATGCATGCAAATGGCATCGGCGTGATCTTAGACTGGGTACCGGCACATTTCCCAAGAGATGCGCATGGACTTGGAAGATTCGATGGCATGCCGCTTTATGAGCATCCGGATCCAAGACGCGGCGAGCATCCGGACTGGGGAACCTATATCTTTGATTTTGGAAGAAATGAAGTATCAAATTTCTTAACAGCCAATGCATTGTTCTGGGTGGAGAAGTTCCACGTAGATGCATTGCGTGTGGACGCGGTTGCCTCTATGCTGTATCTGGATTATGGAAAACAGGATGGACAGTGGCTGCCGAACAAAGATGGTGGAAATGAAAACTATGATGCGATCGATCTGCTCCGCAAGATCAATACGGTTATGGAAGAGCGCAATCCTGGCGCGTTCCTGATTGCAGAAGAGTCTACGGCATGGGCAGGTGTTACAGCACCGGCGAGCATGAAGGGACTTGGATTCCTGTACAAGTGGAATATGGGATGGATGAATGACTTCTTAGAGTATATGAAGATGGATCCGTATTTCCGTTCATTTAATCACAACCGACTGACATTCAGCCTGTCATATACATATGCAGAGAATTATGTGCTTGTGATTTCACACGATGAGGTCGTACATCTCAAATGCTCCATGCTCAACAAGATGCCGGGCACCGAGATGGATAAGTTCGCAAACCTGCGTACGGCTTATGGATTTATGTATGGACATCCGGGCAAGAAGCTTTTGTTCATGGGACAGGAGTTCGGACAGCTTCGTGAGTGGAGTGAGGCAAGAAGTCTTGATTGGTTCTTATTAGATCAGCCTCTGCATAAGAAGATGCAGAAATGGGTGGCAGATCTGAACCATATGTATACAACCTATGACGCATGCTACTACAATGACAACAATCAGATGGGATTCGAGTGGACCAAGGTCGATGATGCAAATACAAGTATTATCGCGTTTGTGCGTCGTGGAAAGACGGTGAAGGATCAGTTGTTGTTCGTATGCAATTTCGTTCCGGTAGAGCGTAAGGATTACTGGATTGGAGTGCCTTGCCTGACCGAGTATGAGGAGATCATCAATTCGGATGCGAAGATCTACGGCGGTTCCGGTACGAAAAACGGTAAGGTAAAGGCATTTGAAGAAAAGTGTGATCGTATGCCGTATGCGATCAGCATTGATATCGCACCGCTTTCCATGATGGTATTCAAGTATGATTATGTAGATAAGAAGCCAGCCATAGCAAAGAAAGCGGCTGTGGCAAAGACTTCCACAGAAAATAAGTCAGTAGAAAAGAAGACAACGAAATAATGGCAAAAAGATATGAGTAAGAAAAAAGCAGATAAGAAAAAAGGCGGATTTGTGCGGGCAATCAGGAATATATTTGTGTTCCTGATTGCGTGTGCGCTGCTGATCCTTCTTGGGTTGACAGGAATCTATATCTATGTTAAACATGATGTGAATCCCCGTCTGCTGAAAGAGGAGGACGCAACTGCACTTTCGGATGTGGATTGTATTATCATTCTTGGGGCATCTGTAAAGAATGGAGATACACCGAGTCCGATGCTGCGGGATCGATTGGATGAGGGGATTGCACTTTACAAGGCAGGCTGTGCACCGAAGATACTGATGAGTGGTGACCACGGCAGCGAATATTATAACGAAGTCAGTGTCATGAAGAACTATGCGATCAAGCAGGGCGTTCCGTCGGAGGATATTTTCCTGGATCATGCGGGATTTTCTACTTATGAGAGTATGTACCGTGCCAGAGCAATCTTTGGCGCGGAAAAAGTTGTGATCGTCACGCAGAAATATCATTTGACACGTGCGGTCTACAATGCCAAGAATCTCGGTATGGATGCATATGGAGTGGCGGCAGCACCGATTAACTACGGTGGACAGACCATCCGCAATATCCGCGAGTATCTGGCAATCAGCAAGGACTTTGTTATGACATTTATCAAACCGGAGCCGACTGTACTTGGTAACCCGATTTCCTTAGATGGAAGCGGGGATGTTACCAACGGCGCAGATTAACATAGACACAGAAAAGAGGAGGAGCGAAGAGCGTGAAGATGATTTCATTGGAAGAAGAATTGAAGGGTAACGCGTACCCGGGCAGAGGTATCGTGATTGGAAAGTCACAGGATGGCAAGAAAGCGGTAACTGCATATTTCATTATGGGACGCAGCGTGAATTCACGGAACCGTGTATTTACAGAGACAGAGGATGGCATAAGAACAGAGGCAGCAGATCCTTCCAAGCTGACTGATCCACATCTGATCATCTATGCACCAGTGCGTGTATTAGGCAACAAGACGATTGTGACAAATGGAGATCAGACCGATACGATTTACGAGCTGATGGATAAGCAGCAGACATTTGAGCAGTCTTTACGCACGCGAGAATATGAGGATGATGCACCAAATTATACACCACGTATTTCCGGTATCATGCATGTGGAGAATGGTTCGTATAATTATGCAATGTCCATCTTAAAATCCGCAGACGGAAATCCGGATTGCTGTGAGAGATTTACATTCTCTTATACAAATCCACTTCCGGGAACCGGACATTTCATTCACACCTATATGGGTGATGGCAATCCACTTCCAAGCTTTGAGGGTGAGCCGAAGCTGGTTGCAATCCCGGATGATATGGATGCATTTACCGATATGCTGTGGAACTCTTTGAATGAGGATAACAAGGTATCTTTGTTTGTTCGCTATATCGATATCGAGACAGGTAAGGCAACATCAAAGATTATCAATAAATACGACAGAGTCTAAGAAAGCGGAGGATGAAAAATCATGGCAAACGAAATTATGCTTAAGTATGGATGTAACCCGAATCAGAAACCATCTCGTATCTACATGGAGGATGGAAGCGAGCTTCCAGTCAAGGTGATCAATGGCAAGCCGGGTTATATCAACTTTTTGGATGCATTTAACGGCTGGCAGCTTGTAAAGGAGCTGAAAGAAGCAACCGGACTTCCGGCAGCAACTTCCTTCAAGCATGTATCTCCGGCGGGTGCGGCTGTGGGACTTCCGCTTGATGATACATTGGCAAAGATCTACTGGGTAGACGATCTCGGCGAGCTTTCTCCGCTGGCATGTGCTTATGCGAGAGCCAGAGGCGCTGACCGTATGTCTTCCTTCGGTGATTTCATTGCACTTTCTGATGTGTGTGATAAGGATACAGCAAGACTGATCAAGCGTGAGGTATCCGATGGTGTGATTGCGCCGGGCTACACAGATGAGGCAATTGAGCTTCTGATGCAGAAGAAAAAGGGCAATTACAATATTATTCAGATTGATCCTTCGTATGTACCAGCTCCAATCGAGCACAAGCAGGTATATGGCATCACATTTGAGCAGGGAAGAAATGAGCTTCCAATCAACGATGAACTGCTTTCAAACATTGTGACAAAGAACAAGGATCTTCCAGAATCTGCAAAGAACGATATGAAGATTGCTTTGATCACTCTGAAATATACACAGTCAAACTCTGTATGCTATGTGAAGAACGGACAGGCAATCGGTATCGGTGCCGGACAGCAGTCCCGTGTACATTGTACAAGACTTGCCGGACAGAAGGCAGATAACTGGTATCTCCGTCAGGCACCACAGGTTCTGAATTTGCAGTTTGTAGATTCGCTTGGACGTGCAGACCGTGACAATGCAATTGATGTCTACATCGGTGATGAGTATGAGGATGTACTTCGCGAGGGCGAATGGCAGAAGCGTTTCAAGGTAAAGCCACCGGTATTTACACGCGAGGAGAAGCGTGCATGGCTCGATGGAAATACCGACGTAACCCTTGGCTCCGATGCATTCTTCCCATTCTCTGATAACGTAGAGCGTGCAAAGAAGAGTGGTGTGAAGTATATCGCACAGCCGGGTGGTTCTGTACGTGATGATCTTGTAATCGAGTGTGCAGACAAGTACGATATGGTTATGGCATTTACAGGAATCCGTCTGTTTCATCACTAATCGGATGTTGTAAAGCGAAATAATAGTGGAAAGAAAAATGTGAATCCGCAAGGTCAGAAATGGCTTTGCGGATTTTTGGCACAATAAGCGGCACACAAAGGGAGAAAAATATTGGTAAAACAGTAGAAATCACGTTTGACATATGATGGAATATCCGATATAATTCAAGCATGTATGCTCGGAAGAAGTCTGGGCAAGTATGTCGTGAAAGAAAGGAAAATAGAGATGGCTGAGAAGAAAAATCTGTTGACTAGAGAAGGTCTTCGTAAGTTAGAGGACGAGTTACAGGACTTAAAGGTAAATAGACGTCAGGAAATTGCACAGAAGATCAAAGAAGCAAGAGAGCAAGGAGACTTGTCAGAGAACGCCGAGTACGATGCTGCAAAGGACGAGCAGAGAGATATCGAGGCTCGCATCGAAGAAATCGAGAAGATCCTGAAGTATGCAGAGGTTGCTGACGAAGAAGAAGTAGAGCAGGGTGTTGTAAACTTTGGTTCTGAGGTATCTATTCTGGATATCGATATGGATGAGGTAAATACATTCAAGATCGTTGGTTCTACTGAGTCCAATATTCTGGAAGGAAAGCTTTCCAATGAATCTCCACTTGGCATGGCTATTTTGAAGAAACGTGTAGGCGAGACAGTTACAGTGGAAGCACCAGACGGAAATTTTGACTTCCGCATTTTGGATATTCGATAAGAAAGAGAGAAATAAAAGTGGCAGAGAATAAGCAGCAGGATACAAACAAGCTGTTGCAGGTGCGTCGCGATAAGCTCGCAGAACTGCAGGCAGCGGGAAAAGATCCGTTTGAGATTACAAAATATGATGTGACAAATCATAGTGAAGATGTAAAGGAAACTTACATCGCACACGAAGCAGAGCTTCTGGCAGGCAGACCGGCACCGGATGTAGAGGGACTGGATGATGAGCAGAAGAAGGAAGCTCTGGCAAACGATTACAATGAGAGAAGAACAATCATGGATGGCTCTCCGATTCATGTAAGTATTGCCGGACGTATGATGTTCAAGCGTGTCATGGGTAAGGCATCTTTCTGTAACATTCAGGATTTGAAGGGAAATATTCAGGTCTATGTTGCAAGAGACCAGATCGGCGAAGAAAGCTATGCAGATTTCAAGAAGTCTGATATTGGAGATATTTATGGTGTGAAGGGATATGCATTCCGTACAAAGACGGGTGAGATTTCCATCCATGCCGAGGAGATGACACTTCTGTCGAAGTCTTTGCAGATTCTTCCGGAGAAGTTCCACGGACTGACCGATACGGATATGCGTTATCGCCAGAGATACGTAGATCTGATCATGAACCAGGAAAGCAAAGCAGTCTTCATCAAGCGTTCCCAGATTTTGAAGGAGATTCGTAATTTCCTTGCAGACCGTGATTTCATGGAAGTTGAGACACCGATGCTCGTGTCGAATGCAGGTGGTGCCGCAGCAAGACCATTTGAGACACATTACAATGCATTAAATGAGGATGTAAAGCTTCGTATTTCCCTGGAACTTTACTTAAAGAGACTGATCGTTGGTGGTCTGGAGCGTGTATACGAGATCGGCCGTGTATTCCGTAACGAGGGTGTTGATACCCGTCATAATCCGGAATTTACACTGATGGAGCTGTATCAGGCATATACCGATTACAACGGCATGATGGAACTTGCAGAAACCATGTACCGTACAGTATGTGAAAAGGTAAACGGTTCACCGGTTGTAAAATACGGTGATATCGAAATCGATTTTTCAAAGCCGTTTGAGAAGATTACAATGGTTGATGCTGTTAAGAAATATGCAGGTGTGGATTTCAATGAAATCCATTCCGATGAAGAGGCAAAAGCGGTTGCAAGAGAACATCACATTGAATTCGAAGAGCGCCATAAGAAGGGCGATATCCTGAGCCTGTTCTTCGAAGAATATGCAGAAGCTCATCTGATTCAGCCTACTTTTGTTATGGATCATCCGGTAGAAATTTCTCCTCTGACCAAGAGAAAGCCTGAAAATCCGGATTATGTGGAACGATTCGAGCTGTTTATGAACGGCTGGGAAATGGCAAACGCTTATTCCGAATTAAACGACCCTATCGACCAGAGAGCACGTTTCAAGGCACAGGAAGAACTGCTTTCCCAGGGCGATGAAGAAGCAAATACAACGGACGAAGACTTTATGAACGCACTGGAGATCGGTATGCCTCCTACGGGCGGTATCGGTTTTGGTATCGACAGAATGGTAATGCTGCTGACCAATTCCCCTGCGATCAGAGACGTATTACTGTTCCCGACAATGAAGAGTCAGGGCGCAGCGAAAAATGCCGCAAACAACGCAGCACAGGCTGCACCGGCAAAGGCTGCTGCAACCGATCTGGCGGAGAAGGTTGATTTCTCCAACGTGAAGATCGAGCCGATCTTTGAAGAAATGGTAGATTTTGATACCTTTGCAAAATCAGATTTTCGTGCAGTAAAGATCCTGGCTTGTGAAGCAGTTCCGAAATCCAAGAAGCTTCTGAAGTTCACATTGGATGACGGAGAACGCAAGGATCGCGTGATCTTAAGCGGTATTCACGAGTATTACGAGCCGGAAGAGCTGGTTGGCAAGACAGCAATCGCTATCGTGAACCTGCCGCCGAGAAAGATGATGGGAATCGATTCCGAGGGTATGCTGATCTCAGCAGTACACGAGGAAGACGGTCATGAGGGACTGAACCTTCTGATGGTAAATGACAGAATCCCGGCAGGTGCAAAGCTGTACTAATCCAGAAAAAAGAGTTCGGTTTGGTAGTCATAGACGTCCAATCAGGAAAAGTGGTTCCACGGATTGACATGGAGCTACATGAAACGGCCTGGAGCTGTATAGATTGAAATAATGATGTATGGATTATAAGGAAACAGAATAAGGAGCTCTATGGATTCTTAACTGTTTGACTTATTTGTTTACAAGTAAAATATTGATTATTTTTGAGGAGCATTTTTCAAAAATAAGGTGTATAAAGGGACACTTCTCTTTTGGTAGAAATACCAATGGAAGGTGTCCTTTTTTTGCTTTATAGGAAATTTCTCAAATCGTCAGAAATAGTGTATAATAGGCTGGAAATAAAAAATGACATAACAAAAGAGCGAAGGGGGCTTCGCCATGACGTTGTTTATGAAGTTTTTTGTTTTGGTTTAGGTTAGCTGCACTATCTGACTATGGAGAAAGAATTATTATGAACATGGATTTATCCATATTTCATAACCTTTCGATATTGTTCAAATAGTGCAGTTTTTTTGTGGTAAACTTCTAAAACCAACATAGAAGTACCACACTCGGAACAACAGAGAGGGTCGTATCCGAAAGAGAGCAGAATGGATTGCCGCCAGTCCTGAATAGAACGTAGGAAACGTTGTTTTTCGGCAGAAATACATTTACGGAGCTTCATTTCCTGCTTATGATGTTTTGCATATATCCCATAGTAGCGAAGCATTTTGAAATGTTTTTCGGGGATATGGACAATGAGTTTTTGAATGAAGTTTAAAGCAGGAATGGTTTCAGTAACAGTTTTATTGTCTTCGTGTCTGGTGTAATGAAAGGTTACGTTTTCACCGTCATAAGTATCAATACGCGATGTGGCAATAACAGGTCTGCCGAGGTATCGGCTGATGTATTTAATGGTGATATCAGGAGTGCAAAGATTTGGTTTTGCACGGACATAAAAGCCGTCAGCGTGTTTCGTGTACATTTCATTTTTGACTTTGCGAAAAGCCAGACCAATGCGGGAGGTAAGTCGTTCAAGCAGTACTTTGCGAAAAGCATTACGAAGGAAATTGTAATCAAAGTGTTTGACAGGACGCCAAGGAGTGATGTTACCAGCCCCACCCTCTGAGATGAGAGCGTGGATATGAGGATTCCATTTTAAATCACGCCCAAAAGTGTGAAGAACACAGATAAGCCCAGGAGTAAAGTTTTCGGTTTTATTCATTTTGGAAAACATGCGTAAGACAACATCACGAACAGAATGAAATAAACAATCTAAGAGAGTTCTGTCTTCGAGAAAATAAACGCGAAGTTCCGCTGGGATAGTGAAAACACAATGGCGATGAACGCAAGAAACAAGCTTACAGGACATATGAAAAGAACGAAGCTGGTTGTATTTGTTTCCGCAGGAAGGGCAAAAACGACTTTTACAGCGAAAGGGAACAAATTTAAGATTTCCACAGTGAGGACAGCCATACATGGCACCACCGTGAGAAGGATCACCACAATGAATCATCTTGTTGACATTTTCAATGACAGCAGGACGAGGATGGAGTTCGTAAATGATGTGTTCATAATAATCGGTAAAGATGGATTGTAATATATTCATAATAGAATTTTACAATAAAGAAAGAGATAAGAAAACCCCTTCCCCTCATGAATGAGGGGTTAGGGGAGTTGAGAGTGTCGCAGACACTTTTTTACTTTTAGGGTAAATTTTCCAAAAAATCCCATCAGCATGAGAAGGAACCACTCATTGTATTTTTTCGAATACTTACCGGAAAAAGCGCACGTGACTCTTGACAAAAGATGAAAGTTAGGATAGCCTAACTGTGGTTAGAAAAGACTAACCATGCATCAATCAAAAATCAGAATGAGCATCATAAAAAAGTGTGATGAACCATGCAAGGCCACACGGTGGCAGAAGGAGAGAAAAATGCAGACAGAATGGAGAAGCTTCCAGGGCGGAGCCTGGGAAACAGAAGTAAACGTAAGAGATTTTATTCAGAAGAATTATCATCCATACGATGGAGATGATTCCTTCTTAGAGGGACCAACACAGGATACCACCGATCTCTGGGATCAGGTATTAGAGCTTTCCAGACAGGAGAGAGAAGCTGGAGGAGTGCTGGATATGGACACAAAGATCATTTCCACGATCACTTCCCACGGTCCGGGTTATTTAGATAAAGAGAAAGAGAAGATTGTCGGTTTCCAGACGGACAAGCCTTTCAAACGTGCCCTGCAGCCTTACGGCGGTATCCGTATGGCAGTTAAGGCATGCGAGGACAATGGATACAAAGTCGATCCTGAGGTGGTAGAGTACTTTACAACACACAGAAAAACACATAATGCCGGAGTATTTGACGCTTACACACCGGAAATGAGAGCGTGCAGAAGTGCACATATCATCACTGGACTTCCGGATGCATACGGACGAGGACGTATTATTGGTGACTACAGAAGACCGGCACTTTACGGTGTAGACCGTCTGATCGAGGACAAAAAAGAGCAGCTGAACAACACACGTACCATCATGTACTCAGATGTGATCCGTGAGAGAGAAGAATTATCCGAGCAGATCCGTGCACTGGAAATGTTAAAGAAACTGGCA
>ENA-OPMP01001191-OPMP01001191.1-human-gut-metagenome-genome-assembly--contig:-NODE-1191-length-11782-cov-2.193656_pt1 | contig 11782 bp, 10 predicted proteins | sample MGYA00241527_ERZ501751 | MGnify/ENA primary metagenome ERZ501751 (study PRJEB25962, sample SAMEA2042647) | human gut metagenome | biome: human gut; feature: human-associated habitat; material: faeces... | reverse complement strand
CAATCTGCCGGTTACGAAAAGCCGACAACTCTTTTTCCTTCAAACAACTCACTTCTGTACCATTCAGTAAAATAGTACCCGTATCCGCCTTATCCAGCGTTCCCATAATCTGCAATAATGTAGTTTTCCCCGCACCGCTGGGCCCCACAATACTTACCACTTCTCCTTTTTCTATCATCAAGTCAATACCTTTCAGTACCTGCAATGTCCCGAAACTCTTCGTTATTCCCTGTAATTCTATCATAATCAAATTCTTCTTATCACATACTCCGCCAGATAACAGCCAAAGACTGCCGGCATATAACTCACGGTTCCGGCAGTAGATTTCTTATTTTTCTCATCATCTACCAATATCACCGCATCCTGATCGGCCTGCTCTGTACTAAATACAACTGGAAGTTTTCGTTTCATCCCCATTTTCTGCAAACGCTTCCGCACGGCTTTGCTTAATCCGCAATGGTAAGTATCCCATAAATCGGCAAAACGAACCTGAGTAATATCCCATTTAGCACCGGCCCCCATACTACTCACAATGGGCAGACGGCGTTGAAGCACATTATATATAAGGTAACATTTAGGAGCTACCGTATCAATGGCATCCACCACAAAATCAAATTTTGCACTGTCCAGCAATTCCGGAATACGCTCATCTTTCAGATACTCCACCAATACAGTCAATTCCAAATCGGGATTAATATCACGGAAACGTTCCGCCAAAATTTCCGCTTTGGGACGTCCCACAGCAGAGTGAAGGGCCGGAAGCTGACGATTAATATTACTGGGCTGCACAATGTCTGCATCCACTATTGTCATACGGCCTACTCCTGCACGACAAATCATCTCGGCAGCATACGCCCCAACTCCACCTAAACCTACCACCAGCACATGAGCGTGACGCAGGCGTTTCATCTTATCTTTTCCCAGCAACAACTCCGTACGTTGCTGCCACTCTATATTAATTTCGTTCATCACCTTTCTTAAACCATTTGTAGAACCATTTTCCTACATTATCATATACTCGTGTTTCCGATTGCCCGCGAGGGTCAGAAAACGAAACAATCTCTTGCGGATCGTCCCCTAACTGATCCGGATACACAATCAACAAACTGTTATTGGCAAAGTACTTGCTGATTTGTGACGGCAGACGTTCAAAAGAAGTCTGATAAGAGATGGAACCTTTACGCGAAGACACAACCACAAACAGATGGTCATAATTCACCTGTCCGGTCAATAAAAGCAGATCATCCCACTCTTCCAATAAAGAAAACTCCGTAAAAGTATTCGCCTCCTGTTTTTCTGTCAGGGCACGCAAATGCTTCAATGTATCTTCCGTAGCAAAGAAATGCACGCGGCATCCCAATTGTTTACCCATACGGCAGAGCTGTGTCATCCATTTCAAGAAACCTTTTTCATATTCCGCCTTATCGGGAACCGCCACCACAATCCGGCGCAACGTATTGACAGGCATCAATAATTTAGCGATCATAATCTGGCGGTTCGTGCCCTTCAACAAGTTTTCCGTCATTGTACCAAAGAAAGAATCCATCAAATTCGTCTTACGATGCAAACCTATTACAATATCCGTTACCGCATATTCTTTCTGCGTATGAATAATACCTTGCGCAATATTCAAATCATAACGCAACACAGTCTTTACAGACGCATCGGCAGCAGCAGCAATCATCGCCGTACGCTCCAAGTTACGCTTGCCTATGAGTTCCTTGGTTTCTGAAGTATTATTATCATTGATCACACTCAGTGCCACCAATGACTCTTTTTGTTTAGGATGCCTCATCATCAAAGCCATGCCTACCAATCCTTCTATGGTTTCAGGATTAGCTACCGGAATCAAGATGCGTTCCTGTTCCTTACCTTCGCTGCCCTCCATCAGATTTTCCTGGGTCACCATTTTGCGTGCGGCACGCTCTGTCACAACAGAACTTATAATACAAGTGAACAAAATCATGACCACCGTACCATTCAAAACATCATCATTCAACAACCGCTCTCCATTTTCCATAATAATACCGTGACCTATCAACACAGCGGCCAAAGTCGCAGCAGCCTGTGCATTGCTTAATCCGAATATCAGGCTGCCCTCCACTTTTTTCATGCCATATATCTTCTGGGTTATCCATGCAGCCAGCCACTTACTGAATGTCGCCACTACGGTCATTACAACCGCCACTTTCAGCACTTCACCTTCCGTAAAAAGGCAACGTACATCAATAATCATTCCCACCCCAATCAAGAAATAGGGAATAAACAGCGCATTACCCACAAACTCCAGCCGGTTCATCAAAGGAGAAACATGAGGAACAAAACGATTCAATACCAGCCCGGCAAGGAAAGCTCCCAAAATACCTTCCATCCCCACCAGTTCCATCAAGCCTCCGCCCAGGAACACCATAGCCAGCACAAATATAAATTGCATCACCGCATCCTCATATGTACGGAAAAACCACCGGCTGATGCGAGGCATTAAAAATATGATAAGTCCGAACAGCAAAACCACCTTGGCAACCAACAGCACCCAAAACAGTCCGCCTACGTCCTCACCTTTATACATACCACCAATAACAGCCAGCACCATCAAAGCCAGCACCACAGTCACCGCCGTACCACCAATAGTGATACTGACCGTCCGTTGCCGCGACAAGCCATACCGGCTGATAATAGGATAAGCAATCAAGGTGTGACTGGCATACATACTGGCCAGCAGCACAGAAGTCAGGAATCCATAGTTCAGCATACTCATGCTACTCCATATGCCCAGCCCCATCGGGATGAGGAAAGTAAACATACCAAAGACCAATCCTTTTGTCCTGTTTTTCTTGAAATCGTCCATATCCATCTCAAGACCGGCCAAAAACATAATGTAGTAAAGTCCTACCTTTCCAAACAATTCAAAACTGCTGTCACGCTCCAGAATGTTAAAGCCATACTTGCCTACCACTACCCCGGCAAGTATCATACCAATAATATGCGGAATGCGTAAACGCCCCAAAATCATAGGGGCAAACAGAATGATAATGAGTACCAGGAAGAATATCCAGGTAGGATCTGTGACCGGAAAATGTATGTTAAGGTCGAATAGTTCCATCTTTTTTTAAGTTTTATACCATAATATCGACAAAATTACGAAAAAACTTTCTTTTTTACTGATTTATATTCTAAAATGTTCTAATTTTGCACGCAGAACGTACTTACATGCTGAGAGATAGTTCTAAAGTATTACTAAATTTTATCTTATAAAACAAAAAACAAAATGAAAGTAGCAATTGTTGGTGCGAGCGGAGCTGTAGGACAAGAGTTCCTGCGTGTGCTCGATGAAAGGAACTTCCCGTTGGATGAGTTAGTGTTATTCGGTTCTTCACGCAGTGCAGGACGAAAATACACATTCCGCGGTAAACAGATTGAAGTGAAACTCCTTCAGCACAACGATGACTTTAAAGGTGTAGATATCGCTTTCACATCAGCCGGCGCAGGTACCACAAAAGAGTTTTGTGAAACCATTACCAAACATGGTGCCGTACTGATTGACAACTCCAGCGCTTACCGTATGGATGCCGACGTGCCTTTGGTAGTGCCCGAAGTGAATCCGGAAGATGCTTTGAATCGTCCCCGTAACGTGATAGCTAACCCCAACTGTACAACTATCCAGATGGTAGTTGCGCTGAAAGCCATCGAAAATCTTTCACACATAAAACGTGTGCATGTGGCTACTTATCAAGCTGCCAGCGGTGCAGGTGCAGCAGCTATGGATGAATTGTATGAACAATATCGTCAAGTATTGGCTAACGAGCCCGTGACCGTAGAGAAATTCGCTTACCAGTTGGCATTCAACCTGATTCCCCAGATTGATGTATTTACCGACAATGGATATACCAAAGAAGAAATGAAGATGTTCAACGAAACACGCAAGATTATGCACTCCGACATTCAGGTTAGCGCCATGTGTGTACGTGTTCCCGCCCTCCGTTCTCACTCGGAAAGTATCTGGGTAGAAACTGAACGCCCCATTTCTCCTGAAGAAGCCCGTGAAGCCTTTGCCAAAGGGGAAGGCCTGGTACTGATGGACAATCCCGAAAAGAAAGAATATCCGATGCCTTTGTTCCTGGCAGGTAAAGATCCGGTTTACGTAGGTCGTATCCGCAAAGATCTGGCAAACGAAAACGGACTGACTTTCTGGATTGTAGGCGATCAGATTAAGAAAGGTGCGGCATTGAACGCTGTTCAGATTGCCGAATACTTGATCAAAGCAGGAAACGTGAAATAATTTATTAAATAATTTGTCATAATCTTTATCTTTGCGTCAATCATTGGTTTAATGAATTGACCAAGATAAAGATTATATTGTTTCTTACAGTTATTCGCCCGTCAAACTATCCCACAACATTATGCTGAAAGGAAAAACACTTCGGCGGATACCGAAAAAACGAAGTGTTTTATTTATATCCCCGATAAAACAATCTTCTTGTTTCCGTCAAGAGTTCTTCTTAATATAATATAATTAAGCCGTTTTACCCCAACCTTTAAACCATTCCTTACAGACAATGGAACGCGTAGCAAGCGGATAAAAGAACCATTAACCATACCAAGGAAAACGCCATACCTCCCAAAATCATTTCAGCAAATCCCCAAACAATTCACCTGACAGGCCCCCGTCTCGTCCAACCGACATGAATCAAAACACCATAAAAAAAGAGCATTGCAACAAACTGCAATACTCTCTTCTTTCCAATATTCTATGATAGCTATTTTTTAGCATCCAAGGTATCATCAATGCTTTTTCCCGTACCCTTCAACGGGAATATATCAACCAAATTCACATCAAATATCAACGTTGAATATCCGGGAATACCTTCTGTACCATCTTTTCCGTAAGCCAATGGATAAGGAATATAAAGCTTCCATTGGTCACCGGCTTTCATACCACCAAATCCTTTCATCAAGGCCGTACTCCACCCTGCTATCACCGCACCTACCAGAAATTTTCTAGGAATGGCAGTTTCCGGATCAAGCTCACCCTGATAACTTTGGTCAAAAACCGTACCGTTAATCAATTGACCACGATAATTCACCGCTACCGTATCCGTAGCAATAGGACTCTCAGTACCATCTCCCACTTTCTGAATCTTACAGTAAACATTATCAATGATCTTTCCTGTTTCATTCAATCCCAAAGATGGAAGTTTATAGGAACGGATGATTTTCCATTGCCCTTCTCCATTGCCTTGATTGGCTTCCGCCACTGTAGCAATGGAGTCAATATACCGCTGATTACGCTTCCCAGTTTGCATATGGATCTTCTGTCCCATCCGTCTCACTACATGAAACAATGGACAGGGAAGTAACAAACAGCAGACCAATCAGCCAAAGAATACTTTTATTCATAATACATTTATTATTGCAAAGTCTTCAGCAGACTTGTTATACTTACTTTATCGGCAATGATATTGTTCAGTTCCGAAATAGCTACACGCTCCTGCTGCATGGTATCACGATTACGCAAAGTTACACAATTATCCTCCAAAGTCTGGTGGTCTACTGTGATACAATACGGAGTACCGATGGCATCCTGACGACGGTAACGCTTGCCGATGCTGTCTTTCTCATCATACTGGCAGTGGAAATGGAACTTCAAGTCATTCATAATCTCACGCGCCTTCTCGGGCAGGCCGTCTTTCTTCACCAACGGCATCACAGCCAGTTTCACCGGAGCCAGAGCAGCAGGCAATTTCAATACCACACGAGTTTCACCATTCTCCAATGTCTCTTCTGTATAAGCAGCACTCATAATGCTAAGGAACATACGGTCCACACCGATAGATGTTTCAATAACATACGGAGTATAGCTTTCGTTCAATTCCGGATCGAAATACTTGATGCTCTTGCCACTGAACTTCTCGTGCTGACTCAAGTCAAAGTTCGTACGGCTATGAATACCTTCCACTTCCTTGAATCCAAACGGCATCAGGAATTCAATGTCTGTAGCTGCATTGGCATAATGTGCCAGTTTATCGTGATCATGGAAACGGTAATGATCATCACCGAAACCTAATGCCTTATGCCATTTCAAACGAGTTTCTTTCCATTTGGGGAACCACTCCAGCTCAGTACCCGGTTTTACGAAGAACTGCATCTCCATCTGTTCAAACTCACGCATACGGAAAATGAACTGGCGGGCTACGATCTCGTTGCGGAAAGCCTTACCAATCTGAGCGATACCGAAAGGAATCTTCATACGACCGGTCTTCTGTACATTCAGGTAATTGACAAAAATACCCTGCGCTGTTTCCGGACGAAGATAAATCTTCATGGCACCATCGGCAGTAGAACCCATTTCGGTAGAGAACATCAAATTGAACTGACGTACTTCAGTCCAGTTCTTGGTTCCCGAAATAGGACAAACAATCTCTTCATCAATGATAATCTGACGAAGTTCATCCAAATCATTGTCGTTCAAAGCTTTTGAGAACCGTTCATGTAAAGCGTCGCGCTTGGCCTGATGCTCCAGAACACGACCGTTGGTGCTACGAAACTGAGCCTCATCAAAAGCATCACCAAATCTCTTGGCAGCCTTGGCCACTTCTTTGTTTATCTTCTCGTCATATTTGGCAAGCTGGTCTTCAATCAGCACATCGGCACGATAACGTTTTTTAGAATCGCGGTTGTCAATCAGAGGATCATTGAATGCGTCCACATGTCCGGAAGCCTTCCAAATAGTAGGATGCATAAAAATAGCAGAATCAATACCTACGATGTTCTCGTGCAGCAGCACCATACTCTGCCACCAATATTGCTTGATATTATTCTTCAACTCCACTCCCATCTGACCGTAATCGTATACAGCGCCCAGTCCGTCATAGATATCACTGGACGGAAATACAAAACCATACTCTTTACAGTGCGATACTAATTTCTTAAAAACATCTTCTTGTGCCATTTTCTTATCTGTTTATTCTTACACTTTTGTTGTTTTTTCCTGTTTTCAACCTTTAATAAGGGCGAAATAATATGCAAAGTAAATGATTTTTTTCAATAAAAGTCGTATTTTTGCGTGCATATCATCAGAACATTAAGGAATTTAAATATATATGAGCGACGATTTTATTGATAAAGAGGAACAAAACGAAGAAAATATCCCCACGCCGGAGAACGGACACTTGGACTATAAACCTGCCGATACCAAAAACACAGGGGTGAAGCACCAGCTGAGCGGAATGTATCAGAACTGGTTTTTGGACTATGCCTCTTACGTAATACTGGAACGTGCCGTACCGCACATCAATGATGGTTTGAAACCTGTCCAAAGACGTATCCTCCACTCTATGAAAAGATTGGATGACGGCCGATATAACAAAGTTGCAAACATTGTAGGACATACCATGCAGTTTCACCCGCACGGCGATGCTTCCATAGGCGACGCGTTGGTGCAGCTAGGCCAAAAGGATCTGTTGATAGACTGTCAGGGAAACTGGGGTAACATACTGACAGGCGACGGTGCCGCTGCCCCCCGTTATATCGAAGCACGTCTGTCCAAATTCGCATTGGATGTGGTTTTCAATCCCAAAACCACCGAATGGCAAGCATCATACGACGGACGAAACAAAGAGCCGATCACCCTACCTGTCAAATTCCCGCTCTTGCTCGCTCAGGGAGTAGAAGGTATTGCTGTGGGCCTTTCTTCCAAAATCCTGCCACACAATTTTAACGAACTGTGTGATGCCTCCATTGCCTATTTGCGTGGTGAGGAATTCAAACTCTATCCCGATTTCCAGACAGGAGGCTCTATTGATGTATCACGCTACAACGATGGAGAACGCGGCGGAATGGTGAAAGTACGTGCTAAAATCAATAAAATAGACAACAAAACATTGTCCATAGCCGAAGTACCTTTCGGAAAGACTGTCCCGGGGGTATGCGACTCTATTGTCAAAGCCAGTGAAAAGGGAAAAATCAAGATCCGGAAAGTGGAAGATCTTACTTCTGAAAAAGTGGAAATCCTAGTGCACCTTGCTCCGGGAGTATCCTCGGACAAAACCTTGGACGCGCTCTATGCATTTACTGATTGTGAAGTAAGCATATCTCCCAATTGCTGTGTAATTGATGAAAAGAAGCCCCACTTCCTTACAGTCAGTGCCGTCCTTAAAAAAGCCACGGACAACACGTTGTCCCTGCTTCGTCAAGAGTTGGAAATACACAAAGGAGAATTGCTTGAAAACCTTCATTTCGCATCATTGGAAAAAATCTTTATCGAAGAACGGATTTATAAGGAAGTAAAGTTCGAGCAATCCGAAAATACAGATGCCGCCTGCGAATTCATTGATGAACGGCTGACTCCTTTCTATCCGCAATTTATCCGTGAAGTGACCAAAGAGGATATTCTGAAGTTATTGGATATCAAGATGGCCCGGATTCTGAAGTTCAACAAGGATAAAGCAGATGAGAACATAGCCCGTATCAAGGAACAGATTGAAGAAATAAACAATCATCTGGCACATATCGTAGAATATACCATTGACTGGTATCAGATGTTGAAAGATAAATATGGCAAACAATACCCCCGCCGTACAGAGTTACGTAACTTCGATACCATTGAGGCGGCGAAGGTAGTGGAAGCTAACGAAAAACTCTATATCAACCGCGAAGAAGGCTTTATCGGCACCGCCTTGAAAAAAGATGAATTTATAGCCAACTGTTCAGATATTGACGATGTGATTATCTTCTATAAAGACGGCAAATACAAAGTGGTTCGTGTAACAGACAAAATGTTTGTCGGCAAGAATGTTCTCTATGTCAATATCTTCAAGAAAAACGACAAACGTACCATATACAATGTGGTCTATCGGGATGGAAAAGAAGGGTTTCACTATATCAAACGATTCAACATTACCTCCATCACCCGCGACCGTGAATATGATGTAACGCAAGGTACGCCCGGCTCACGTATCGTTTACTTTACAGCCAATCCCAATGGGGAAGCGGAGGTTATCAAGATTACCTTAAAGCCGAATCCGCGTATCAAAAAAATCATATATGAAAAAGATTTCAGTGACATCAATATAAAGGGACGCCAGTCCATGGGCAATATCCTGTCTAAATACGAAGTACATAAAATAGCCTTGAAACAACGTGGCGGCTCTACCCTGGGTGGAAGAAAAGTATGGTTTGACCGGGATGTACTCCGCTTGAACTATGACGGACGCGGTGAATATCTGGGAGAATTCCAAAGTGACGAATTGATTTTAATAGTCCATGAAAATGGAGAATTCTATACCAGTAACTTTGATTTGAACAATCATTATGATCCGGGGATCCACATCATCGAGAAGTTCGATGCCAACAAGGTATGGTCCGCCGCTTTATTTGATGCCGACCAGGGATATCCTTATCTGAAACGATTCACTTTTGAATCCACTTCACGCCGTCTCAATTATTTGGGCGAGAATAAGGAAAGTCGTTCTATATTGCTTACTTGTGTGGCTTATCCACGCATACAAGTCATATTCGGAGGACATGACAGTTTCCGTGATCCATTGGAAATAGATGTGGACGAATTCATCGGAATCAAGAGTTTCAAAGCGAAAGGAAAACGAATCAGTACTTACAACATTGAACAAATAAATGAACTGGAACCTTTACGCTTCCCCGAACCTTCCAAAGAAGAGGACGGTGCGGAAGAGGGGACTGATGAAAACGAAGAAACTGCCGAAATTGAAGATCCGGATCATGGTAAGAGTGAAACAGATATCATTGATGAAATTACCGGCCAGATGAAACTGTTTTAAGAAATGAAGAAAATTCTCCTGTTATTACTGTCCCTGTTTTTGGGGCTGTCTTCGCAGGCGCAGGAAGACAGCTTACAAGCAAACCGCTACGTTATGAGAGCTACTCTTTACGGTGCCGGTTTTACAAATATATTGGACACCTATCTTTCACCGATGGAATATACCGGACCCGAAATTCGTATCCTGCGTGAAAGTATGCGCATGACCAAACTGATGAATGGCAACGTGTCTGTTCAAAGTCTGTTCCAAGCCAATCTGTCCCTGACAGAGAATAAAGCAGAAACAAGTAATGAAATGGCAGGTATGGTCAATTGGAATTATGCACTGCATTACCAGTTCCGGCTGACAGAAAACTTGAAGATACTGGCGGGTCCCATGCTGGACTTGAACGGCGGGTTCATCTATAACATGCGAAATTCCAATAATCCCGCCCAAGCTAAAGCATATGTCAATCTGGCGGCATCGGGTATGGTCATCTATCGGTTTCATATCGGTAACTATCCGCTGATAGCCCGTTATCAAGCCAATCTGCCTGTCATGGGGGTTATGTTTTCCCCGGAATACGGACAATCTTATTATGAGATATTCAGTTTAAAGAATGGCGGCAAGAATGTGCTGTTCACTTCCCTGCATAACCAACCTTCCTTGCGACAGCTGGTTACATTGGATTTTCCTATCCGGTCGGTCAATATGCGTTTCGGATACCTATGTGATATCCAGCAGGCGAAAGTCAATAATCTGAAAAGTCATATATGGTCACACGCCTTTATGATAGGTTTCGTGAAAAACTTTTATTTATTAAAAGGTAAGAACAAAGTGGCGATGCCCAGCCGGGTCAGCCCTTATTAATATAGAGGATGAAAAGAAATAGTTATATTTTTATCAGTCTGTTATTGTCTGTTGTATTATTTACTTCGTGCATCACGGAGGACGAATACGACAACTCCCCCGAAGGCAACTTCGAAGCATTATGGCAGACTATCGACCGCCAGTATTGTTTCCTTGACTATAAAAAGCAGGAATACGGATTGGACTGGAATGAAATATACAGCCAGTATAAACAGAGAATATCCAAAGGCATGAATAATGAACAGTTATTCGAAGTTCTGGCAGATATGCTGAACGAGTTGCGTGACGGACACGTAAATCTGTCTTCCAAACTGGAGTACTCCCAATATCGTGAATGGTTTGACAGCTATCCGGCCAATTTCAGCGACAGCATCCAACGTGTTTATCTAGGTAAGGATTATGCCCAATCCTCGGGTATGAAGTATCAGATATTCGAGGACAATATAGCCTATATTTATTGTGGCAGTTTCCAATCGGGCATCGGTGAAGGAAATCTGGACGAGGTTCTAAACAAACTGGCTATTTGTGATGGGTTGATTATTGATGTGCGAAATAATTCGGGTGGTAATCTTACCACAGCCGAGAAATTAGCCGCACGTTTCACGAATGAAAAAGTGCTGGTAGGCTATATGTCCCATAAAACCGGACCGGGGCACAATGACTTCTCCACTCCCAAAGCAGTTTGGCTGGAACCGTCACTAGACCGCGTACGCTGGCAAAAACAGGCGGTAGTGCTGACCGCCGCTCTTTCAGTGCCACTAATGATTTTGTGAACAGAATGAAAATACTACCTAAAGTAACCATCATCGGTGACAAAACAGGTGGCGGTTCCGGCCTGCCCTTCTCCTCCGAACTGCCCAACGGCTGGTCTGTCCGCTTCTCGGCCAGCCCCATGTACGATGCGGATATGCAACATCTGGAATTCGGTATAGATCCGGACATCAAAGTCAATATGAGTTCAGAGGATATGCAACGCAATGTAGATACCATTATTGAGGCTGCACGTGAATATTTACATAGCCACAAAGAATAATTTTCTAAAAATCTTTGGTACTTAAGAAATATTGCTTATCTTTGCACCCGCTTACCAAAAGCAATGTCGCGCGTGTGGCGTAATTGGTAGCCGCGCCAGACTTAGG
>ENA-OPMP01001186-OPMP01001186.1-human-gut-metagenome-genome-assembly--contig:-NODE-1186-length-11827-cov-6.190452_pt1 | contig 11827 bp, 13 predicted proteins | sample MGYA00241527_ERZ501751 | MGnify/ENA primary metagenome ERZ501751 (study PRJEB25962, sample SAMEA2042647) | human gut metagenome | biome: human gut; feature: human-associated habitat; material: faeces... | reverse complement strand
GGGAAGAAAAAAGAAGAAGCGACATGATACGACACGGCGTATTCATTTCCAATGCAATCAGCCGGGGTAAAAATCTGGCGAAAGACTACCACGAACTATATCCTATTCCTCAACAAACGATTTATGAACTTAAAATAAAACAAAATGATGGCTACTAATCAAAGAAATCTTTTGAAAAAAGCGACTTTCTGGTCTTTATACTCGATAAACAGCTTGAGAAGCTTCACGAAGAGCTTGATATGGTTACGACGCCTGATGGAAGTCCCGTTGCCATGGTGCATTGCAATAACTGCACATCCGATATTAACGCGTGGGCCGGACTTTTCATGGATTTTGCAAAATGTATGGGATTTAAGGTGGATACCGGCAAAGTGTATGAAACACTTTTTACCAAGGCTCTTGAAGGCAGTGCTGATTGCGGCGGAATAGTTACATGCAATTATTTTTCCGGCGAGCATATTACGGGCTTTGACGAGGGCAGGCCTCTTGTAGTAAGACAGCCGGATTCAACACTTAACATTGCCAATTTTATGAAGTCCAATATATACAGTTCGATTGCATCCCTGAAAATAGGCCTTGATATTCTCTTTAAGGATGAGAAAGTGGGACTTGACAGAATTACCGGTCATGGAGGCTTTTTCAAGACACCGGTTGCCGGACAGAGAATTATGGCCGCAGCCATGAACACACCTGTTACCGTTATGGAGAATGCAGGTGAGGGCGGAGCATGGGGAATGGCATTGCTTGGATTATATATGATATATAATAAAGAATACAATTCTCTCGGTGATTTTCTGCACAACAGAATATTTGCTGATGTCGGATCCACAGTTATAAGTCCGGTGGCAGAGGATGTGAGGGATTTTGACGATTATATGGACCGCTACAAGACAACTTTGAAAGTTGAGAAGGCGGCAACGGAAGGTTGTTAAGATATGAAGAAAATTGTTATGGGCATTCTTGCGCATGTTGATGCAGGCAAGACCACGCTTACCGAAGCACTGCTTTATAAGAGCGGTGCGATAGACAGACCGGGGCGTGTGGATAACAAGGATGCTTTTCTGGACAATTATGATATTGAAAGAGCTAGGGGGATTACTGTTTTTTCCAAGCAGGCAGTCATACATTACGGTGATGTGGAATATACACTGATTGATACGCCGGGCCATGTGGATTTCGGAGCCGAGATGGAGAGAAGCCTTATGATTCTTGACTATGCGGTGTTAGTAATCGATGGTTCGCGAGGAGTGCAGAGCCATACCGCGACATTATGGCGCCTCCTTGAGAATTACAGGATACCGACATTTGTTTTTGTCAATAAAATGGACAGGGACGATACCGACCGCAAAGCAGTGCTTGACGGAATGACGGCGGAACTTTCGGACCGGATAATTGATTTCACGGATGGCATACCTTATGAGGATGTGTCATTATGCGATGACAGTCTTTTTGATGAATTTATGACTCATGAAACTATTGTATCTGAGAATATTGCGAAAGCAGTAAGCAGACGGCTGATTTTTCCGTGTTTTATGGGCTCGGCGCTGAAACTTGACGGTATTGATAATCTTATGCAGTGTATGTCAAAACTGGTAATCCGCCCGGAATATCCGGACGAATTTTCCGGACTGGTATATAAGATAGCATACGGACAGCGCGGTGAGAGACTGACTTACATCAAGATAACCGGAGGACGGTTAAGAGTCAGGGATGTGATACGCGGAAAACATACGGACGGCACAAGCTGGGAAGCCAAGGTGAATGAAATACGTGTCTATAATGGTGGACGGTACAATAGCATTTCAGAAGCAGAACCGGGAATGGTATGTGCGGTTGGCGGATTGACTGAGTCTGACACAGGAGATGTGTTCGGTCAGGAACAGGCAGTTTTTGAGGCAAATCTTGTGCCGGTAATAACATATAAGATGATTCTGCCCGAGGGGGCGGATGCGAGGGAGGTTTATCCTGAAATTGCAAGAATAGGGCAGGCTAATCCTGAACTCGAAGTCAGATTCAATAACGACAGCAGGGAAATCAATGTAAAAGTAATGGGACCTGTGCAGGCGGAAATCCTGATTAATCTGGTTAAAGAGCGTACCGGACTCGAGGTGTCGCTTGGCAGGGGACACATAGTATATAAAGAAACCATTGATGACACGGTAATGGGAAGTGGGCATTTTGAACCGTTAAGGCATTATGCGGAGGTACATCTAAGGCTTGAACCGGGTGCACGCGGAAGCGGCATGGTTTTTGATACTGAATGCAGTGAGGAGGTTCTGGCCCGTAACTGGCAGCGGCTTATTCTCACTCATCTTGCAGAACGCAGGCACAAAGGTGTCCTTACAAGGGCTGCCATAACCGATATTAAGATAACGCTCGTTTCGGGAAGAGCTCACATTAAGCATACCGAAGGCGGAGATTTCAGACAGGCTGTGTATCGCGCCGTAAGACAGGGGCTGATGAAGGCAAAGAGCAGACTGCTTGAACCTTATTACAGATTCAGGATGGAACTTCCGAATGAATGCGTAGGACGGGCAATGACCGATGTAATGCAGATGAGCGGCATGGCGGAGCCGGTGGAAAATGACGGTGCAATAACGGTATTGTGCGGACGGGCACCTGTGTCCGGGCTGATGGAATACGCCTCGGTACTCATGTCGTATACACACGGCAAGGGTAAGATAGAATTTGTACTTGACGGATACGATTATTGCCATAATGAATCGGAAGTAATAGAAGCTTCCGGGTATGACCCGGAGAGCGATACCGTTAACACTGCGGATTCTGTTTTCTGTGCACATGGAGCGGGGTATGTGGTTCCGTGGTATGAGGCGGATGCTCATATGCATGTACAGGATGAGGAAACGGATTTCGATATTGTAATTCCTGATACTTACAGGTCTGATGTCAGAGGGCAGATAGATTTGTCGATAGGTACCGAAGAAATAGATGATATCATAGCTAAAAGCGGTGGCTCAAACAGTGCACCTAAGTCATCATCGCACCGGGGGCTTTACGGGAAACGCACGCATACATCATCGCCTGTTACCAGAACATATAAAGGCAGTGTGGTGCGTAAGCCGTATCTTCTGGTTGACGGGTATAATGTTATTTTTGCCTGGAAAGAATTAAATGAACTGGCAGCGCAGAATATCGACAGTGCGAGAGACCGGCTTATGGACATCATGTGCAATTATAAAGCCGCGGTAAGTGCAGATGTGATTGTGGTATTTGATGCCTACAGAATCAAAGGCCATGACACGGAACATCTTGACGTTAATAACATTCATGTGGTATATACCAAGGAAGCGCAGACAGCGGACAGATATATAGAAGAATTTGCACATGAAAACGGAGCCAGATATGACATAACCGTTGTCACCTCGGATGGCCTGGAGCAGATCATAATCCGCGGTGAGGGATGCCGGCTGATTTCCTCGAGGGAATTTGAAAAAGAAGTCAGAAGAGTATGCGATGAGCACCTTAGAAGTTACAGTGACGGCAGCCGCGAAAGCAACAGGACTTATCTCGGCGAATGGCTTAATTTGTAAAAATATATTGACGTTTTATGGCAGTAATGCAATAATCAAATAAGTTACAGTTATTATGGAGGATGAAATGGATAACGCACAATTAGCACAATTACTTTTCCCGGATGTAGATAAGACACCGGAATATTATGAGGAAAAGTTTCCGTATAGAAAACTTCCTTCCAAGGCACAGGTTACACGTATGGCACCGAGTCCTACAGGATTCATACACCTCGGTAACCTTTACAGCGCACTCGCTGATGAGAGAATAGCACATCGTAACGGAGGCGTGTTCTATTTAAGAATAGAAGATACGGATGAGAAGCGTAAGGTAGATGGTGCAGTTGAGACTATTATTAATGTTTTGAGATATTTTGACATAGAATTTGACGAGGGAGCAGGTTTTCCGGATGATGCGCCACAGAATGCATACGGTCCTTATTTCCAGCGCCAGCGTGTCGAGATTTATCACGCATATGCCAAGAGCCTTGTAGAGAGAGGGCTTGCATATCCGTGTTTTTGTACCGAGGAAGAGCTTGAGAAAGTAAGGCTTGAACAGGAAGCTGACAAGGTTCTTACGGGATATTACGGCAAATATGCTCATTGCCGTGATTTAAGCTTCGATGAGATTAAGAGAAGAATAGATGCAGGAGAGACTTATGTATTGAGACTCCGCTCGCAGGGAAGTCCGGATAAGGAAATCACTTTCGTGGACAGCATTATGGGAGAAATCAAGCTTCCTGAGAACATTCATGACATTGTGCTTCTTAAGAGAGACGGAGTACCGACATATCATTTTGCGCATGCAATAGACGATCATCTTATGAGAACGACTACTGTTATCAGAGGCGGTGAGTGGCTTGCGTCGGTTCCTACACACTATGAGCTTTTCCATGTACTCGGCTTTAAGATGCCGGCGTACGGACATACGGCCCACCTTATGAAGTTTGATGAAGAGACCGGTGGCAAGCGTAAGCTCTCCAAGAGAAAAGATCCGGAGCTTTCACTTGATTATTACCGTAAGGACGGCTATCATCCGAGAACCATGAAGGTATATCTTCTTACATTGCTCAATTCAAACTTTGAGGAATGGTATGAGAAATTCCCGGATAAGGATATTAATGAATTCCCGTTTTCAATCGAGAAGATGAGCCAGTCCGGTGCACTTTTTGATAAAGATAAGCTTCATAATATATGTAAAAACGAACTTGCGCGCCTCTCGGAGGATGAGATGTATGATTTCCTTCATGAATGGGCTGTGGAGAATGAGCCGGAGAAAGCTGCGATATGGTTTGCCGACAGGGAAAAGATGCTTGCAGTGCTCAGACTTTACATGGGAATCGGCATGAAACGCCGCAGAAAAGATTTCATATATGCAAGACAGATTATGGAACTTATCGGTTACTTCTTCGGAACTTCAGAGTCCGAGGAAAAGGATGGATTCAAGCTTGATGCACAGCTTACAAAGGATGTTCTTAAAGAATATCTTGCGACATATTCACATGAAGCCGATAATCAGGCTTGGTTTGATAATCTTAAGGTGATTGCAGGTAAATTCGGTTTTGCTGCCGACATGAAGGCATACAAGGCTGAACCTGATAATTACAAGGGAAGTATATCGGATGTGGCAGAGATGGTAAGAATAGCAGTTACCGGAAAAGCCAATACACCTGATTTATGGACGATAATCCATATTATAGGTGAAGATGATATGCGTGCCCACATAAATGCAGCTATAGAGACACTGGATTAACGGGTGTGGAAAAAGGAGGATAATATGGACAATCAGAACAACAACGGCCAGTCAAACCAGAATTACAACCAGGGATATAACGGCCAGCCAAACCAGAATTACAACCAGGGATATAACGGCCAGCCAAACCAGAATTACAATCAGGGATATAACGGCCAGCCAAACCAGAATTACAATCAGGGCTATAATCAGTACAACAACTACAATCAGAATTACAACCAGGGCTATAATCAGTACAACAACTACAATCAGAATTATAATCAGGGATATAACGGACCGATGCCTAACGAATTCCGTGAAGAGAAAAATGTTGCTGTCTGCATAATCCTTACATTTGTTACATGTTCGATTTACATGTGGTTCTGGATGTATAATATGATTAAGAAAATCAGAATGCTTGCCAATGACACAAGCGATATGATAGGAGAATACCTTCTCCTTATGCTTGTACCATATTACAATGTTTACTGGGTATATACAAGAGGCAAAAAGATTTCCGAAGAAGCAGCGAGAAGAGGTATACAGATTACAGACAACAGTGTACTTTATCTTATTCTTAATCTTCTCGGCCTTTCCATCGTATCATATGCAATGATGCAGAACGATCTGAATAAGCTGGCAAGAATGCTTTAATACATAGGAACTAAGGGACTGTGGTATACAGTCCCTTTTTAAATAGGAGGCACAAATGACATTACAGCAGCTTACATACCTTGTGAAGACGGCCGAATGCGGAAACATGACTGAGGCCGCGGGTGAACTTTTTATATCACAGCCGAGCCTCAGTGCTTCGATAAGTAATCTGGAAAAAGAAATGGGCGTTAAAATTTTTGTGAGAACGAAAAAGGGCGTCACCGTAACACGCGATGGCGAAGAACTTTTATCATATGCCAGAATGCTTCTTGAGCAGGCGGATATTATGAAAGAACACTTTGGCGTCAATAATAAGAGAGATCCAAAATTCTCTGTATCATGCCAGCATTATTCATTTGCGGTAAATGCGTTCGTGGACACGGTTAATGAGTTTGATGCTGATAAGTACAGCTTCATATTAAGGGAGACACAGACCGGTGAGATAATCGATGATGTAGCGCAGGGCAGGAGTGAACTTGGAATACTGTATCTGTCAGAACATAACGAGGAGGTCATCACCAAACTCATCAGGAAAAATGACCTTATTTTTGAAGAACTTTTTGTCGCCGGACCGCATGTGTTCATATGCCGGAAACATCCGCTGGCATCAAATAAATCCGTTACTATAGAGGAATTGCAGGCATACCCGTATCTTGTATATGAACAGGGAGACAGAAATTCATTCTATTTCTCGGAAGAGTTCTTAAGTGTGCTTGACTTTCCAAAGATAATCCAGGTAAGGGACAGAGCCACACTGTTCAGTCTTGTAATAGGACTTAATGGTTTCACAGTCAGCTCCGGTGTAATAGATGATAAATTAAACAGCCCGGATATAATTGCAAAGCCTCTTGAAACAGATGATTATATGAGAATAGGCCTTGTAAGGCGTAAAGAGGCTATACTGAGCCGGTATGCCTGCTATTACATGGAATCAATTAAGCGATATATACCATAGAAGATAATTGCACAAGAAAGATATCCTCATTACCGTATTGCCGGCAGTGGGGATATTTTTTTAAATAAAAGTGTTGACAGCAAACAATAATGATGTATAATGAACATATGAACAGATGAACATATGTTGATACGAAAGCGAAATCAACGTAAGTTCCGGAAAGGAGGATATATGCAGGCAGAAGTGAATGAGGAACAGACAGAGATTGAAGATATTGCCAGACGTGTGACGGATAACCAGCCTGCGGAGGAAGTGCTGTACGATCTCGCAGAACTTTTTAAAGTGTTCGGAGATTCTACGAGAATACGAATCCTGTACGCACTTGTGGAAAGTGAACTTTGTGTCGGAGATCTTGCGCAGATTCTTGGAATGGGACAGTCGGCGGTAAGCCATCAGCTTAAGATACTTAAGGATGCGAAGCTGGTAAGATACAGGAGAGAAGGAAAGAGCGTGATATACGCCCTTGATGATGAACATGTAAGAAATATACTTAACATGGGAATGGAACATGTTGAAGAATAATTAATTTATTAAAAGGAGATTTGATATTATGAAGAAAACATACGGTGTAGAAGTTGATTGTGCTAACTGCGCAGCCAAGATGGAAGAAGCAGTTAAGGCTACGGCAGGAGTTAAGGATGCAGCATTGAGTTTTATGACACTGAAACTTAAAGTTGAGTTCGAGGATGGCGCTGATGTGGATGCGGTAATGAAAGAAGCATACAAGAACTGTAAGAAAGTTGAGGATGATTGCGAAATCTTCCTGTAATCCTTTATAGAAAAAGAGGTATGTGATATGACAGCAAAACAGAAAAAGGTATTATACCGAATAATAATATCGGCGGTTCTGCTTGCGGCGATATGGATTGTATCCGAATTTGCCGATATGCCATGGTGGCTTGAAGGAATATTATATCTGATACCGTATTTTGTTATTGGATACGATATCTTAAGAAAAGCAGTAAAAGGAATCTTAAAAGGTCAGGTTTTCGACGAAAATTTCCTTATGGCTATAGCAACGATTGGAGCCATAGGATTGAAAGAATTCAGGGAAGGCGTTGCCGTTATGCTTTTCTATCAGGTAGGTGAACTTTTCCAGTCCTGCGCCGTTGGAAAGAGCAGAAAAAATATCGCTGCCCTGATGGATATCAGACCTGACTATGCTAATGTCATGGTTGACGGTAATCTTGAGAAAGTCGATCCTGATGATGTGGAAATAGGAACGGAAATCATAGTAAACCCGGGTGAGAAGGTTCCTATTGACGGTGTGGTTACCGATGGCAGTTCGACATTAAATACAAGCGCCCTTACGGGAGAGAGCGTGCCTCGTGAAATCGCATGCGGAGATGAAATCATAAGCGGTTGCATAAATCTCACGGGCGTTATTAAGGTAAGGACGACCAAGGAATTCGGTGAGTCAACCGTCTCAAAGATTCTTGACATGGTTGAGAATTCGAGCATGAAGAAATCACGGTCTGAGAACTTCATAACAAGATTTGCTAAATATTACACACCAATAGTATGTTACAGTGCGCTTGCACTGGCAATACTTCCGCCGCTTGTATCCCTTATTATCGGGGCTTCGCCTGAATGGCAGAAGTGGGTTATCAGGGCACTTACATTCCTGGTAATAAGCTGTCCTTGTGCGCTTGTTATATCCATTCCTCTTAGTTTCTTCGGCGGAATCGGATGTGCATCAACCAACGGAATACTGGTTAAGGGTTCCAATTACCTTGAAGCACTTGCTTCAACGGGATATGTAGTATTTGATAAAACAGGCACGCTTACCAAGGGAGTGTTTGAAGTAAACGGTGTTTTTGCGGAAAACGGATTTGACAGCCACGAGCTTCTTGAGTATGCGGCATATGCGGAGAATGCGTCAAGCCATCCGATAAGCTTAAGCCTTAAGAATGCATACGGTAATAAAATCGATGCAAATAAGGTAAGCGGTATAGAAGAAATTGCCGGACACGGAGTAAGTGCCGTTGTGGACGGCCACAAGGTATATGCCGGTAATCTTAAATTAATGAATAAAATAGGCGTTCAATTTGTCAATGAACATAATGACGGTACTATAGTTTATGTTGCTGTAGATGATAAATATGCCGGATGTATCGTGATTTCGGATGTAATCAAACCGACAACGAAACAGGCAATAGAAGGTCTTAAGAACCAGAATATAAAGACAGTAATGCTTACAGGGGATTCAAAGGCCGTGGCTGACAGAGTAGCAGCGGAAATCGGAATCGATATAGTAAAAAGTGAACTTCTTCCGGCAGATAAAGTTGCAGAAGTTGAAAAACTTATTGAAAACAAGAACCCGAAGGAAAAAGTTGCTTTTGCAGGTGATGGTATTAATGATGCACCGGTGCTGTCGAGAGCCGATATAGGTATAGCGATGGGAGCACTCGGATCGGATGCGGCAATAGAGGCGGCAGATGTTGTACTTATGGATGATGACCCGGCCAAAATATCGCTCGCAATGAGAATTGCAATCAAGACATTGAGGATCGTTAAAGAAAATATAGTATTTGCACTTGCCATAAAGCTTGTGTGCCTTGTGCTCGGAGCACTCGGTATAGCCAATATGTGGATTGCCATATTTGCTGATGTAGGAGTTATGGTTATCGCAGTAGTTAATGCAACGAGAGCATTAAGATTAAATAAACAGAAGTAAAAAAGGGGCGTGTGAAAAAAGAGGTGGCCATTAGATGCTTTCACTAATGGATTTTTAACCCTTTAAAAATTCGGCATAACTTGGCATAACTTACAGTATTGTAGGTTATGCCGTTTTTGTTTTCTCTGTCGGGATGTCAACTGCACCAATAAAGTTCCAATGGATGCAGATTGTCTGTTTCTTGGTTCTTGTTCCCGGCACCTTTTCAGGCTTGTAAACATCAATTCTCTCAACAAAGCTGCGAATAATCTCGCCAGTGATTTCAGTAATATCAGTGTACTTTCGTACCACTTTGAGAAATGAGTCCACATTCAGGGATTGCTCTTTTGCCTGGTCTATGAAAGACTTTAGCTCATTTTTGCGCTTAAGTAATTCTTTCTGTTCTGCCTCATAGGTTTCAGTCATCTTCATAAATCGTTCATCAGAAATCTTGCCATCAATGTTATCCTCATAAAGTCTTTGGATAATTGTATCAAGCTTGGTGATTCTTGTAGTTACCTGCTCAAGTTCCTTGTGGCTGTTACGAAGCTGGGTATTGTGGAGTAATCGAAAACCTCCACATTCAGTTTTTCATTTTTCTTATCCATACATCTGTATGACCTCCTTCCTTGAGGACTTTTTCTGTCCTTCTATCTGTTAGCCTTGGGAGGAGATGAAAAAGGACGCTTTTTTGAAAAAAGATAAAAAAATATCCCAAAACCAGATGAGGTAGTCTTGGGGAGTAGAAAAATTCATAAATATATGATATAATAACGCTATATTGTTGAAACATTTGAGTAAAGGAGATGCAACATGGGATTTCCAGAAGAGATTAAGAGAATCAGACAACGATGTTTTCTGACACAGCAAGATTTTGCCAAAGAAGTACAGGTGGCATTTTCTACTGTGAATAGATGGGAAGGCGGTGTTTGAGTTATAATAGGACCAAGTTAGATGAAACCCAGTAAAATCAAGGGGTTATGCCTAATTTAGTCCTTATTTTTATACCATTTTAGCGGTAAAGATAGGGCAGCGCTGCAATATTAAACCGAAAATCCAAGTCAGTATCACAGATGTCCGCAATCAGTCTGAGAGTGAATCTGTGTGCTTAGATTAGGTACAATTTTATATCAAAAACATTTAGTGAGGACTAAATTAGCACTTGAGATGGAATACTCCATCAGCTGGTTTGGTCCTCTTTTTATTTGAGAGGAGTGGTCGAATGGGCAAGGTGTTAATTTGGTTCGTAATCATTATTAGTACAGTGGTTCTCTACTGTCTTATGAAAGTTAAGGCAGAGAGTGATGAACTGTATGAGGAATTAATGAGAAAGCATTTTTATGGCAGGTCAGATGATATTCCTGCATCTGACAAAACTGAGCACTTGAAAGGGTGTGGGTAATTATATGAAATTTTGCAAAACAATAATGCAGACAATACAGAAAAGGAGTGAAAGGAACATGAATAACAAGTTAGAAGTAATCGGCATTGATCATGGCTGGTCAATGATGAAAACAATCTCTCAGGTATTTGTCACAGGTGTAAAGGAGATTACAACTACTCCGGCACTTTTCGGTGATGTACTTGAGTATGAAGGAAAGTTTTACAAGGTCGGAACTGTAAGGCAGGAAGTAAAGGATACAAAGGTCGAAGATGACAGCTTTTATCTTCTCACTCTTGCAGCAGTTGCTAAGGAACTTAAAAGAAGAGGTCTTGCAGAGGCAAAGGTATTTCTTGCTGTAGGACTTCCACTTACAAGATTTGGAGCTGAGAAGAATGACTTTATCAAGTACCTGACAAAGAATAAGCGTGTAAACTTCAAATATGAGAATGAGTCATATCATATTGAAATTGATGATGTGGCAGTATTCCCTCAGTGTTATGCAGCAGTAGTGGACAAGATTCCTACAATGGCAAAGAAAACGCAGAACTATATCTGCTCATGTGTAATAAATTTAATAATATTGAATCATGAATTGATTTCAGAAGCAGAATTTCGTGATATTCATGTTAGATTTGTTAAGGAAATTGAAAAACTTGATAAGGACGATAAAAAGAATGTTATCTTGTATACTCAGTTGCATTTAATTATTTCTTGTTTGGAGGAAGTGGAATTATGTTTAATAAAGATGATTTGATTATTCTGGTTAATGAATATGTTTCAGCTGCTACAATAAACTTGGATTGTATTGATGTATGCGAAAGCATAGTGGGACAATTGGTTTACTTATATGAATGTGTTAAAAATCAATGTCATTTAGATAAGGTTTTTTATGATGAAAACAGTATATCATATGCGT
>ENA-OPMP01001184-OPMP01001184.1-human-gut-metagenome-genome-assembly--contig:-NODE-1184-length-11838-cov-1.904354_pt1 | contig 11838 bp, 8 predicted proteins | sample MGYA00241527_ERZ501751 | MGnify/ENA primary metagenome ERZ501751 (study PRJEB25962, sample SAMEA2042647) | human gut metagenome | biome: human gut; feature: human-associated habitat; material: faeces... | reverse complement strand
CAACAAGGCCGACTTCGTTGCCTGCCACAACCCCTCTTACATAGAGAAGGGCTTCAGAATGGTAGAGGACGTAAAGCCGGGCGGCGTATTCCTCATCAACTGCCAGTGGGATGAAAAAGAGCTTTCCGAAAAGCTCAATGCAGAGACTAAGAGATACATCGCAAAGAACAACATTCAACTCTACACCGTTAACGCTATCGACATAGCCGCTAAAATAGGTCTCGGTAAGCGTACCAACACCGTTTTGCAGTCTGCATTCTTCTCGCTTGCTAAGGTTCTTCCCGCTGAGGAAGCAATCGGCTACATGAAAGAAAAAGCTCAGAAGTTTATGAAGAAGGGCATTGAGATAGTTAAGATGAACGAGGCGGCTATCGACGCAGGTGCTTCCGCTTACGTTAAGATTGATGTTCCGGCTTCTTGGGCTGACGCAGAGGATGCCCCCAAAGCTGTTACCGAGCACGGTCCGGCGAAGCTTGTCAAGATGGTTGACAGCGTCATGAAGCCCGTAGGCAATATGGACGGCGACCGTCTCCCCGTATCCGCATTCTCCGAGCACGTTGACGGCACCTTCGAGCAGGGCGCTTCGGCTTACGAAAAACGCGGCGTTGCCGTTATGGTTCCCGAGTGGGACGGTGCGACTTGTGCTCAGTGTAACAAGTGCTCTTATGTTTGCCCGCACGCTACAATCCGTCCGTATGCTCTTACCGCTGAGGAAGCAGCTAATGCTCCGGCAGTTGCAACAATAGTTGACAAGAAAGGTAAAGGCAAGGACGTTTACAAGTATACAATGGCTGTTTCTCCGCTCGACTGCATGGGCTGCGGCGTTTGCGTAGGCGTTTGCCCGACCAATTCTCTTAAGATGGTTGCACGTGAGACTCAGGATGCTAAGCAGGCTGCATTTGACTACATGGTTGAAAACGTTACGGTCAAAGAGGATCTTGCAAACAACACCGTTATGGGCAGCCAGTACAAGACTCCGCTTCTTGAATTCTCAGGCTCATGCGCAGGCTGCGCCGAGACTTCATATGCAAGACTTGTAACTCAGCTCTTCGGCGACAGAATGTATATTTCAAACGCTACCGGATGCTCTTCAATTTGGGGCGGCCCCGCAGGCACATCACCCTACACCGTTGATAAGAACGGTCACGGCCCCGCTTGGGCTAACTCCCTCTTCGAGGACAACGCAGAGCACGGCTACGGCATGTATCTCGGTCAGGAAGCCATTCGCAATCGTCTTGTAGAAGAGGTTGCCGCTATTAAGGACTCCGACAAGGCTTCCGAGGACGTAAAGGCTGCTTGCGACGAATATCTCGCTACTTTGGAAGACGGCGAAAAGAATTCCGCAGCAACAAAGAAGCTTGTTGACGCTCTTACCGCATTCGACTGCGACTGCGAGATGAGAAAAGACATTCTTGAGCACAAAGAATACCTTTCAAAGAAATCGGTTTGGGTATTCGGCGGCGACGGTTGGGCATACGACATCGGCTTCGGCGGTGTTGACCACGTACTCGCACAGAACAAGGATATCAACATTCTTGTATTTGATACCGAGGTTTACTCAAACACCGGCGGACAGGCTTCAAAGGCTTCCAACATCGGTCAGGTTGCACAGTTTGCTGCCGCTGGTAAGGAAACCGCTAAGAAGAGCCTTGCCGAGATAGCTATGAGCTACGGCTACATCTACGTAGCACAGGTAGCTATGGGTGCAGACCAGAATCAGACAATCAAAGCTCTTACAGAGGCTGAGGCTTATGACGGTCCGTCCCTCATCATCGCTTACGCACCGTGCATCAACCACGGTATCAAGGGCGGCCTTACAATCGCTCAGAAGGTAGAAAAGGAAGCTGTACAGGCAGGTTACTGGCATCTGTTCAGATTCAACCCCGCTGCTCCTGCAGGAACAAATCCGTTCACACTCGACAGCAAGGCTCCTACAGGCGATTACAAGGAATTCATGATGAGAGAAGTTCGTTACAACTCTCTTATGCGTGCTAACCCCGAAAGAGCTAACGTACTGTTCGATAAGGCTGTTGCTAACTCCAAGAAGCGTTACGAAGATCTCGTAGGCCTTGTTGAATACTACAAGAAGGAATACTGCGGCGAATAATCCGCACGAAATAATCTAAAAGCCCAAAAATTTTGAATAGTCGGAATAGAATAGGTTTTTACGCCCCTCCGGTAAAACCGGAGGGGTTATTTTTCGACTTGTATACTTTTGCTTTTAATTATTAACAAGCAGTAACTATTCAAAATTTTATCAGATTTTACTTTTTTTATATACTATTTTTAATCGGAAATTACCCTGAAATGCCGAGATCATATCGTAATGTGAAGCTTCCCCGTCATAATCGGTGATATTCGGGAATACAATCAATATATAAAACGTACAGGCACCCACGTCTGTGCTTGATGAAAAGGAACAAGTCAGTATGGAAATATTAGAGTGGATAAACGAAAATATAGTATGGGGCATACCGGTGCTTATACTGTTTGCAGGCTCGGGAATTATCTTTACGATAAGAACAAAGGGCTTGCAGGTACTGCACTTCCCTACTATAATAAAGCGTACACTCCTTACAAAACAGCCTGAGGCTGACGGAAAAAAGGTTTCGCCTTTCAGAACCCTTACCGCCGCACTCGGTGCAACAGTAGGAACAGGAAATATTATCGCAATAGGAAGCGCTATCGCAATAGGCGGCGCAGGCTCAATATTCTGGATGTGGATCTCCGCACTTCTCGGTATGGCTACCAGCTTTGCCGAAAACTATCTCGGTGCAAAATACAGAACCGTGCAATCGGACGGCCTTACGGGCGGCGTACCGTTCGCCTACATAAAAAAAGCGTTCGGCGGCAAAAAACTCGGTGCGTTCTTTGCGGGAATGTTCGCTGTATGCTGTATAGGTGCCAGCTTCGGCATAGGCAATATGGCTCAGGTGAATTCGGCTTCAATGGCGCTTCAGAACTGTCTTGGAGTACCTCTATGGGTATCGGGAATTCTTTGTGCCGTAGTAATTGCCGCAATAGCACCCGGAGGTATCCACCGCCTCAGTAAAGTCACATCGTGGGTAATCCCGATAGCCGCAGGAGGCTATCTCATTGGCTGCCTTACTGTAATTATAATTAATTATCAGAATATTCCGGACGTATTCGCAAGGATATTCACAGAAGCCTTTTCTTTCAAGGCTGTAGGCGGTGGAACTGTCGGCGTTGTAATGCTCGAGGCTATGAAGTGGGGCGTAAAACGTGGTGTATTCTCAAACGAAGCCGGTCTTGGCTCATCAGTAATGATTAATGCAAACTCAAGCGCCGATCAGCATCATACACAGGGTATGTGGGCAATGCTTTCGGTATTTATCGACACCATCATTATCTGCACTATGACCGCTCTTTGCATACTTACAAGCGGCGCAGACAAGCTGGTAGAGAAGGAAAATGAGGCATAAAGAACAAAAGGAGTAAATTATAAATGAAAGAATTGATGTTAGGGAATAAGGCACTTGCACGCGGTCTGTACGAAGCCGGATGCAAAGTGATTTCCAGTTATCCGGGTACACCGAGTACAGAGATCACAGAGGAAGCCGCTTTATACGATGAGATCTATTGTGAGTGGGCACCAAATGAGAAGGTGGCTATGGAAGTGGCACATGGCGCGAGTCTGGGTGGAGTCAGAAGCGCAACGGCAATGAAGCATGTTGGATTGAATGTGGCAGCAGACCCATTGTTCACGATCTCTTATCAGGGATTAAATGCAGGTCTGGTTGTCTGCGTGGCAGATGATCCGGGTATGCATTCTTCCCAGAATGAGCAGGATTCCAGACACTATGCTGAAGCTGCAAAGGTGCCGATGTTGGAGCCGGCAGATTCAGAGGAAGCGCGCGTATTTGCAAAGCGTGCGTACGAATTATCTGAGAAGTTCAATACACCTGTATTCCTTAAGATGTGCACGCGTGTAGCACATTCACAGAGTGTTGTAAATACGGAGGAGCGGATCGTTCCAGAGCAGGTTCCTTACAAGAAGGATCCGACAAAGGTTATGATGACGAAGAATTCCCGCGATGCGCATGTGCGCGTGGAGCAGCGGACAAAGGATCTGATCGCATTTGCTGAGAATTGTGATCTGAACCGCGTGGAGATGGGAGATACATCCATCGGATTTATCACAAGCTCCACATCGTATCAGTACGCAAAGGAAGTGTATGGCGATAATGCAAGCTATCTGAAGCTTGGTATGATCTGGCCGCTTCCAGAGAAGCTGATTTTAGACTTTGCAGAGCATGTGGATAAGGTTGTAGTCTTGGAAGAGTTAGATCCATTTATTGAGAATCACTGTAGAAAGCTCGGTCTGGAAGTTGTCGGCAAAGAGACATTCCCGATCTGTGGCGAATTCTCACAGAATCTGGTGCGTACGGCACTTGGCGGAGATGCACCGGAAGAGCTGGCACTTGCCGATGAGATTCCGGGACGTCCACCAGTTATGTGTGCGGGCTGTCCACACCGTGGAATCTTCTACATCCTTTCGAAATTAAAGTGTATGGTCTATGGTGATATCGGATGTTATACATTGGGCGCCGTGGCACCGTTGAATGCGATGGACTTAAATGTCTGCATGGGTGCGTCTTGCTCCGGTCTGCATGGCTTTAATAAAGCGATGGGCGAACAGGGCGAGAAGATGAGTGTCGGTGTAATCGGAGATTCGACCTTCATTCATTCCGGTATTACCGGTATTACAGATATCGCTTACAATATGAGCAATTCGACCGTGATTATCCTGGATAATTCAATCACAGGTATGACCGGACATCAGCAGAATCCGACAACCGGTAAGAATCTGCGTGGTGAACCGGCCGGTAAGGTGAATCTCGAAGCGCTCTGTGCAGCACTTGGATTCAACCGTGTCACAGTTGTTGATCCGTACGATCTCGCAGAGGTGGAGCGTGTCGTGAAGGAAGAGCTTGCCGCAGAGGAGCCAAGTATCATTATCAGCCGCCGTCCGTGTGTTATGATCAAGGGTACGGTACATAAGCCGCCAATCAAGGTGGATACCGATAAATGTGTCGGCTGTAAGATGTGTATGAAGATCGGATGTCCTGCGATTTCCGTGCGGGATAAGAAGGCAGTGATCGATACAACGTTGTGTATCGGTTGTGAAGTATGTACACAGATGTGTAAATTCGGCGCATTGTGTCCGGCAGCAAAGGAGGGCAGGTAAGATGGAAACAAAGAATATTATGATCGTCGGTGTCGGCGGACAGGGTACGTTGCTTGCCAGCAAGATATTAGGACATGTGCTACTCTCACAGAATTTTGATGTGAAGGTTTCCGAGGTGCATGGTATGAGCCAGCGTGGCGGAAGCGTTGTCACATATGTAAGATATGGTGAGAAGGTGTATTCACCAGTCATTGACAAGGGCGAGGCAGATGCGATTGTCGCATTTGAGAAGCTCGAAGCGGCTAGATGGATCTCCTACCTAAAGAAGGGCGGACAGATCATCGTGAATACACAGGAGGTAGAGCCGATGCCGGTCATCACAGGCGCTGCGGAGTATCCACAGGAGCTTGTCTCCAAGATGGAGGCAGCCGGTGCGAATGTCGATGCGAAGGATTTCCTTGCGATCGCAGAGGAGGCAGGTTCTGCCAAGGCGGTAAATATCGCACTCATGGGAAGACTTTCGAAGTATTTTCCGGAGATTCCGGAAGCAGCATGGGAGGAAGCAATCGACGCAATCGTTGCGGAGAAGTTCCGTGCTTTAAACCACAAAGCATTTGAGTTTGGAAGAAATGCATAGGCAAGTGTAAACTTTGCCTGAAAACGCCTTTCCTTTGTTCGTGTAATATAAGGACATCAGCAAGAGCTGAAAAACAAACGAACAAAGGAGAGGTAAAAATGAAAAGATTGGAAATTGCGCAGTATATTGCACTTGGAGCAACTTGTATGACAGTATTGGGGTTCGTAATCAACCTCGCCACACAGAGCAGATGGAGTATGACGATGTGTGGATATGGTGTGATGATCGGATTGATCTCATACTTCTTCGGCGGAATCAAAACCGCAGTGAAAATGGCGGGAAAGATTGCAAAATGGGGCTGGATCATTCTGCCGTTTCCGTATGATATCGTGACCGGTCTGGTTGCATTTTTTATTTCGATTTTCGTATTTATGGCGTTGCCAATTATTCCGATTCGTAAGGCGTACAAGGAACAGTCGATGGAGTAAACGGATGCCTGTGGCAGGCATCTCACAGGATGATGTATGGAAGAAAATGATTTAGAGACAAGATTTATAAGAGAAGAGATCGGAAGATGTGAGGATCTCGAAGAACTGAAAGCGCGGATTTTTCCACTGCTGCAGTCACAGCAGGAGCTGTGGATGCAGAAGATGCAGGAAATCCTTGCGGAGAGCGGACTTACGAAGTCTGCATTTGCGAAGCGGTGCCGCGTGAGCCGGGTGTCGGTCGACAAATGGTGCAAGGGAGCGATACCGAAGAACCGCGAGACATTTCTTCGAATCGGCATGGCGGCGGAGTATGATCTGGAGAAGATGAACCAGCTTCTGCGTCGATACGGGCAGTACCCGGAGCTTTATTCGAAAAGCTTGGAAGACTGTGTCTGTATCTACGTGTTAAATCACAGGTTTGATATGGACTGCGTAGATAATCGCGAGTCGGAGAAGTGCGAGGAAGCGTATGGACTGACCGCCTATGATTACATATTGTCGCAGATTAAGGAGAACATGACGGCGGATGCGGATATGGAAATCCCGGATATCAATACGGCACAGTTTGCAGAACGGCTGTCACAGGTAGAGGATGCAGATGCCCTGACGCAGTTTATCTATGACAATATCGCAACCTTTTCCTCAGCATATCAGAAGTTCTATGCCTATGTGAAAATGTATGTGACGATCAATTACCAGCGGTATTCGTCGAGTGTGGCGAATCTGGCAGAGGGACAGGGCTGGTCTTCATCGCTGCGGCAGTGTGTGTCCGCGATACGACAGAACAAATGGTATCCGACGCGGAACAAGATCATCTCGCTGGGACTGCATCTGAGCATGGATCATGAGCAGATCGACGAGATGCTCACGCTGGCACATATGGAACCTTTGTGTGCGAAGAACCTGTTCGAAAGTGTGATCCTGTTTATTCTGGATGATGCGGAGTTGAACAATATGCTTGATACGGAATCGGAGGAATTCGATCCGGATGAGTTATGCCGCTATGCGCGTAAGGTGCTGCTGGAGCTTGACCTGCCGGAGATCGACGCATTTCTCTCGGAGCTTCCGGATCTCGATACGGATATATGGTAGGATGGAAAATAATTTAATCGTAATTGAAAATGGACAATTGAATATCTATTTGCTGGACAATCAGGTTGTCTGGGAGGTTGGACGGATGTCGAAGGAGCATACACCGGATATCCCGATGCATGCAACGACGATCAGCCGCAGACATGGGCGGTTCCAGAATATGGACGGTATCTGGTTTTATATGGACGAAAACCCGAAGAACGGTACGATCCGCAATCGGAAGAAGCTATCTTCCGGTCTGCATGGGCGTGTCAAGCCGGTGATGGTTTCGCCGGGGGATGTGTTCGTCTTTGGTGGCGGCGAGGATGCGGTCGTAAGTCCGGCGACGGTGTGGGCGTTCTTCCGGACGCGGTACTATGATGCGCCGTGGCGGGCGATGGATTCGCGTGGCTGCAGCAAGTTCCTGATCGTGGATGGAGATACCCGGACGAAATTAGCAAACCCGGAGCCTGGAAGTGTGGTAGAATGTGAACATGGGATGGTGATCTATATGGGTGCACTTACCTATGTGATCGGACCGTTGAAGGTGATGGGAAGTAAAGGGAGTACAGATGGAACCAATTATTACAGAACAAATTGAGAAATTTCAGTCCGGAGATTTCAGCGGATATGAGAGCTTTTATTATGCGACATCGCAGACGGTCTATACGATGCTGCATACGATTATTCCGGATGAGAACACTGCGGCAGAGCTGATGCCGAAGGTATATGAGAAAATCTATGCGAATGTGCAGACGCTTCCACAGACAGAGGCATTTTATGCGTGGAGCGCAAAGCTTGCAAATGAGGAAGCTTTGGAGTACTTAAAGGGAAATGCTGTATCGATAGGAAGTTCTGACATGCAGCCAGACACGGATTCTGTAAATGCACAGACTATGGAATCGGCAGACAGCAGTTCGGATATGCCGTTCTATGATTATGCAGCGGAGGATGAAGCCCTTGCGATTACGGAGGATTTATCTGAGGATCGCGTATTTACAGAGCATGTGCAGGCTGTGATCGAGGCGTTATCACCGATGGAAAAGGTCGTATTCCAGTCGTATTATTATTTTGGCGAGAGCGTACCTGCGATCGTAGAAAAAACGGGATGTACAACGCGGGCGGTAAAGCATACCATCGGACAGACACGGACAGCCATGCTTTCTGCAATCACTGAGCTTGTGCAGGCACCAGCATATGCGGTACAGCAGGAGAATTCGCATAAATTCAGCTTGAGGGATACACCTTGGTTGTATATTTTGTTTCAGAATTATATTGGAAAGGTGACGGGCATCGCGCATGTCGGAATCACAGGAAGTGCGGCTGGTGCAATCGCGATGGTCGGACAGGCAGGTGGCGTGGCAGGAACATCTGCGGTAATCGGACAGGCAGGAGGTATTGCAGGAACCACGGCAGGACAGGCAGGGAGTGCTGCAAGTGCAGCGGTAACCGGACAGGCAGGCGGAGCTACAGGTGCAGCAGCGAAAGCATTTGCAAAGGGAAGCGCAAAATTCCTTGGTACGGTTGGCGGAAAAGTGGCAGTTGGAGTTGTCGGAGTTGCAGCGGTTGTCGGCATCGGTCTGGGAATCCATCATGCATCGTCCGAACCGGAAAGACACATTGTAGCAATAGAAGAAGAGGATGGCAGTGGCGCACTTATGTGGGAGGATGGACCGGCACCCGTACAGGAGGCAACAACTGAAGAGGTTTCTTGGGTTGACTTAAAATTGGAAGAGACGCGTCAAAATGTAGATAGTTATCGTACAACCGGAAGTGGTACACGGGGAGACGATGCTGAGGTTGGCGAGTCTTTGGCTCCATATGAGCGGAAGAATTGTTTTTATGCCGTGGCGGATATCAATGGAGATGGCATGGAAGACATTTACTTTGGATATTGGAACAGTGAGACAAGACAGATTGAAATACGACACACCTATGAACGGGATGACATTGACGGAATCGTTACATATTACCAAAAGGATCTGTATCTGTCGGATCAGGCAAAAGAGTTTTTGTATGATAAAGTAGACAGCCGATTTGAACTGATTTCAGATTATATGGATAACGAGTCTAGCGGAGGCGTGGGATATTTGAAAATCGATACAGGTGGTGGTGAAAAATATTACAAGGTAATTGCCACTACATGGTATGTGTATGGCGGTTCGGATGGAACAGTCAATTACGATAATTATGATTATGATTTTCTGCTAAGACAAATGAGGGATGAAAACTATAGTGGTTATTATCAGGAGGTTTCCGCTTCGGAGTTTGAGACGTATAAAGCGTCATTTACATACAAAAAACTGGAATGGCATCCTTTGTTTGAGAACGAAACAATTCTGAACGAAGATCCGTCAATTCCGGATGCGGATGGGAAGTTCTAATACCAAATCAAAATGAAAAACGAGGAACAAATCTATGAAGAAATTAGCAATATTTTTTCCGGGAATCGGGTATCATGCGGACAAGCCGCTCCTATATTACAGCCGGAAGCTGGCTGGCGAGGCAGGCTATGAACAGATTGCGTTGAAATACGATTATCAGGCGGGGAATATCCGCGGGAACAAAGAGAAGATGGAGGCAGCTTTCCATGCATTGTATGCGCAGGCGGAAGAACAGCTTGCCGAGGTTGATTTTACAGCGTATGCAGAAGTGTTGATTGTATCGAAGAGCGTTGGCACGATTATCGCATCTGCCTATGCACAGAAGCTTGAAGAAGCGGGAATGGCAGCAGATCTTCGACATATCTTATACACGCCGCTTGAGGCAACCTACACCTTCGCACCGAAGCATGCGGCTGCATTTATCGGAACGGCTGATCCGTGGAGCGATGTGCCTGCGGTGATCCGGATGAGTGAAGCGCAGGGCGTTCCGATGCATGTCTACGAGAATGCCAACCATTCACTGGAGACTGAGGATACGTTGCAGAATCTGAAAATCCTGCAGGATGTGATGGAGAAGACCAAAGCAATTATATAATACAAAAGCCCCTGCTGCAGTCCGGTGTGATTGGAAATATATCCACAGACGCAATCGGGGCTTTTTGTTATGGTAAGCAGAATGTTTAATTATCAAACGTTGCCGCTTTTGCTAATGCAACATCGATGTTCTCACAGAAGTTCTCTTCGCCCAGTTTTTCTACGAAGCCGGCCTTCTCCATCACATGGCGTGGCTGCTCGTTCACGTGGGAAAGCAGTAAATGGATGCCCTTCTTCTGGCATGTCTTGTATGCTTCTTCGAGTGATTCCAGCCCGGTGATGTCCATAGCCGGAACATCGCGCATACGAAGAATCAGAACATTCTTGTGTTTTTCGTGTGTAAATGCAAGGTAGTCATTTGTCTCCGCAAAAAACATCGGACCGAGAATTTCATATACCATTGTGTTGCGTGGTACATTCTTCAGGTCAGTGTGCTCGGAAATCTCATTTTTGTCCAGATCTTCCTTGTAGATCCATGGTTTCACTTCGCCGACATCAGACATTCGCTTCATGAACAGGAATGCTGCCATGACCATACCAATCTCGATAGCCACAACCAGATCGAAGAATACCGTCAGAAGCAGAGTGGTGATCAGGACGAGAATATCGTTTTTCGGTGCGGTTTTGATCATGTGGCCAAATGTCTTGAAGCCGCTCATGTTGTAGGCAACCATGATCAGGATTGCGGCAAGACAGGTCATCGGAATCATAGATGCATATGGCATCAGGAACAGCAGGATCAACAGCAGGGTGATCGCATGGACGATACCGGCAATTGGGGTACGTCCGCCGTTTTTGACATTGGCTGCGGTTCTGGCGATCGCTCCGGTTGCCGGGATACCGCCGAAGAGAGACGACATGATGTTACCGACACCCTGACCGACTAACTCTGCATTCGAACGGTGATGTCCACCAATCATACCATCGGACACGACACAGGAAAGCAGCGATTCGATGGACGCTAAGATTGCGATTGTAAATGCCGGTGAGATCAGCTCTTTCACCAGTGCGAACGAAAGCTGCGGGGCGGCGAATTTCGGGAAGCCTGCCTTAATCGTGTACAGATCCCCGATCGTAGCAACCGGAAGTTTGCCGAGCTGGACAATCAGTGTGGTTACAAGGATTGCAATCAGGCTGCCCGGAATCTTCGCAGATACCTTCGGCCAGAAGATCTGGATCAGCAGCGCGAGCATACCGATACCGAACGTCATCCAGTCAATCGTGTGAAATGCTTTCGCATAGGCAGCACATTTATCAACAAATTCGGATGGTACAGCCCCCATGGACAGACCGAAGAAGTCCTTGAGCTGTCCGGCGAAGATACCGATTGCGATACCAAATGTAAAGCCGACCGTGATCGTTTTCGGGATAAATTTGATCAGATTGCCGAAATGGCACAGTCCCATGATGATCATGATGATGCCGGACAAAAAAGTAGCGATTGTAAGTCCGGGCATGCCATATTGGGCGATGATGCCGTAGATGATGGCCGTACCGTCATCGCCCTGCACATGGATGATGGCAATGGGCACCAGCAGGTGCAGCAGCAGCTTTGCCAGCTCCTTGGGCTCATTG
>ENA-OPMP01001180-OPMP01001180.1-human-gut-metagenome-genome-assembly--contig:-NODE-1180-length-11855-cov-6.582881_pt1 | contig 11855 bp, 9 predicted proteins | sample MGYA00241527_ERZ501751 | MGnify/ENA primary metagenome ERZ501751 (study PRJEB25962, sample SAMEA2042647) | human gut metagenome | biome: human gut; feature: human-associated habitat; material: faeces... | reverse complement strand
AGCTTGAGCGATATTTTTTTTGACGTGTATCTACTAGCATCGCGGATACGCTTACGATAAAAAGGATAGAATTTGTGGGAAAAGAGGTTAGAAAACATGAAAAAGGGGTTAGAAAGCATGCAAAAGGGGTTAGAAGATATAAAATGAGCTCCATTTAGATGTGTTGCATGTGCAGCAAAAAATAATGAAACAAAGGGCTTTTGCAAGGTTTTTGACCGTTACAAGAGCAAAATGGAGGGAAAAAGGTGTGGAAAAACCTCTATTTTGCAGCTTTACAAGGGTGATTTTTGATGTTTAGTCCTTTCTCCGTTATTGCATTAAAGCTGTAAAACATTGATACTAAGCCTTTTAGAATAGAGAGAGAGAATAAAATCTTCCAATTCCAAATCTTCCAATTATTTTTTTCGTGTTTCCAACCTCCTATATTTATATATATATTTATATATAATATATTAATAATCAATAAGTTATAAAGCTATTAAAAAGAGGACTGCATTTTCAATCCCATTATTTTTAATTGGAAGATTTGGAATATTGGAAGATTTGGAAACGGAACAAAACGTCAGGATTGTTACCTGACGTTCTGTTTCAAGATTGATGAATAGAAGCCCAATGGTTCTTCACTCAAAGGCCAGTTTGTCAAGACGTGCGCAGCTGCTCAGCTTCCGATTGTCTGATGCTTAAGGTTATCTGACATGTGTTGTCAAAGGTTTGCGACACGATGCGTGGCTTCATCTCCTTCACAATGCGCATGACGTCGTTCATCATGACGTAGGGAAAGTTGAACACCACCTCTTCCTCCACCTGGCAGGTTACAGTCTCGGCATGGTCTATGGCGTCGGCAGCAGCCGTTTTATAGGCCACGAGCAAGCCGCTGGTGCCGAGCTTCACTCCGCCAAAATAGCGCACCACGATGATGAGGATGTTGGTAAGCTCGTTCTTCACGATCTGTCCGAGAATGGGTTTGCCTGCCGTGCTGCTGGGCTCGCCGTCGTCGTTGGTTCGGAAAAGACTGCTGTCGGCTCCGAGCATGAAGGCATAGCACACATGCCTGGCGTCGTAGAAGCGCTTGCGATAGGTCTGCACGATGTCTTTAACCTGTTCTTCGGTTTCAACATGATGTGCGAAGGCGTAAAACTTGCTGCGCTTCTCGCTGTAGAAGCCTTCGGCTGGGGTTGATGTTATGGTCTTGTATTCGTCAATAATTTCCATTTATCAAACATTAAAAAAACTGATTTGTAGCAGGAGCGTGATGAGGCCCTAAGACAGCTTGTGGATAACCAGTCCGGAGCGCAGCTTAGGCTCAAACCATGTTGCCTTGGGCGGCATGATCTTTCCGCTGTCAGCAATGTCCATGATCTGCTTCATGGTCACAGGATAGAGGGCCAGGGCAGCCCGCATCTCGCCGCTGTCGACACGTTGCTTGAGCTCAGAGAGGCCTCTGAGACCGCCCACAAAGTCGATGCGCTTACTTGAGCGCAGGTCGCCGATGTTGAGGATCTGGTCAAGAATGAGACGGCTTGAGATGTCTACATCGAGCACGCCTATGGGGTCCTTGTCGTCGTAGGTGCCAGGCTTGGCGTCGAGGCTGAACCAATGGCCGTCGAGATAGAGCGAGAAGTTGTGAAGGCGTGACGGGCGGTAGATGTCGGTTCCCTTGTCTTCCACCACAAAATGATCGGAGAGCTTGTCAAGAAACTGCTCCGAGGTCAAGCCGTTAAGGTCTTTCACCACGCGGTTATAGTCGAGCACGGTGAGCTGGGAAGCCTGGAAGCAAACGGCCATGAAATAGTTATATTCCTCCTGTCCCGTGTGGTTGGGATCGGCCTTTGCCTTCTCCGCTCCCACGAGAGCTGCGGCAGCGCTGCGATGGTGGCCGTCGGCGATGTAGAGAGCAGGCATCTGCGCAAACTGTCGTGTTATGAGGTCTATGTCGTCTTTCTTGTCAACGACCCACAGCTGGTGGCGGAAGTGGTCGATGGGGGCCACAAAATCGTATGTAGCTTTGGTTGCAGCATAACGGGTTATCAGGCTGTCCAGCACGTCGTTATCGGGATAGGCAAGAAACACAGGCTCTATGTTGGCATCACACACGCGCACATGCTTCATGCGGTCCTCTTCCTTGTCCTTGCGTGTGAGCTCATGCTTCTTGATCACGCCGTTAAGATAGTCGTTCACATAAGCTCCCACCACAAGCCCATACTGCGTCTTTCCGTTCATGGTCTGCGCGTAGATGTAGTAGTGGTCCTCCTCGTCTTGCTTGAGCCATCCACGCTCCTGGAACAGCTTAAAGTTGGCTGTGGCCTGTTCATAGACCTTCTGCTCATACTCGCTTGTGCCGGGCTCAAAATCGATCTCGGGCTTTGTTATGTGGTACAGGCTCTTCTCGTTGTCGCCAGCCTCTGCCCTGGCCTCTTCGCTGTCGAGCACGTCGTAGGGACGACATTCTATCTCTTCCACCAGCTCTTGTGGCGGTCTTATTCCGCGGAATGGTTTAATTGTTGCCATGAATTATCTTCTTTTAGTTATCGGTTATTTGTTGTTTTAACTCTAAAGCTATTGTCTGTTCGCTCGGCTTTGCCGTTTGCAGCAACAACTTCAGAACCTGCAAAAGTTCAATATAAGCAGGTCGTTAAAACAAAAGCAAGGCAATGGCTAACAGACTCTCTACCCACGAAGAAGAAAAGCCGGTTGGCAATTGCCTTGATTGTTTGTGCTAAGAAACAGCTCCCCACACTAAAGAGAGAGAGCGTTTCTTGCTTTATTGCTTGTTTTTTTTACTTCTTTTGCTTATTTGTTGACCTGATATTTTGTGCAGCCACTCTCAAAGAAGGCGTTGATCTGCTTTGCAGCAGCTATGCCGGCGTTGGTGTTGGCCTCGGCTGTCTGTGCGCCCATCTTCTTGGGAGTGGAGAAATAGCGTCCCTCAAACTGTGCAAACTCGGCATCGGCATCGGGCTTGATGTCGGTAACGAAGCGCAGGTCTGCACGCTCGGCCATGAGCTTTATGAGCTCGGGCTCGTTGATGACCTCCTTACGCGCCGTGTTGATGAGTATGCCGCCCTTCTCAAGCTTGTTGACAAGGGCATAGTTGATGCTCTGCTTGGTCTCGGGTGTGGCAGGGATGTGGAGCGACACGATGTCACACTTCTCAAACAGCTCCTCCTGCGAGTTGACAGCATGAACGCCAGCCTCCTCTATGGCAGCCTTGGGGCAGAAGGCATCGTAGGCATAGATCTCCATGCCGAAGCCTTTGGCTATGCGTGCCACGTTGCGGCCCACGTTGCCGAAGGCGAGGATGCCGAGGCGCTTGCCCTTGAGCTCTGTGCCTGCCTTGCCGTTATAGAAGTTGCGCACGGTGAAGACGAGCAGGCCAAACACCAGCTCTGCCACAGCGTTAGAGTTCTGGCCGGGAGTGTTCTCCACAACCACGCCCTTCTGCTTGGCATAGGCCGTGTCTATGCTGTCGTAGCCAGCACCTGCACGCACCACGATCTTAAGCTGCTTGGCAGCATCAAGCACCTCGGGTGTTACCTTGTCTGAGCGCACGATCATGGCGTCAGCATCGGCCACGGCAGCCTTAAGGTCTGCCACATCGGTATATTTCTCCAAGAGCACGAGCTTGTGGCCTGCTCCTTCTATTTCTTTCTTTATGCCTTCTACTGCTTCTGCAGCAAACGGCTTTTCTGTCGCTACAAGAATGTTCATTTTTGAGTTTTGATTTTTGAATTTTGATTTTTGAATTGTTGCGCCTGATGGCGCAATTTTGAGTTTTGAATTTTGAGTTTTGAATTTTGAATTATCGGCTTTCAGCCGATTTTGATTTTTGAATTTTGCGCTCGGCTCGTAGAGACGCTTGCCTAAGCAAGCATTATTGCGCAAAAGCAATTTTATTTTGCACTCGGCTCGTAGAGACGCAGGCCTAAGCAAGAATTATTGCGGCTTTGCCTCAATTATGAATTAATCAATTATGAATTGGGAAAATCGATAATTCAAAATCGATAATTCAAAATCGATAATTCAAAAATCAAAAATCGATAATTCAAAATCGGCTGAAAGCCGATAATTCAAAAATCAAAACTCAAAACTCAAAATTCTCAAAGCTTTGCTTCAAACTCTTTCATGCAGTCAACCAACGCCTGCACGCCCTCAAGTGGCTGAGCGTTGTAGCAGCTGGCACGGAAGCCGCCAACAGAGCGGTGGCCCTTGATGCCGACCATGCCCTTGGATGTGGCAAACTCGAAGAAAGGCTTCTCAAGCTCAGCATACTCGTCGTTCATGACGAAGCAGATGTTCATGACAGAACGGTCTTCCTCCTTAACGGTTCCGCGGAACAGCTTGTTGCGGTCGATCTCGCCGTAGAGCAGCTCTGCACGCTCCTTTGCAAGCTTGTCCATGGCTTCAACGCCACCCTTGGCCTTCAGCCAACGCAGGGTCTCAAGAGCCGAGTAGATGGGCACCACGGGAGGAGTGTTGAACATAGAGCCCTTCTCCACATGTGTGCGATAGTCGAGCATGGTAGGAATCTGGCGAGGAGCCCTGCCCAGAGCGTCGTTCTTCACGATGGCGAGGGTCACACCGGCCATGGCGAGGTTCTTCTGGGCACCAGCATAGATGCAGTCGTATTTTGACACGTCCACAGGGCGGCTGAAGATGTCGGACGACATGTCGGCAATAAGACGCAGGGGCACGTCAAGATCTTTGCGGATCTCGGTACCATAGATCGTGTTGTTGGTTGTGATGTGCAGATAGTCGGCATCGGCAGGAACGTCCCATCCCTTAGGAATGAACGTGTAGTTGGCATCGGCAGACGAAGCCACCTCAACCACATCGCCAAAGAGCTTTGCCTCCTTCATGGCCTTCTTTGCCCATGTGCCTGTGTTGAGATATGCGGCCTTCTTTATAAGGAAATTGAAAGGCACCATACAGAATTCCAACGAGGCTCCACCTCCAAGAAACAGCACGGAGTAGCCCTCAGGAATGTTGAGGATCTCCTTGATGAGCGACTCTGCTTCGTCGACAACAGGCTGGAAATCTTTGGAACGATGACTGATCTCAGCGAGTGACAGTCCGGTACCATTGAAATCTAAAATCTGTTTCGCAGTATTCTCAATCACCTCTCTTGGAAGGATTGACGGACCTGCATTAAAGTTGTATTTTTTCATCTGTATGTATTTTTTTTGATTAATACTCTATTTCTATTTTCAGTTTTTATACATTGTTTCAGTTACGGTAAAATATGTCGTAGGACATGTTTTCTACTTTTCGTAAGATTGTAGATGCGAAATTACACCTTTTATTTGAAACACACAAATAAAAAGACAATAATTTACTATCTAAGGAAAAATAATTACATTTTGACATTTTCAAAGAAAACGTTTTCACATGTTTTTGGTGGCGTTTCCGTGCTTTACACCTTATTTTATAAGACGATGAGTTCTTGCTTTGGCAAGCAATTTCTAAGAATTAAAATTTCTCTTCGTGTTTGCTTTTCATCATTCTTTGTTGTATCTTTGCATAAGATAAGCTGCACCTCGGCATAATATTCAAGCAAGCTTGATATTCTGCTCTCGGTTTGCATTATCTTTGCATAACTTTGCGCAACATGCGAACAAAAACGAGAACAAGATGGAAGAAAAAGACATAAAAAAACAAGCGAGCGAAGAGATGGTCATAAAGCCTATAGCCCACTTCCACTCGCCTCTAAAGACCAAGTTTGGTGTGCCCAAGCAGAGCGGACTGGCATCGTCTTTAAAGGGGTTCATAACGTTCACAAAAGAGTGGCGCGACCCCGAAGCGCTTCGTGGCATCGACGGTTTCAGCTACCTGTGGCTCATATGGTGCTTCTCTGCCAACCCCCACAAGGCCACGGGCACGACCGTGCGTCCTCCTGTGCTTGGCGGCAACAAGCGCATGGGCATCTGGGCCACGCGCTCTCCTTTCCGTCCCAACAACCTGGGGCTGTCGTCGGTAAAGATCGAGAGCATAGACCTTGAGGCTGCGACAGGCCCTGTGATCCGTGTGAGCGGCGCCGACCTCATGGACGGCACCCCCATTTACGACATCAAGCCTTATGTGCCTTATGCCGACGCTCACCCTGAGGCCGAGAGCGGTTTCACAGGCGCTGAGAAGATCAAGCGGCTAAAGGTTGTCATGCCGCAGGAGCGGCGCAACGAGCTTGGCGCTGACCTGAGCGAGGCGCTTGAAGAGGTGCTGGCGCTTGACCCGAGACCACAATATCATAATGACAGCAACCGCGTGTATGGTCTCTGTTTTGAGCAACACGACGTGAAATTTATGGTTAAAGGAGACAAGATAATTGTCTTGTAAACAACAGCTTACAAAAAAAATAAAGACAAGAAGATTAGTCTTGTCCTGCAATTGCTGGTCGCAAGGCTAATCTACTTGTCTGCTCAACTTGCCGCTTGCCTAAGCAAGAACCCGTCAACTAGTTTTTAAAGCTATGTACAGGAGCCGGTATTCGGCCAACACGGTTCACAAAAGCTTCGCAAGAGAAGCGGTTTACAGGCATGATGGGAGCATGGCCAAGAAGGCCTCCAAAATCGACATTATCGCCGACCTTCATGCCGACAGCAGGAATCACGCGCACGGCTGTGGTCTTCTGGTTGATCATGCCGATGGCAGCCTCGTCGGCAATAATGCCCGAGATGGTGGTGGCAGGCGTGTCGCCGGGGATGGCGATCATGTCGAGGCCCACGGAGCACACGCAGGTCATGGCCTCAAGCTTCTCTATGGTCAGGGCGCCAGCCTCTACAGCATCAATCATGCCCTGATCCTCGCTCACGGGGATGAACGCGCCACTCAGTCCGCCGACATAAGACGAGGCCATGATGCCGCCCTTCTTTACCTGGTCGTTGAGCAAGGCAAGAGCAGCTGTTGTGCCTGGAGCGCCGGGGTGCTCAAGACCGATCTCCTTCAAGATGTCGGCCACGCTGTCGCCTACGGCAGGTGTGGGAGCCAGCGAGAGGTCTATGATGCCAAACGGTATGCCCAGACGGCTTGACGCCTCCTTAGCCACGAGCTGTCCGACACGGGTGATCTTAAACGCCGTGCGCTTGATGGTTTCGCAGAGCACCTCGAAGCTCTCGCCACGAACGCTCTCAAGAGCATATTTCACCACGCCGGGACCGCTCACGCCAACGCTTATTACAGCATCGGACTCGCTCACGCCGTGGAAAGCGCCGGCCATGAATGGATTGTCGTCTGGAGCGTTACACAGCACCACCAGCTTGGCACAGCCTATAGATGCACGTTCCTTGGTGGCTTCAGCCGTCTGCTTCACGATCTCACCCATGAGCTTCACGGCGTCCATGTTGATGCCCGTCTTCGTTGAGCCCACGTTGATGGAGCTGCAAATAAAGTCGGTCTCAGCCAAAGCCTTAGGAATGGAGCGTATGAGGAGCTCATCGCTCTTGCTCATGCCCTTCGACACCACGGCCGAGTAGCCGCCGAGAAAGTTCACGCCAACGGTCTTGGCAGCACGGTCGAGCACCTTTGCCACCTTCACATAGTCGTCGGGAGTTTTGCAAGCAGAACCTCCCACCAACGAGATGGGGGTTATGGCTATGCGCTTGTTGACGATGGGAATGCCAAACTCGCGCGAGATGTCTTCTCCCGTCTTCACCAGGTCTTTGGCCAGACGGCAGATCTTGTCATAGATGTTTTGACAGAGAACGTCGAGGTTGGAGTCGGCACAATCGAGCAGACTTATGCCCATGGTTATTGTGCGCACGTCCAGGTTTTCCTTCTCTATCATTTTGTTGGTTTCGAAAACCTCGTATATGTTAATCATAATGCTACTGTCTGATTATGTAAAATGGAAGGTCCTTAAAGTTAGATGCGATGCATCATGTCAAAAATCTCCTCGCGTTGACATTTCACCTGCACGCCAATCTCCTTGCCGATCTGCTCCAGCTCATTGGCCACAACCTCAAACGGCTTCTCCATCTTTGTCATGTCAACGATCATCATCATGTTGAAAAAGTCTTGAACGATGGTCTGAGAGATGTCCAGAATGTTGACATGGCTTTCAGCGAGGTAAGCACACACTTTTGCAATGATACCAACAGTATCCTTGCCTACTACTGTAATAATGGTTTTATTCATATATACTAACAATATAATAATTTTCTGTTTTTGCCCTATAGACCAAACAAATGCTTGTGTTGGCGTGCTTGCTCAAGTGGCCATAGACCATAACACCTTATTAATATATAGTATGAGAACCGTGTGAGAGCTCCTTGTTTTTTAATAAAATGTGAAGACGGCAAGCTAACGAGTCGCCCAAAACAGCCGGTTTGTCTGTTTCTATTGTGCAAAAGTAGCTTAATATTCACAATTAACAAAACAAAATGCAAAAAATCTTACAAGATGAGACTACATAAAGAAAAAAAATCAAAAAACATTGCGTAAGAAAAAAAATAATATATACCTTTGTATAATCTAAAAAAATCGCGTGAGCTACATGAGACAACTAAAAATAAGCAAATCGTTTACCAACCGCGAGAGCGACGCTCTTGACAAGTACCTACAAGAAATCGGACGCGAAGACTTGATTACGGTAGAAGAGGAAGTAGAACTTGCCCAACGCATTAAAAAAGGCGATCATGCAGCACTAGAAAAGTTGACACGAGCCAATTTGCGTTTTGTCGTTTCGGTTGCCAAACAATACCAAAATCAAGGGTTAAGTCTCCCGGACTTAATCAATGAAGGAAATTTGGGTTTAATTAAAGCTGCCGAAAAATTTGACGAAACGAGAGGCTTCAAGTTCATTTCCTATGCAGTGTGGTGGATTCGTCAATCTATTCTTCAAGCTCTAGCCGAGCAATCGAGAATCGTTCGTTTGCCATTAAATCAAGTAGGATCTCTCAATAAGATCAGTAAAGCTCTTTCTAAATTCGAGCAAGAAAACGAACGTCGTCCCTCTCCCGAAGAGCTCGCAGAAGAATTGGATATACCGGTAGATAAAATCTCCGATACATTAAAAGTGTCGGGACGGCATATTTCGGTAGACGCCCCTTTTGTTGAAGGAGAAGATAATAGTCTGCTCGACGTATTGGTTAATGACGATTCCCCCATAGCAGATAGGTCGTTAATTAACGAATCTCTCTCGAAAGAAATCGATCGCGCACTTAAACAACTTACTCCTCGTGAAAGCGAAATCATTAAAATGTTTTTTGGAATCGGCTGTCAAGAAATGACTCTCGAAGAAATTGGAGACAAGTTCGGATTAACCCGAGAAAGAGTTCGACAAATAAAAGAAAAAGCCATCAGAAGACTCAGGACTGCTTCGAGGAGTAAACTGTTAAAAACTTATTTAGGATAACCTTATTGGATTGTCTGCCCCAATGGCAGGAAAAACCGACCTGCACCTCAGGTTGGTTTTTTATTTTAAATACCTCTTCATTTATTTTTTCAGTCGTTCGATTGCTCAATCGCAATAAAAAATTTACCTTCGTCCTCAACAAATAATAAAATCATGGCTAAATACCTATATCAGATATTGTTAATATCAACTCTATGCCTTTTTTTACAAAATACATCGGCACAAGAATCGACCACAGGTTTTGAAAACGGGAACAATCAATACGTCATGCGCGAAAGCAACTTGTCGGATATGAGCAAAGATAAAAAAATCAAACCTGTTACATTTGGAGTTGAAGCAGGAGCATCCATCGATATGTCGGGGAATGACTTTTCTTCTTTCGATTTAGATTTATTCGCAGGCTACCGGTCCCACACCATCAAATGCTTTGGTTTAGGAATAGGTCTTCACAGTTCATTTTCCAACAATCGATACTACCTCCCTATTTATGCACTTTTCCGTTGTAATTTGCTAAGCAACAAATCTCTTCTTTTTGTTGATTTCAGAGCGGGTTATTCTACCAATCAAATGTACAAAGGAGAAAATCAAGGTGGCTTTTTTGGTTCTGCCGGATTAGGTATGAACCTATCTGTAAGTAAAAAATTCGGGTCTCATATTCTTATCGGATATAATTTTTATCAAATATCTCCATTTACCGATGAAAAAGGAACTTTCCAAGATATGAACGGATGCCATCTCGTATCTATCCGATTAGGAATAAGCTTCTAATAACGCGAGTTATCAATTACAAATAAATATATTTTTAGCAATAAAAATTACAGATTATAGATTTAAATAAGAAAAATACGATATTTTATTTTGTTTTCTCAAAACAATAACTACCTTTGCACAAGAAACAAAATAATTCAATAATGATAATAGAATTGCTAAACAGCCTAATTATTGATCTTCTATCGAATGTAACAGAATAGAAGTGAGATATAGTGCCTAGCAATTTACGATACAAAAATTATAGCCTTTCTCACGAATACGTCGAGAAAGGCTTTTTACAATTTAATATAGCAATAACATGTCCGACAGATTATTTATCTTTGACACAACATTAAGAGACGGAGAACAAGTTCCCGGATGCCAACTCAACACAGTTGAAAAAATACAAGTAGCTAAGGCATTAGAGACACTTGGTGTCGACATCATAGAAGCCGGATTTCCTGTATCGAGTCCCGGAGACTTCGAATCGGTCGTCGAAATATCCAAAGCTGTAACATGGCCCACGATCTGTGCGCTCACCCGTGCTGTCGAAAACGATATAAAAGTTGCAGCCGAGGCTCTTCGATATGCCAAACATAAACGTATTCATACAGGCATTGGAACTTCGGACTATCACATTAAATATAAATTCAATTCGACTCGTGAAGAAATTGTAGAAAGAGCTGTGGCTGCTGTCAAATATGCGAAAAAATTTGTAGAAGACGTACAATTTTATGCTGAAGATGCAGGCCGTACCGATAATGAATATTTAGCCAGAGTAGTCGAAGCCGTCATCAAAGCAGGCGCTACGGTTATAAACATACCAGATACAACTGGATATTGTTTGCCGGACGAATTTGGACAAAAAATATTATATCTCAAAGAACATGTCTCAGGAATCGATAACGTTACGATAGCCACTCATTGTCACAACGATTTGGGCATGGCAACGGCGAATACGATGGCTGGAATCCAAAACGGAGCCAGACAAGCCGAAGTTACGATAAACGGCATCGGTGAAAGAGCTGGAAATACAGCCCTTGAAGAAATAGCCATGATTTGCAAATGCCACCACAACTTACAGATAGAGACTAATATCAATACACAAAAGATTTACGGAATAAGCCGCATGGTCTCTAATCTCATGAACATGCCGGTACAACCGAATAAAGCAATCGTTGGCCGCAACGCATTCGCCCACTCGTCAGGAATCCACCAAGACGGTGTATTGAAGAATCGGGAAAGCTATGAAATCATAGATCCCAAAGACGTCGGAATTGACGAAAACTCTATCGTATTAACCGCAAGAAGTGGACGGGCTGCTTTGAAACATAGACTTCATTTATTAGGTATCGAATTGGAAAAAGATGCTTTGAACAAAGCTTATGATTCATTTCTTAAACTTGCCGATCGTAAAAAAGATATCAATGACGACGATATATTAATGTTGGTAGGGAAAGAGAGAACAGCCAATGCACGCATACAACTAGACTTCCTACAAGTAACTGCCGGAGTAGGAATAAAATCCGTTGCCAGCATCGGATTAGACATAGCCGGTGAAAAATTCGAAGCAGCAGCTTCGGGAAACGGACCGGTAGATGCCGCCATAAATGCTATACGATGCATCATTCACCGAAAAATGGTAGTCAAAGAATTTCTTATACAAGCTATCACCAAAGGCAGCGACGATGTAGGGAAAGTACATATGACTGTGACCTACAACGGAAACTCATACTACGGATTCTCGGCAAATACAGAT
>ENA-OPMP01001179-OPMP01001179.1-human-gut-metagenome-genome-assembly--contig:-NODE-1179-length-11861-cov-1.276046_pt1 | contig 11861 bp, 9 predicted proteins | sample MGYA00241527_ERZ501751 | MGnify/ENA primary metagenome ERZ501751 (study PRJEB25962, sample SAMEA2042647) | human gut metagenome | biome: human gut; feature: human-associated habitat; material: faeces... | reverse complement strand
CGGACCGTCGACGAGGATATCGACGCAAGCGAGCAGCAGGAGAGCAGCAGGAACAGGATAAGGTTTCCGACAAAGCTGTCGCAGTATTTCGCACCGAACACAAACACCGAAAACAGCATTATCACCGCATTTCCTATAACGGCGGAGGGAAGCGTACCGATGAGCTTTCCGAAAAACAGCTTTACTTTGCCGACAGGTGACAGATAAAGACGCTGCAGGGTGAATATCCTTTCCTCGTCCTTGAGAGCCGTACTGCCCATTATCATATGCGACATGAATATCATCATTACCGCCATACTCACCGCATAATAATCCATCATACTCCGTGTAACGCCAAGTCCGTCCTGTTCTACAAATGACTTTTCGGTATCGGTATCTGTATTCATAAGCAGTGACGGGTCGGTCGATGCTATTTTATAATATGTATCGGACACCGCAATGAAAGAATTCAGCACCGAGCCGAGCGCCCTGTTTGCAATTTCGTTTCTGCCGCCGTATAACAGAATTTCCCCGTTTTTAAGTTCGATATATGCGTCTATATCACCCTTATCGGTAAGGCTCAGTGCGGCTTTTTCATCGCTTGCCTTTTCCGCCTTTATCATACTGATACTCACCCTTCATCGGATCTGCAAGATTGCCAAGAAACTCTGCAAATGCCTTGCCGCTTTGCTCGTCTGTTTGCGTAACGCTGTATTGCAGTTTAATTTCTCCTATGTCATAATCCGCTATATCAAGATTCTGAAGCATCGTTCCGAGAAAGAATACCAGCAGCACCGGGAATAAAAGCCCCATGAATACGTTTGCGGGGCTTCTGAAATACTCCCTTATCTGTTTTATTATCAAACTAAGCATATTTCCGCTCCTTAACGTATCTCGTGTCCTGTAAGCGACAGGAACACAGCGTCCATATCCGGCTTTTCCGTGCTTATCTCGATTACAGGCAGATTTTGCTTTACAAGTTCGCTTATAACGTGTGAAATATCGTTACAGCTTATGCTCATATCAACGCTTATCATATTGTCGCTAAATTGCACCCTGTTTACACCGGGCAGGCAGGAAACCGCCCTTGATACTCTGCTTCTTGTTTCGCTGTCGCACTGCTTTGTGGTGATATGTACCGTACAGCTGTCGGTTATCATCGTTATAAGCTCCTGCTGTGTACCCTCTGCCACAAGTCTGCCTTTGTCAATTATAGCGACTCTGTCACAGATCTCCTCTACCTCGTGCATATAGTGCGAGGTATATATTACTGTCGCACCGCTTTCACGCAGTTTCTTTATCGAACTCATTATATGCTCTCTTGACTGTGCGTCAACTCCTACGGTAGGTTCGTCCATAACTATCAGCTTAGGCTTATGTGCTATACCGCAGGCAATGTTAAGTCTGCGTTTCATACCGCCCGACATTTTCTTCGGCTTCATATCCGCCTTATCCGCAAGCCCTGCAAATTCGAGAGCGGTCATTGCATTCTTATGAAGCTGTTCGCCCTTGAAGCCGTACAGCGAAGCGAAAAATTCAACGTTTTCCTTTGCGGTAAGATACGGGTACACCGCTATCTCCTGCGGAACGCATCCGATCATCCGTCTTATCTCCGCTCTTTGCTTCACTGTATCCATACCGTCTATCGTCACACTTCCCGAAGTCGCTTCGTCAAGTGTTGTGATAATATTTATCGTGGTTGACTTTCCTGCCCCGTTAGGACCTATAAGTCCGAATATCTCGCCCTCGCTTACATTGAAGCTGAGGTTATCCACGGCACAGTGATTGCCGTAATTCTTGACAAGGTTGTTCACGCTTGCAAATATCATAAGTATTCCCCTTTCGGCTGTTTATTTATCTTACTGTAACGATTATACACCTGCAAAGCGGATTTCACCAGTTACAAACGGTATTTTCCAGTATGACATTTGTAATAAAAAAGCTCTGACGGAGCATTACCCCCGTCAGAGCCTTTGACTTATTAAGTTATTTATTATTCATCGTCGGCTGAGATGCTCTCTGTTCTGTAAATGAACTTTACAGTGCCTTCTGTCTTATCCGACTTACCGCCGAATGTGTCATAGTCCTTGCCTAAAGCAACTGTAGCCTTCAGCTTGTCGATAAGTCCTGCAATATCGCCGTCAACAGCGTCTACTATCTTCTTGACAGCCTTCTCGTTGAACTCATCCATACCGTCGTTCAGCTCCTTAGCACCGTCCCTTAACTGCTTTACACCATCAATAAGAGTTGCTACACCGTCATTGAGTTTATCTGCACCGTCCTTAAGGTCGCCTGCACCGTCATGAAGCTGTAATGCACCGCTGTGAAGTGTGCCTACACCTGCAACAAGACTTGTCGTACCGTCCTTTAACTGTCCTGCGCCGCTGTCAAGCTGTGTTGCACCGTCATAGAGCGTGCCTACACCTGCTACAAGGCTTGCCGTACCGTCCTTAAGGTCGCTTGCACCCTTGTCAAGCTGATTTACGCCTGTGATAAGCGTTGAGCCGCCGCTTGTAAGCTGCTCTGTTCCGTTCTTAAGCTGTGTAGTACCGCTGTGAAGATCCTTAGTACCGCTGTAAAGCTGTGTTGCACCTGCCGACAGCGTCTTTGAACCGTCATATGCGCTGTCAACGCCCGCCGTATACTCAGTAAGTCCTGTGTAGAACTTATTGTAGGAATCAAGCTGTGCGATAAGATTCTTTATCGTTGTCTGACCTGCCTTAGCCTTTGCTACAGCTTCGTTTATCTGCTTTGTGACCTTTTCGCTTTTCATATTCTGCTCGATAAGCTGTTTCTTCTGTGCTTCAACATTTGTGCTTATCTGAGCCTTTACAGCGTCTGTTGCCATCTGAGCCGATACTGCGGCTGTAATCTTAGCCTGTACGGCTTCGGGTATCTGTCCTGCCTTTACTGCGGCATTGTACTGCTCTGCGGTCATATTATATCCTGCGGCTTTGAGAACACCCTCAAGCACCTTTGCCTGTACAGCTTTTGTAACGCCTGCTGTTATAGCGTCATTGTTCTTTTCTACCTCGGCAGTTACCGTTTTGAGTGCCGTATTGTAAGCAAGAGTGTAGACCTTATCCTTGTCAAGAGAATCTACCAGCTTGTTAAGTTCTGTCTTGTAATTCTTTATAGTCAGTTTTGAAACGGTAAGACCGGAAGCCTTTATCTGCGTTTCGGCTGTGGATAACAGCGTGTCAAATACCTGCTTTGCGCCTGCGTTCAGCTGTTCGCTGTTTGATGAAAGCTCGCCAAGACCTTCGTTCAGCTCTGAAGCTCCTGCGCTTACCTGTCCTGCGCCGCTCTCTACCTGAGATGCGCCGCTGTCAAGCGATGACGCACCGCTGTTAAGCTTATCTGCACCTTTGATAAGATCATTTGCACCGCCTGCCAGTGCAGAAGTGCCTTCCTTCAGCTTTCCTGCACCGCTGTCAAGAGCCTCTGCGCCTGTTTTCAGATCCTTGATGCCGGCTACCAGAGAAACAGTGCCGTCCTTCAGCTTTACTGCGCCTACGTTCAGCTCATCCGCACCGCTCTTTAAATCGTTTGTGCCGTTTACAAGTGTGCCTGTGCCGTCATACAGAGTGCCTGCACCGTCTGCAAGCTGTTTTGTACCATCAGCAAGCTCGCCCGATTTTTCGAACAGCGTAACAAGTCCGTCATAAAGCTGTGAAGAACCGTCTGAAAGTTGATCTACAGCGTCTGTGAATTCCTTGATAGTACCGTCAATATCGTCCATATTGAGCTTGTCGGTATCGACCTCGTTGAACAGCTCTGTCGTACCTACCGTCATGCAGGTCATAAGCTCGAAATCTTTGACATCTGCGCTGATTTCAACGTATGAGGGAATTTCATAATCGTCCTTGTCAAGTCCTAAGTTTTCCTGCATACCGGGAAGTGCAAAGCCGAGAACCGCCGATCTGTCGCCGTCGTTTACCAGCTTGCCGTTGGTTACCTTTACATTCGAGAACTTCTCGTTATCAAGAACCGTTCCTGTTACCATCAGGAAAGGAACGTACATCTGCATATCCTTGCCGTCAACCTTCACGGTACGCTTTTCATTGTTCGTATAGTCGAAGCGGATTGTTACCTTGCCGCTCTTGCCTTTGATTTCATCGGGAGTGACCGTCTTGCCGTCAAGAGTATATGTAATCTTCATATCAACAGGGAGCGTCTTGTCTGTCGTACCCTGATAGTAAATGTCACTGCCTTCAGCCGCCCATTTGTAATTTTCACCGCTGTTTGTAAAACTCTCGTTGCCCTTTACATTCTTAATGTCCTTAAGCGAGGTTTCGTCCTCTATCGTGGCATTGTGCGAGCCGTTCTTCAGCCAGTCGCTGACGATGACCTTCTTTGTTGTACCGTCTGCATTTGAGATGATATATACCGTTTCTTCCTTGCCGTCCGTATCCGAGCTGCTCTTTTCGCTACTTCCGGTTTCTGTGCTGTCAGAAACGGATGACGATGTATTATTATCGTTTCCGCCCTGTGCGGCGAATGCGAGAAGTCCCGAAGATGTGCCTATCATTGCGGCGGCAAGAACTATTGAAACTATCTTTATTATCTTTTTTCTTATCTCTTTCATACTGTTGTCCTTTCTCAGTTCGTCTTTTTACCGGCTTGTCTTGCTTCTTTAAAGCCGAGGCTTGTGTGGATTATAATCTTATCGAACAGCTTGAGCATAGCGGGTAATAACAGGATTACCGATACCATACTTATGATTGCGCCTCTTGCCATAAGTGCGCAAAGTGAGCTTATCATATCTACGTTTGAATAAATACCTACACCGAATGTAGCGGCGAAGAAGCCGAGCGCACTTACTATAATTGAGGGTATTGATGACTTAAGTGCTGTATAAACCGCCTCATTCTTATCACTGCCCTTGTTACGTTCCTTCTTGTATCTTGTTGTCATAAGGATAGCATAGTCAACGGTTGCGCCAAGCTGGATGGTACTGATACAGATAGGTGCGATGAACGCAAGCTCTGTACCTGTGTAACACGGAATACCGAGGTTTACGAATATGGCAAACTCGATTACCGCTACAAGTATCAGCGGAAGTGAAACCGACTTGAAGGTTACCAGAATGATAAGGAAGATTGCGGCTATCGAAATTACATCGACTACCTTGAAGTCCCTGTCGGTTACTTCGATAAGATCCTTCGTACAGGGTGCTTCACCGATAAGCATTGCCGAGCTGTCATACTTCTTTATAATGTTGTTTATCTCTGTTACCTGATTGTTTACCTCGTCTGTTGCCGTTCCGTATTCACTGCCTACAAGCATAAGCTGGTACTTATCACTCTTAATCACATCCGAGATAGAATCCGGAATTATCTCTGAGGGAACAGCCGAGCCGATAAGCGAATCGAAGCCTACCGCAAGGTTTACGCCGTCAACCTTTCCGACCTCGTCAAGCATCGCCTTTGCGTCCTTCTGCGACAGCTTTGAATCAGCGAGTATCATATGAACGTTTGACATTCCGAAATCATCCTTCAGCTTTGTGTTGGCGATAACGAAGTCCATATCCTGAGGCATTGTCTGACTCAGGTCGTAATATTTCTGTGTGTTGTTATAGCCGTAAACCGCAGGTCCTATCAGCACTGCGAATATTATAAGGAATATCCACGAACGCTTTGTGATGAACTTTGCCACCTTGTCGAACTTCGGCATAAGCTGTTTGTGTCTTGTCTTTTCGATAGCCTTGTCAAATACAAGGATAAGTGACGGGAGGATAGTTACACAGGCGATAAGACCGAATACAACGCCCTTCGCCATTACGATACCGAGATCCGCACCGAGCGTAAAGCTCATAAAGCACATTGAAAGGAAGCCGGCAATTGTTGTGATAGAAGAACTTGCTACAGAAATGATACTGTTTGAAATGGCGTGTGCCATCGCACGTTCCTTATCGCCGTCAAATCTTACCTTCTGCTCGTTGTAGCTGTGCCAGAGGAATATCGAATAGTCCATCGTAACACCGAGCTGTAAGATAGCGGAAAGTGCCTTTGTTATGTAGCTTATCTCGCCTAAGAAGTAGTTACTGCCTAAGTTGTAGAGAATAGCCATACCGATACTTACGAGGAAGATTATCGGGATAAGGAAAGAATCCATAAAGAGCATCATTACTACTACAGCAAGAACTACTGCGATAGCGACATATATCGGCTCTTCCTGCTCGCAAAGGTTTTTAAGGTCTGTTACCATTGCGGACATACCCGAAACGAAGCACTGATTGTTCGTTACATCTCTTATTGAGTTGATAGCATCCATTGTTTCATCGGCTGATGTCGATGTATCGAAGAATACCGCCATAACCGTTGAATGATCGGTGTTGAATGCGTCTTTTATCTTGTCGGGAAGAATATCCATAGGTATTGAAATGTCTGCTATCGAATCATACCATATTACCGAGTCAACGTGATCTACCGCCTCTATTTTTTCTTTAAGAGCGGAAACGTCCTTCGGCTCCATATCTTCCACAATTATCATACTGAATGCGCCCTTGCCGAAGTCATTCAGCAGAATGTCCTGACCCTGTATGGTTTCCATAGTGTCGGGCAGGTAATTGAGCATATCGTAATTTATTCTTGTAGCTATCATACCGAGTACCGAGGGTATCAGCAGTACGACCGCAACTATAAGAATGATTACTCTGTGCTTTGTTATCCATTTGCCTAGCTTAATCATCTTTGTCCTCCCTGTTGCTTGTTTCTACATAGATTTTGTCATCAGTGTGTATTTCTTTTTTTATAGCCTTGACTGTGTATGCGGCAATCCATATATTAGAAATGCCGTCCGCAAGCAATGTGATACCGAGCAGAACAGTAAGCGCTACCGCACTCTCAAAGGGGTTTACGAGTAACAGTATTCCTATTCCGCCTGTAACTATTGCACTGACAAGAATCAGCCACCAACTTCTTACGCCGAAACGCTTTGCATCAACGGCTGTCTGTATCTTCATTATGCCGTCGATCATAAAATAAATGCCCATTATGACAGGCACCAGAGCCATTATATTACCCGGATGGATAATAACTACAAGTCCTAGCAGAATCGCTATGACACCAAATGCAAAGTCAAACTGGAACGCCAGACCGTAGGGGTCGGCTGAAAAATATCCCGTGATTTTTACAATGCCGAATACTATAGCCGCTATTCCGAGTATATAGCATACCGCAAGCATTGAAATCTCCGGGAAAAGAATAAGTATAAGTCCTATGACCGCTATTGCGGCGCAAGTGGAAATATATGCTGCTTTTGCACGTTTGATAAATCTCATGGTTTTCAGTCCTTTCTTTTTCTTTACAGCTATATTTTAACCCGCCGTGACGGTTTATACAACGGTCAATCCTGCGCCACTGTTCAATTTTAGGGCAATCGATATAAAATGACCGATTTTTAGGCAGATGCGACTTTTTGCCTAAAACTTGAATTTTTGACGGGAATGTTGTATAATTATAACCGTAAAATAGAAAACAGGAGAAACCACAGGCTAAAACGGAGGTAATATGTCCGAACTTACCAAAAGAGCAATACAGGAATCGTTTAAAAAACTGCTGAGCAATCAGCCATTGGATAAAATAACGGTAAAGAACATCACCGATGACTGCGGAGTAAACCGCAACACGTTCTATTATCATTACAGCGATATTTATCAGCTTCTCGAAGAAATCTTCCTTACTGAAGCACAGAAATCCGTAGAAAAGATGGAGGTTGGTCAGTCGTGGGAGGAAGGGCTCAAGACAGGACTTTGCTTCGTAAAGGGGAACAAGAAGCTGATATACCATGTATATAACTCGCTTCACCGTGAAACTATCGAGCGTTATCTTTACAGCGTTTCGCTTGACTTTGCTGGCAAATTCATTGATAACGTTTCAAAGGCACTGAAACTCAGCGTTTCTGACGATGATAAGAAGTTTATCGCATCATTCTATAAATACGCAATTGTCGGCATTGTTCTTGACTGGCTTGAGGGCGGTATGAAAAACGAGCCCGACGAGCTTATCGAAAGGATGTCCAAACTGCTCAGCGGCACTCTCAAGACCGTACTTGAAAACGCCGTAAAAAAGTAACAATCGCTTTTCGCACGGTCGGCAACATTGACAGTTAACGGTACTTACTTTCTTTATAAAATATTTATTCAGATTTTTCAACATATTTACCGTATTTCTTCTATCAATTATTGACTTTTTTGTGGAAGTATTGTATAATCAAAGCAGGATACTGTGCTATTCTTTCATAAGGTATAAAAATGTCGGCCTGCATTTTGATGCAGACTGTTTCGATAATAAGGGAGAAATTTATGAAGAAGATTATTGTAACATTTATTGCGACAATAACAGCGGCGCTTCTGCTCTGCTTTTCCGTAAGTGCGTTTGACAATAACGACTACGGCGGTGGCGGCGGTTACGACTACGGAGGCGACTATGGCGGCGGATATGACTACGGCGGCAGCAGCTACAGCGGCGATGTCGACCCCGTTTCTGTTATAATAGGTATAGGCATCGTTGTTGTTATTATTATCATTTCGACAATCGGTGGAACTAAAAAGAAATCCGGCGGCGGCACAACACGTCCTTCATCAATGAACGGCGCAAACGTTGTACTGCCCAACAGAACCGAACAGATAGAAGGTATTATAAAACAGAAGGATCCCAACTTCTCCGCTATCACTTTCACAAAGCAGGTATACATAGATATTGAAAATGCCTGGTGCAAGCGTGATATGACCCCCGTAAGACCGGTTATGCACGAAAACCTTTACAACACCACCTGCAAGCAGGTACAGGCGAAGATAGAACAGGGCGTTGTTTACCACTACGAGAGCATCGCTATAGATACGGCTTACCTTACCTCGTATGAGCGTGATTCGCAGTTTGAATATGTAACAGCGTACCTCACCTCAAGAATGATAGATTATCAGGTGGACGAAAAGACAGGCAAGATCATAAGAGGCGACAAGACTACACGCTGGGTTCAGAAGTACAAGATGAAGTTTGTGCGTTCGCTCGGTGTCGAAACAAAGACGGAAACCGGCAAGATGACCGGACACAACTGCCCCAACTGCGGCGCGCCGCTTGAGATTTCTTCTTCCGGCGTATGCGAATACTGCGGCTCTGTTGTAACAACAGGTCAGTATTCATGGGTACTGACAGATTTCTCAGGTATAAGAAACGATACTGTAGACGACGGTATAAAGGGAGTATAATGTGGATATAACATCGTTCATTCTTTCAATATTAAGCTGGCTTGCTCCCCTTATAGTCATCGGCATCATTGTACTTGTCATTGTGTCGAAGGTGCGGAGCGCATCGCAGAAATATCTCGGTATGTCGCCGTCACAGGCAATGGAACTGATAAACAAGGGTGTCAAGGAGGAAGCTACCACTCCTAAGGGTATAACAGCCCTCAGTGAAATGTACGGTCCTGCCATCACCCGTGATTTCCCCGAAATAGGATACAAGGGCATGGAGGTCAAGGCAAGAAATGCAATAGTCGCAATTCTCAATGCCATAATGAACAAAAATGCCGAATCGCTTAAGGCAAGCGAATATACGCAGGATCTTATAAATAAGGTCAATAACCGTATAACCACCCTTAATGCGAACAACGAAAAAGAGATTTTCAATAATATAAAAATTCACCGTTGCGGAATCGCAAACTACCAGAACAGAAGCAAGGAAGCAACGGCAAGGTTTGAAATTTCTCTTCAGTATGAATATGCAAAGGTGTCGGAAGAAAAGGCAGACAGCGCAAAGCCTGCGCTTATGCAGACAGCGTACAGCGTAACGCTCGCTTACAAGCAGGATCTGCACGAACAGACGACAAGCATTGTATTTTCAAGCAACTGCCCCAACTGCGGCGCTCCCATTGATGCGTCTGCAAAGGGCAAGAAGTGTCCGTACTGCGGAAGCGGCATTACAGAAATTGCCGACCGTATATGGCTGGTCAACGATTTTAATTTAGTAAAATAAATTAAAAACTCAACACGAAAGGAAATATTACTATGGGACTTATTAAAGCAGCTGTAGGCGCACTCACAGGTACTCTCGGCGATACCTGGAAAGAGGCCATTCACTGCCCTGTTATCGGCAACGATACTGTTGTTGTTAACGGCGAGAAGATGCACAACGGTAATGCAAGAAGCAGTAACGTAAAGGGAACCGACAACGTTATCAGCAACGGCTCGGCAATCATGGTTGAAGAAAACACCTGTATGCTGACCCTTGACAACGGCAAGATAACAAACGTTGTTACAGAACCCGGACGTTACATACTTGACAACTCGACAGCACCTTCGATCTTTGCAGGTCAGATAAAGGATTCGCTCAAGGATCTTATTTCAAGATTCACATACGGCGGAACACCTGCCACCGAGCAGAGAGTAATCTACATCAACCTTCAGAAACTGCCCGGAATCCCCTTCGGTACAGGAACACCCGTTCCCTATCCCGATCCCCGTTATAATACAACAGTAGAACTGCGTTTCTACGGCACATTCGAGGTTCAGATACCTGATGCCGAGAATGCCTGCAAGTTCTACGCAGAAGTTCTCAGCAAGGGCGTAAACGCTCCTCAGGTCTACGTTAAGGACATTTTCAAGAACGAGCAGTACAAGAACGAGTTCATGCAGTCACTGATGGTAGCGTTAAACCAGCTTTCAGCAGAAGGTTACAGCTACAACCAGATTACAAGCCAGCTCAACAACCTTACCAACAAGACTAAGGACGAAACCGCTAACAACTGGGCACAGAGAGGTCTGATGCTCACAAATATCGGTCTTGGCCCTATCACGATCTCCGAAGAAACAAAAGAGCTTCTTAAGGATCGTCTTAAGGCTGATACAATGCTCGGCGGCGATGTTCAGCGTGCTATGATGACAGGTGCCGTTGCTCGTGGTATCGAAGCGGCAGGCTCAAATGAAAACGGCGCTATGATGGGCTTTATGGGTATGAACATGGCTATGAACGCAGGTAACAACGTTCTCGGCGGTATGCCTGCGGCTCCTCAGCAGACAACACCTCAGCAGCCTACTCCGGGCGGATGGAAATGCTCGTGCGGCGCTACAAACACAGGTGCATTCTGTTCTTCCTGCGGCGCTAAGAAGCCTGAGGCTTGGACCTGCTCATGCGGTCAGTCAAACACAGGCAAGTTCTGCGCTAACTGCGGCAAGAGCAAGGAAGGCGACGCTCCCGCTGCTCCCGCTCCTTCAAGCTGGACGTGCGAATGCGGCGCAACCAACACAGGCAAGTTCTGTGCAGAATGCGGCAAGTCAAAGCCTGCAGCTCCCAAGAAGTACAAGTGCGACAAGTGCGGCTGGGTACCTGCCGATCCCGAACATCCTCCGAAGTTCTGCCCCGAATGCGGCGACCCCTTCAACGAGGACGATCTGGTATAATAAACATAACAAACAAGCCTTTACCCTCCCTTACGGGAGGGTTTTGTGCGGTTTGATTAAGATAACGAGTGTAGAACAATGAATACTGCGATAAGTTTTATAAAGAAAATACAGTTATGGTGATAGCTTTACTGGCGGCGGTTATCACATCATTTATAGTTCCGCCCGACGAGAAATATCTCGATTATTTCGATTACAAGACGCTTGCCTGCCTTTTCAGCGTACTGGCAGTCGTATGCGCCCTTAAAAACGTACAGTTCTTTTATATTCTCGCCTGCAACATAGTAAAAAAATTCCGCAATATACGGCTTTGTACAGTGGTGCTTGTATGGGTCACCTTCATAGGCTCTATGCTGATTGCAAACGATATGGCTCTGCTGACATTTCTTCCGCTGGGATACTATGTACTGCATACCGCAGGCAAGGAACGCTATATGGCGTTCACGTTCATAATGCAGAATATCGCCGCTAATCTCGG
>ENA-OPMP01001168-OPMP01001168.1-human-gut-metagenome-genome-assembly--contig:-NODE-1168-length-11926-cov-2.484626_pt1 | contig 11926 bp, 9 predicted proteins | sample MGYA00241527_ERZ501751 | MGnify/ENA primary metagenome ERZ501751 (study PRJEB25962, sample SAMEA2042647) | human gut metagenome | biome: human gut; feature: human-associated habitat; material: faeces... | reverse complement strand
AACAGAATACAAAATGCTATAGATATCTGGATAACTGGAGAAAAGAGGAAGAAAGATAAGGTGATGTGGTTGAGAAAATTGTAGGTATAGGACGACTTATACAAAGAATATGTTGGAAAAGAGGTGAGCATCATGGTGAATCAGTCAGTAATAGACTCCAGTGTTGATCTGGAGCAGTTAAAGGACATTGAAGATTTAATTCCTGATATGGATAAAGCTATTTCTGAGAAAGTGGAAACTTTTCTGGATAAATCTGGCGATCAACCGTATGCTCACATGAATGAAGGGTATGTGGTGGTCGTGGAAATGACCGGAGAAATAGATACCACAGATGCCATTAGTGATTATCTTAGAAAAAGAACGGAGTTGATGTATTAGATGCAAGTCTTGAAAAAATATCTTGCGAAGCTACAGATGTTATGTTAATGTGAGGTCAGGGAAAATGAACGTGATACATGGTTTCTGACTTCAAATTCAATGGAATAAGTAAGTTGGGAGCGATGTAAAATGGAACAGATGCAAATGCATCGGCACCACCAACGATAAACGCATCTGCCACACCGGCACGGATCAACTCACACGCATAAGCAATACTGATCGTACTTGCTGCGCAGGCATTACCAACGTTTGTGACAACACCCTTTGCGCCTGCCATATTTGCTACATGGTTTGCAATCGAGGCAATCGTCATCTTGTTGATATCCTCTGCATGCTCACCCTTTGTTACATAATTTTCTACACTGACAACACCACCGACGCAGCTTCCCATGACAACACCGACACGACCGGCATTACTCTCATCGATCACAAGACCTGCATCATCGAGTGCTTCCTTGGAAGCCTTCAGGCAGAGCTTGCTGACACGGTCAACATCCTTTGCCTCATCGATCTCATCCAGTGTATCGCAGTGTACTTCTGCACCAAGGTTTGCATAGCAGTCGGTTGTATCAACAGATGCTACCTTATCAATTCCTGTTTTTCCAGCCAGTGCATTTGCGAAGCACTCATCTACGTTATTTCCGATTGCGCTGATCATGCCAAGTCCGGTTACAACGCAACGTGTATTTGTAATCTTATCCATTTTTATCTCCTTTATATGCCACCACGCATTCGCGCGTTTCCTATCTACCTGTTCAGAATACACAGGGCTGCCCCAAAGTTTCCTTTCGGGACAGCCCTCTTTGTATGACTTGCTATTACATATTTGCTACAACGTACTTTGTAAGGCTCTCGATGTTGTAGAAGTGCTCCTTTGCAACACCTGTCATAGCTACGCCGTAAGCAGAATCGATACAAGCGATAATCTCCAGGGAATCAACAGAATCAAGTCCAATTCCATCACCAAACAATGGAACTTCATAATCTAATTCTTCCTCAGGGATTCTAAGATTCTTTGAAAGCATTCCTTTAATGTTCTCAGCGATTTCTAACTCTTTTTCGTTCATTCTATGTATCCTTCCTTTTCTTATATTTTACCCCGAATCAACGGGTATATTTTAAGAGTGTTTCCACTCCAAATATCATGATTGTTTCTTCACACCGTAGGTATCACGCAACTCATAGATCCTGTCTCTGCAGACGCCTGCATATTTTTTGAGGACAACCGATGGTCTGCCTTCTTCGTTTAAATCCATCTCGACCGGCTTGCCGACGATAATGTGCATGCGATGGAAGACCTTAAATTCGCCGTCGATCACAACTGGTACAACCTGCGCCTGTGCCTGTCTCGCAAGCATCAGAAATCCTGGCTTGAATTCATCCATCACTCCGGTATGGCTCGTATGTCCTTCCGGGAATATGTAGATCGGGCAGCCCTCATTCATCTTCTCCAATCCCATCGACAGCCAGCTTGTATCCATCTCCTGACGGTTCATTGGGATATATGGAAGATTGCGGAACAACCAGTTAATCTTCTTCTTATCATACCAGTCCCGCGCAACAAAGGTATGTACCCTATATTTACCAAACAGTCGTGTCATATAGAACCCATCCACATGACTTGTGTGATTGGAATAAACAACACAGTTGCCTTTTTTCAACGCATCTTTCGTTGCCTTTTTGTCTTCCCACGTTACCTTGGGCGGGTACAGGATACGGATTACGCCATTCGCGATCGCAAAGGCAAGCTTCGCTGCAAATCTCTTTAGTATCTCCACGTTCTACACCAGCTTTCCGTAAGGTCCAACCTCCGGGTTGTCCCAGTTCATATTGATTGCCATCTCGAATGTACTGTGTCCAAGCAACGGTCGCTGCAGCTTGTTCCACGTACGTTCCGATAAACAGCCTTCCCTTGCATATTCGTGACCAGCCTCTTTGAATTTCTCCAGATAGCGTGCCACCTTCTCTGCAAACCCCTGCTCTGAGAGTGGACCCCCCTGCGGTGCCAGCACCGTTGTGTATTTTCCCTCGCCGCAGATCCGGTCAAACTCTGCAAACACGGCATCGTAACAGTTGTCTGTCACCTCATAGCCGCATGTGGATACTAAAATCAGTTTCTTCTTTTCGAGCTCCGGATACCGCATGTTATGCAGGAACCGATGATTCTCCTCATCGCCCGGATTCCCGCGATACTCCTGTACATAGCAGATCATACGATCCGTAAATGCCTTCAGCTTTGAAGGCAGTCCAAAGAAATAAAGCGGAAAGCTCTCAACAATGATATCGCTGTCCATCACCATCTGCCGCAGCTCATCCATATCATCGTGGATACAGCACTGCCCCGGTGTCGTCTTCCAACAGACAAAGCACCCATGACAATGGTCAATCCTTTTGTCCTTCAATGCTACCTCACAGACTTCCGTGTCCGCTCCATATTCTTCCACCATGCCTTTGACAAATGCATGGGCAACTTTGAGGGAGGAGCTATACTCTCCACGCAAGCTTCCGTTAATCAAAAGTATCTTCATCTTCGCTCACACTTTATCTTCTAATTTTGTTGTGTTCTCCCTGCATACATCTAATTAACATTGGTATACGCGTAGAAAAGCACTGTGTTATTTTCGCATATATTCCAAGTTCCTACAAGTGTCAAAAAACGGAATGTGTATATTTTTTACACATTCCGCCTAATTTGCACAACTTTTTTTAATTGTTCTTATTCACCAAATACCCGCTTCATCACCGGATCTTCGCGAAGCACCTGTTTCGCCTTCTCCCGGTACTTTGCTTCATGCAGATATGTGTAACGATTCGGCTTGATCTGCGGTGCCATATCGATTGCCGACTCGTAGTCTGCGCGATTCAAGCCAAGTGTCGATACGAAATCCCAGAATCCGGTATCCTCGAAGATCTTATTGACACGCACATACCGGTGATCCTGTACAACTGCCATCACATAGGTGGCGATTCCAACCTGCACACCGTGGAGCTGTGGCACCTCCAGCAGCTTATCCAGCGCATGGGAGATCAGATGCTCACTACCGCTCGTCGGCGCACTGCCACCTGCGATCTCATTTGCAATTCCGCTCATCGCCAGCGAATCAACCAGCTCCTTCAGGAAGAGGTTATCCTGAATACTCTCAAATGGTGTCCGCACGAAGCTGTTGACCGCCTTCTTCGCAATCATTACCGCGAAATCATTCACCTCGGACACGCCATGCTCCGCCTCAAAAATCCAGTCGTACAGTGCTGTGATCTTCGATACCATATCACCGATACCGGAATATAAGAACTTCGTCGGTGCGGACTTCAATACATCCGTATCCACCACGATTCCATATGCCATGCGTGCTGGCACAGACGTACGCTTGCCATTTACCAGAAGTGATGCACTTGCCGAAGAAAATCCATCACTCGATGCCGATGTCGGCATGCTGATAAACGGAAGCTTCCGCAGATAAGCGGCATATTTTCCGGCATCAATGACCTTGCCGCCGCCGATGCCTAAGATCACCTGTGTCTTCGCGTCGATTGTAAATGCCAGATCGATGATATCCTTGATATCCGTTGTGTCAAGCTCACAATACGAAAGCACCTCGATATCCGCCTCGGAAAGGGAATCCATTACCGTCTTTCCGAACATCTCCACAAGTCCATTTCCAAAGAATACAACCGCTTTCTTAAATCCGCTTGACTGCAGATATTTTCCTACGTTTCCAAGTGTTCCGCTCCCAATCTTCAAGATTGTCGGGATTGCAATATGAGATCCTGCCATGTATATACCCTCCTGATTCTTCTCTGCTTATTTATTATTATAATTCTTGTTCAAATTATTCAACAGCACCTGTCCGACGCCGTCCACCGCGGCTATCGCTTTCTCCATCAGTGCGACCGGATCCTGTTCCACACGACCGCGTATCCATTCAACTGCATTTTCCGAAAGCATCTTCGCGAGTATATAAGATGTATCCTTGATTGCCTGTTCCTTGTATGTGATGTCCGGATTTTGCACCATCTCTTTTTCTGCGTACGCCTGCACGCTCCGGTAAATGGAGCCATAGCTGATTTCTAACAGCTGGTCACCAAACGAGTCCCGTCCCATTGACTGGTAGAGGTTTCTTATAAAGTTTTCGTTCTTCTTTCCATACTGTCCCATGAAACGCAGGTTACTCTTCCACGAGTTCTCCAGATTGTCCTCATCTAAGACAAATAATTTCTTCGCCTTTGTGACGACAATCTCCTCTAACAGTGCATAGATATCCTGATAGTGATAGTAAAATGTATTCCGTGTAATTCCGATATAATCGGTTACTTTTTTTACAGTGATCTTATCGATCGGCATCTGCTTGGACAATTCAATAAATCCATCCATGATCGCCTGCTTTGTAAATTTAGACATGCCATCTTCCTTCCTGTATAAAAACCAGATCTTACAATTCCTAAATCATTGTTTCTTCGTACCCGTTATACCTGCCGCATTTCTCCCAGATACTCCTCACACTGTTTCCGGGCAAATGCCTGCAATTCTTCTCCGTATTCCAACCGCAGTCTGCACAATGCGCGCTTTGCCTCCTGCACATAGGCAATGTACGCTTCCCGGTCTGCGAACTTCCGCTTGCCAAAAAGCACTGCCTGCATGTAGCCCGCAACATCGTCTTCCTTCAAAAAGGCACGCAGGGCAAAATCCCAACGCTCATACCATGCGTCCGTCCCAATCTCGCCGCCTGTCAACAGATCCTCCGCTTTCAGGAACCGTGGTACAGCTGCAAGCAGCCTTGCAATTTTCGCTTCCCGGTCACCGTCGAGTGCTAAAATCTCCAGGCTTCCACAATCATCAAACACGCCATTGCCAAGACGCAGGTCAGCAAATCCATCGATGCCCTCTGCCACAACCTCTGTCAGATGTTCACAGCGTGCAAACGCATAGTCATCCAGAAATCGAAAATTTTTTCCAAGGCGCACCTGCTTTAAATTTTTCTTCTCATAACACGCCTTTTTCCCAAGCTCGGAAACTGGAAGGATGCGCGTGTAGCTTCTTCCCTGTATATCAAACAGCGTAACCGGAAGCTCATCCGGGATGGTCAGAACTTCCATATCGCTGTCGATATGCTCGATTCGGATGCGGTCACCATCCAGCATCGCCAGCCCCTTTTTTATAATACATGTAAATGAATTCTCCTCATAGAGGCAGCTAAATTCATCCTGTGTCATACGTTATCCCTCGCTCAAAAGCTTTTTATCTTCCATACAGAGTCTGCAGGTGATCTGCATGGTATCCCCGGCATCCACATACCGAATTGTACCACCATTTTCATCGACGATCCGCTGGATGATCTGTGTTCCATACCCATGCGAGCCGCGATCCTCTTTTGTCGTCTGATATCCTATTCCTGCTTCATTCGCATGCAGCTTCTGACTGCTGTTCTTTGAGTTCTGTAATTTCAATTCCAGCATCTGCGCCGCAGGATCTTCTGCGATCACAACCTGAATCTGTCTGGTCTCCGTCTGCACACATGCTTCGATCGCATTGTCCAGCAGATTCATCACGAGGCTGACCAGCGACATCTCGTCCATACGCAGATTTCCATTTAAGGTTCCCTGCACATCACAAGTGATCTGTTTATGCTCTGCTTCCTGTATTTTCTTCTGCAATACAAGCTCCAGCAACTGTCCATGCGTGACCGTTCCCATATTCTCACGCATAACCTGTACAAGCCACTGATACTTTTTTAATTCATGATTCATCTGGCGATATGACTGGTTCTGTTTTACCACATCGACATATTGCTTCTGCATCTGCCCGATGCTTTGCTCCAGCCGTTCACACTCTGCCTTTGCCCGCTGCCGCTCCCGGTAATAATGCACCTGCACAAAGGCAACGCCCACAACCAGCAAGGCAAACAGTCCAATCCCCACTGTTTTTTCCATTTGCATTTCTCCCTGTATCTGTATTACACATGCTGTTCTACCATACGCATGTACTGTTCATGAAATGATGTCCGGTATGTCCGTCCAATCGGAATCTCCGTACCATTTGACAAAATCACGCTTTCCCGCATCACAGTATCAATATAATTATAATTCACAACATATCCGCCATGACAGCGCAGGAAATTTCTTCCGAGAAGTTTCATAATCTTCGTCAATGACTGATAACATTGGTACGTTCCCTGTGCTGTGTGAATCTGCACAATCCGATCCTGTCTCTCGGCATATATAATATCTGCCTGCCGGATATACATCATCTTTCCATGATTTCTAAGTTCAATAATTTCATGGTCTTCCTGATCACAATAAATCTGTATCGCCTTTTCCATCGCACGCGGCAACATCTTCTCCTCGTTTTGCTTTAACACAAAATAGCAGTGGATCGTATCATACACTTCCGGTGCAAATTCCAATACCCATGTCAGATAGATGATCTGGCACAGCGGCAGCTTTTTATTTAACTCTTTGCTTAATGTAATCCCGTTGAACTGCCGGTTTTCATACTCGATATCCATAATCGCAATATCACATTTTATATCCTGCACCTCCAGTCCCAGATGCATCTCCTGTGGTGTAAGAATCGTAATGTCTTCCTCCTGAACACATTTGCAGGAAAGTAATATTATTTTCGCGCGCTCGGCATCCATTCGTTCATCATCACATATAATAATCTTCATCGTAATAATCGTTCCGTTCCTTCGTATTTCTCTTTCAGCGGCGAACCGTAGACTGCGGAAGCAACACACAGATCTGCCGTTCTCTTCCTTTTTTCCGCAGTTGTTTACTGCCATCATATTTGCCGATCAGTGCATCCGCAAGTGCCTGTTGAACAGAAATATACTGCGTTCTAAAGCCGTCTAGTGTGGATAATCTGCCATTAAGAACATCATTCTCCCAATTTGCACCGAGTACCTGACTGGCAAGTAGTTCATTCTGCTTATTTTCGTATTCATCGGATAACGCACTCCATTCAGATTTCAGCTTGTCATAATAATTTTTCTTCTCTTCGTAGCTTTTAATCAGTTCTTCATTACTGTTGATTTGCTGTTGAATACCCACATACTGGTTCTTAAAGTTTTCAATATCAAGAATGTTATTGTTTAGAATCAATTTCTGATATTCTGATCCTAAAAGTGCTATGGCATTCATGGCATCAATATTATCCTGGTAAGCATCTTTTACGCTATCCCACTGCGCCTTGAATTTTTCTAGTTCAGAGACTTGCTTCGACAACTCTTCCGTTTTTAGATCTAGTTCAGCATCATCGTAAGATTTCTGTGTATCTCTGATTGCTTCAAAGTCAGCACTATATACATATCCTTTTCCATCAATGTATTGCTTGATGATCCTATTGTTATAGGCTTTCTCTAACTGATATTTTGTTTTTTCCAGTGCCAGTGCTCTGTCTCTTTCATCATTGGCATCTTTTAAGCCATCAATGATAGCTTGAATACGATCAATCTCCGTGTCATAGACTTTATCTACTGCGTTCAGTGCTGAATCCATGTTGGAAAGATTGCTGTTAAGCAGGTCATTTTCCGATTCTATGGAATCGATCTTTTCTTGTATGCGATCCATCTCTTTTTCAAACCGCTTTACCACGGCAGATAATACTTTATCCAGTACGGATTTCTGCTTTTCTAATGCTTTTTCGATATAGTCGAAATAATCTTTTGCAGAGATTTTTCCCGATTTGTGCATATCGTCAAGGTAGTTCTTCACGGTGTTGCAATAGGTCTGATAGTCTATTTTTCCTGAATCTAGGGATTTTTCAAGATAATTCATATATGCTTCAATTTGATCTTTGATATCACTGGCGGTATCAGATGCTGACTTCGTGGCATCTTCCTGCGCTTTCTTTGTAGCTGTTGCTCCTTTGTATACTGCTTGTGGAACATCCACCGTTACATTCATAGACGCATTTACTTCACCAACAATTTCTTTAATTTTACTGGTGATGTTTGCCCTCATAGAATCTGCCATGATAGGATTTTCTGCTAATCTTTGCTTTAGTGTTTCCAGTTTTTGCAGAGCTTCCACACCGGCTCCTGCAACCTGTTCCAAGCGAATGATATTTTGACAGTCGGCAGCAGTATTGATGGTATTAACATTGCAGAGCTGTTTCTCCAGTGCATATCCTGCCATCTTTTGTGCGGTATCCTGCGAGATAATACCTTCATCCATCAGGCTTTGAATCTCTGCTGCCGTTACAGAAGATAAATCTGAAGTCGTGTTGGAAAGCAACGTGTTTTGCAAAGCAAGTTCCTCTTTGTTTCGGGCCAAAGTTGCCGTTACCACTTCTTCCGCATTTTCAATTCCCATTTCTTCCAGCATGGTGATTGTAGCCTGTTTTGTTTCTTCGGTAAGATTATTCAGTGCACCGGAGTTCTGAATGTACGCTGTGGCAAGTCTATCAAAAGAATCTTGGCAAGCATCAATATCTTTGGAATTATTCGATACCGTCCGGATAAAATCATCATAGACAGTCTTGTATTCTTCCGTCACATTCTCCATATTTCCGAAGGTTTCCGTGAAATCGTCATTGTTCAAAATGGTTGACCAGTCGAAATCTTCCTTATTTAAAACATCTGCATAAATCTCATCTAAAATATCCTTTAGACCTTTGGACAATCCTTCCACTTTAGAGAGAGATTCCTCATAGGATACCGGTTCTACAATACCAATATCGACCGTAGTATCTGCAAGATTCTGCTTTGCTTCGTACAGATCCTTCAGATGAGTAGTCAGACCTTCCGCACTAATGCCAGTAACATCCATTACTTCTGCATACTCTGTCATAGACTTCAAAGTGGCATCAGATATATCGCCATTAACATACTGTGCATAGGCATCATCCAGCTTCTGAACCACAGCTTGATTATCCACGCTATCGAAATAATCAGATAGATTCTGGACTACGGTTTTTCCACCTCGTCCATACTGTAAATAGGCTTCATACACACCGTTCAGCTTATCCGCTGTCTCTTCCGCACCGCTGATGATATTACCATAATCATCATAGAGGGCATCATCTAAAGAACTCAGATCGTTATAATAGTCTGCCATCTTGCCTTCGGCATATTCGATACGGCTACCCAGTGTATCCATCTGATTATTGTAATAGTCGTATGCGGAATCCTTAGTTAATGCTTCATAGTTAAGGACACCATTGGCATCACGGTAGGAATCTTCAAGTTCCTTCTGCTTCTGAATCAGTTCATCCTGCTCCTGCTTTAACTGCTCCGCAAGGGCAATCTGTCGTTGCATGGCATCAATACGGCTTTCGTGTCTTTCCGCATTGTAGGTATTGCCATCTTCCGCAGTGTAATACTCAATATAACTTTCCGTCTTCTTATTGATGGAACTGACAGCTTCGGTAGCAGCTCTCTTACCTTCCATCTGCGCTGCATACTTTTTCAGTTCAATCTCACGTTCCAGTTCATCGTTCTGCGCTCTCAGGCGATCCAGTTCATCCTGTTCAACAAGCGTAAGTGATACATCCTTATTTGCCAGTTCATCAATACGCTTCTTCGTAGTCTCCAATTCAGAATTGAGATCCTCTATTTCGGATGATAATTCATCAAATTTCTGCTTGGATTCCTCCGCTTTCTTATCCACTTCCTCTAAGGATTGCTTATACTTCTGCCACAGGGTAACTCCTGCGGTTACAGCCAGTCCAACTAGGATCAGTGGATTAGCAGCCATCGTAGCATATAAACCCTTCAATACACCGGATAGTGTCATTGTACTTGCTGTGGCTCCCTGTTGTGCGGCGGATAAGTTCCATGCCTGCAGTGTAGCAGTTGCTTCTGCTTCACTCATGTTTTGATTCATGAGAATTGCAATCTTTTGTGCATCCGTCAGTGTATTCGTAGACAGAATCAATCTTGTCTGAGACTGGGAGAGTCCCTGCGTGAGGTCTAACAGTCTTTGCATATCTGAAGTATCCGCAATGGTATTCTTCGTCATTGTCATAGCAGTACCTAAATCGGAGAATCCTTGTGCCGCTTCTCCCAAATAAGATGCCAGATGCTGGAATGTATAAATTGCTCCTACCGTTCCCAGTCCTGTTAATGCACTCTTCAAGATACCGCTGTTGTCCGCTGCATCTACCATAGCCTTTGCAGTGTCCAGTACGGATGCATACAAATCATCCGGTATGGTATCAGATGCCAGTGATTCCAAAGATGTCTGTAATGCCTGGGTCTTGGCTTCAATACTATCGAGATAGACTTCAAACTTACTTTCCGCCGATCCGTCTGAATTCATAGCAAGATTCGTAAGATTTTGTACTTTATCCCAGTTATCGAGAGCTGCAATCAATTTATTATATTGATGTGTTCCTGCCAGTGCCGTAGATACAGCTTTCTGCGTATTCTTGTCAAAAGACTGCCACTTTTCCGCCACTCTATCTAAGACCACTTCAGAATTTTCAAACTGATTGTTCACATCTCTCATGGAAATTCCAACTTTGTTTAGTACTTTTTCCACATCATTTAATGCTTCACCGCTTTCAGAATCAATAAATTTTCCAGCCTTAATTTGATTCATTCTTGCTAGAATTGTCTTTAAACCAGTACCAATACTTTCGTCATTTTCCTGAGTAGCATCCTTTATGGTAGCAATGATAGCTGCGGTACGTTCCAATGATACTCCTGCGTTATTTGCCATTGATGCAACTTTTGTAAGTGATTCACCAATACCACCGGCATCAGAAGCAGATGCAAGGTCTATTGCGGATAGTACATCATTTACATGGGATGCTTCGCTTGCTGCCATTTTAAATCCATTAATGGTAGCGGTAAGAATCTCCGCAGATTTATCAGAATCAATCTTTGCGACCTTACTCAGAACCATGCTATCCTGAATTAACTGGTTGGTCTCCTGCATGGTTCTTCCCTGTCTTAAGAAGGCATCCGCACTCTCTCCTACTGCTTTCGTAGTAGCTCCCAGTTCCTGCGCAAGGTCATTATAATCATTGATTAGTGCGCCTACCTTATCACTGCTATCGCCAGTAACCATCTGTAGATCCGTCTTAAGATCATTCAGTTCCTTCACCATGTCAATGGCTTCTTTACCGGCTCTTGTTACTTCATGCAGTGCATCTTGCAGTAAATTTGCACCAGTATAAGCAAGGAATGCTTCTCTTAATGTATTGCCGAATCTTTGGAATACACTGTTCCCTTGTTGTCCTTGCATATTCACACCGGCAAGAATACTGTCAAGATTACTCATATCCATCATGGCATCCGCTTCAGCTTGTACTGCATCCGTTGTATTTTCAGCACTCTGCTCTACTTTCTTATTAGCATCTGCAAATTTTTCTTTCTTGACGGTAGCAGTCGTGGCAGATTCCTCAACTTTATCCATAGCGGATGCTTCATTCTGAATCTCTTTTGTGGATTCCTGTGCAGATGCTTTTGCATTGTTCTGCTGATATAAAGCATTCAGCTTTTCCACACTTGCAATGATGCTCTGATATACAGAATCATCCAGTCCCAATGTCTGTAAACGTCAAATCCTGCGCCTTGGCTAATTAGTTTTTTTATGCCACACTCTA
>ENA-OPMP01001158-OPMP01001158.1-human-gut-metagenome-genome-assembly--contig:-NODE-1158-length-11976-cov-25.125996_pt1 | contig 11976 bp, 10 predicted proteins | sample MGYA00241527_ERZ501751 | MGnify/ENA primary metagenome ERZ501751 (study PRJEB25962, sample SAMEA2042647) | human gut metagenome | biome: human gut; feature: human-associated habitat; material: faeces... | reverse complement strand
ATTCGGTTTGAACGATCATTCAGCCCGTTTGAAACTAAATCCGAAACTTTAGTTTTCTAAGCCTTAGGCCCCATTCCACGCATCATTTCCCATGCCACGCCAATGGTCCACCCCACGTTGCGCAAAGCCATGGACGGCCCATCACGCAAAAGTCCCGGCCATCTGTTGTGGATGACCGGGACTTTCCCTGATGGATGTGCCCGCCTTGGGAAGCAGGCACACGGCTTATTGGGTTGCCTTAACGGCTTACTTCAGCACCTTGAAGGTCTTACCGCCTTCCTTGACGATGTAGACCTGACCGGCCTTCATGTCGTTGACGAGCTGTCCGCCCACGTTGTAGATCTTGCGAACGGCGCCGTTGGCCTCCACCGAGCCGATGCCAGCAGCGGTAGTCATATTGAAGGTCTTGGTGAAGTGGGTCTTCAGGTCGTCGGAGTAGACCTTGATGGTGGCAATGTTCTCGTTGGCCTCGTTCTTGTCGTAAGAAACCACGCAGAACGCGCCCTTACCCTTGAGCTCGGGCTTCACCTCGTCGCCCACCAGTGCAACGTTTGTGAGCTCAGCGTCGTAGATCAGCTCGAAATCGTCGATGATGATCTCGTCGCCATTGCTTCCTTGGCCCGGATCGGCGTTGGTGGAGATGGTGACCAGGATGGCCTTGCCGTCGATAGAGTCGTTGACATAGGTGAAGGGCACAACGATGCGCTTCCACTCACCACCCGTGGTGGCGATGGTATTGTTCACGGCCTTGGCCATGACATTGCCATACGTCTTGTCCTGGGGATCCTGGAAACGGGTGCCATCGGTGATGTAGGCGCTCACCGTGGCATAAGGGTGCTTCTTGTTGGCCTTGGCCTGTGAGAACTTCACCCACACGGCAAGCGAGTCGGGACGACCCACCATATTGATATAATAGGGGTTGCCATTTCCGTCAACCTCAGTGCTGCTCATGTCGAGCTCAGCATGGTTTTGGGGGTCTAAAGGAGAAATAGAACCAGCTATCATACGGCCCGTGGTAACGGTGCCATTGGCAATAAAACCAATGATAGAAGTGGCCTTCAAGCTAAGGCTTGTGCTTCCTGTGGATCCAGGACGAACATCTTCCGACTGGAACGTATGCGCTGTCTGGCATACCATTGACGCCAACATACCACCTGCCGTAGCGAAAGAGTGCCAACGCAGGGGCTCGTCAATATCATAGGCATAAGTGTGATAGTTCTCAAAACCACTGTTGGGGATCTGATAGCCTGAGCCAAACGTCACGTCGATGTTCTGCTGCAGCGCTTCCATGTAGATGCTGATGCTGGCATAGACACGGCCATGAGACAGCTTTGCCACGAAGTTGATAGGCACTTCCTGGAGATTCGGGCCCACCCATACAGCCACATTGGGGTCGTTGCCCTCGGTGATATAAATGCCACGTGAGCACTCGAGCAATGTGTCGGTGCCTGCGACCATTGGCTGCAACTTGTCGATAACGATGTTGCCGATGCCCATTTCCTGTCCACCCATAGACAAGATGAAGTTGTTAAGCGAGAACGTCAGGAGCCCATCCTGGTCCTTGTCCACAGAGATGGTGGCATGTTGCTCAACGCTTTGGCCATTCACCGTCACGGTGAGGCTGTCGGTGTAGTTGGCTGCCATGCTGCTCATAGCGGTCATGGCTACTACTAACAAAGTAAAAATTTTCTTCATAAATACCTGATTACTTATTGTTCTTTTTCGATTTCTTTACTGCTTTCCATATCACTCCCACCTGTCCGAAGATGGGATAAAGGGTTTGGTCGAGCACGTGGAACGAGCTCTTGTGCAAGCCGCTCAAGCCCCAGTTGACCTCGCCATAGAGTCCCCAGTTGTGCCAGAATATCCAATCGGCACCGACACCCACGCCCCATTGGAAGCGACGCATGTCACTGGAGAAGTTGTAGTAACCCATGGTTCCGGGCGTATCGCCAATGATCACCTTGGGTCCGGTGGGGTCGCCCTGCCTCAGATATCCATTGTGGGCATAGCCCGAGAATCCCTTGGAGGTAAGCACCGAGACGTAAGGACCGAAGCGGAGGTCGACGTTACGGCACACTTTCAACGAGGCTTGCACAGGCACCGTGAACATCCACTGCCTGACATCGGTCACCACCGAGCCCGTAAACATGCCGTCGAGCGTTTGGTCGCCCTGCACCATCACTTCGTGATAGTTTTTCACATCGGCGTCGATCTTCATGCCCTTGGCCTCGAAACGCAGGCCCACGGCCACGCCCCAACGGTCGTCGAGGGGTTTGGTGGCGTCGACGCCAAGGCTCCAGTTGGCCTTGAACGAGTAGTCGTTGAGACTGCGTATGCTGGCCGGCATGGGCAGCGGAGCCGTTCCACCGATGTTGTAACCACGTCGGGTCTTGACGACCAAGCCTTTCATGAGATTGTCGGCGTTGGCCTGAAGGGTTGCCGCGGCAAGGGTTATGAGGATGAATATCTTTTTGATCATGAGTCGTTAGCTATGAGATAATGAATCGTTTGGGTAGGTAAGCCGTTGCGGAAGGGATGGTCTTACTCCTCCTTCTCGCAGACCACGCGCACCTTGTCGATGCACAACTGGCTGCCGATGGCGCCCTGGAAGTGGTGGCCGTCGATCGAAGAGGAGAACACCAAGGCCAGGTTGTAACCGCGGCTGACGAGCGTTTCGAGGTTGATCTCCGACATGTAGTCGAACGTTACGTCGAAGAGCGTCCACTCGGTGGTGGGCTTCACGTAAGCCACCTGGGCGATGGCCACGATGTTGGGATTGGTCTTGGTATCCTCGCCATGAAGCATCACGGGGCGCGTCTCGGTCTTTCCGTCGCTCGTAGTGACCGTTTCCTCATTGCGATAGAACACGGCATAGATGTCGGCGGCGTCGGTTCGGTTCTCCACGGGCTTGCCGTTGCGGTCCTGGAACACCTTGCCCGGCGTGTACTTGTAATAGCCTTGCAACTTCAATGGCTTGCGGTCGAAGGGTATTCCCATGCAGGTGGCCTTCATGGCGTCGGTCAACGCATTGGCCACATCAAACTTTCCAAGGAAGAAATTGCCCGCTGCGATGCGCATGTTGCTCACCGCACCGAACGGGCCTGTGCTCAACGTGGTGAGCTTTACGCCATAACCGTCGTAGCTGTCGGCCAAAGGAACCGATGGGTACTCGTCGGCAGGGGCCTTGCCCATGCTCATCTGGTAGCCCGCATTGCCCGTGGCCCAGTTGTTGCCCCACTGGCCATCATTGAGCTCGTCGTGCCAAACATAATACTTTTTCTTCTGCGGCTCAAGCTCAAAATTCTCGAAATCGTAGGCCACGGTGTCGCGTACGGTGCGCGAGGTGGGCACCACGCTGACGGTGTAGGCCCTCGACCACTGCTTGTCTTGCGACCCAACGACGTAGTTCCAACGCACCGTCCCGGTGGCCTCGTCGACCGTTCTGGCTGAGCTTGTCACGCTGGCGCCCGGGGTGAGCACCAACTGTGGCTCCACAAGCGACAGGTCGGCAGCCGGCTCGCGCCTGACGTTGAACACAACATCCGTATTATCGGACAACACCTTTTGCAATGTGTCGCCCAACTGGTAGAACGTGCCCAACGGCTCGTCGAGGTGGAAATAAACCGCTTCGATATCACATTCCGCATTCAGCGGCTCTTCCTTGAAACAGGAAGTAAGCAATGAGCAAGCTGCCACAAAGGGCAGCAGGGGATGATATTTCATATACAATCTTTTCTAACTGAGCCTTATAGGGAGGACCAATAGTTTCAAAGTGCAAAGGTACACCTTTTCAAATATCCCACAAAAAAGATTGACGCAAATATGTTTTCAAGAGGGTTAAATTACCCTATTTTTAATTATTTAAGGTTGTCCACCAGCAACTTTCGATTAAAAAAACAACAACTTTCGTATAAAATAAGTACTTTTGCAACAATCAAACCATTCGAAGGAAAAACGAACATGAAGATTGCACTGATCGGCTACGGTAAGATGGGACACATGATTGAGCAAATCGCCATCGCCCGCGGCCATGAAATTGTCTGCAAAATCGATGTGGACAACCAAGACGACTTTGACAGCCCGGCCTTCGCATCTGCCGATGTGGCCATAGAGTTTACCAACCCCACAGCGGCCTACAGCAACTACCTGAGGGCCTTTAAGCACAACGTGAAGGTGGTGAGCGGATCGACGGGATGGATGACCGACCACAAGGACGACGTGGAAGCCCTGACAAAGGACGGAAAGCAGACGCTGTTCTGGGCGTCCAACTTCTCGATTGGCGTGGCCATCTTTGCCGCCGTCAACAAGTATTTGGCTAAAATCATGAACCAGTTTCCACAATACGACGTGGAAATGGAGGAGACACACCACATCCACAAGCTCGACGCACCGTCGGGAACAGCCATCACACTGGCCGAAGACATCGTGGACCTGCTCGACCGCAAGGACGCTTGGAAGGCAGGCGTCACCACGTGGGACGACGGACATGTGGACGGATCGACCGACCATAAGGCTAACGAGCTGCTCGTGAACAGTGTACGCCACGACGAGGTGCCCGGCATTCACACCATCACCTACAACAGCGAGGCCGACCAAATCACCATCAGCCACAGCGCCCACTCACGACAGGGATTCGCCCTCGGAGCCGTGCTGGCCGCCGAATACACGGCCAACCACACGGGACTGCTGACCACAACCGACCTCTTCAGCTCGCTCATCCCCTAACGAACACACATTCATTCCGCCAACATCAGAACGGCTTGAAACGCCCGCCACCGCCTGCCGCCGCTCACACGACACCCAACACCCCTAAGGCAAGGCGACGGAGCGCACAAGCCCAACACTACTATGATCGACAAGGAAAAAGCAAACCTCAACATGAAGAAGCAATGGGCCAAGTTGGCCGTGGTGCTCTTCCTCTACGCATTGTGCATTGTATGGGTGCAACCCCGCTCCATCACCGGCTGGCTGCTGACGCTCGCCGGCGCCCTGCTGCTCTTCGACGTTTACATCACCAAGAAGATACGCTGGCAGTGGTGGAAGACTGCCGAAGGCCCTGTGCGCTTCATCATGAGTTGGGTAGACGCCCTCGTCTTCTCACTGGTGGCCGTCTACTTCATCAACCTCTTCCTCTTCCAAAACTATGTCATCCCTTCGAGCTCGCTTGAGAAGTCGTTGCTGACGGGCGACTACCTCTTCGTTTCGAAGGTGAGCTACGGACCACGCATCCCGCAGACGCCGCTCACCATGCCGCTGACACAGCACACCCTGCCCCTCATACAGGCCAAGAGCTACATTGAGTGGCCCCATTGGGACTACCGACGCATGAAGGGATTGGGAAAGGTGCAGCTCAACGACATCGTGGTGTTCAACTATCCCGCCGGCGACACCATCGTGACAGAGCCGGCCTACCAGTCGTTCGACTACTACGGCATGGTGTACAGCCTGGGCCAACAGATCTACGAGCAAAACTTCGCCGACGCGGTCAACCCTGTCAACCTCAACCGACAGGAGCAGTACGACTACTTTAAGATGATCTACAACCTGGGCCGCAACTACATTGCCAACAACCCCAACACCTACGGTTCCATCGACTCGCGACCCACCGATCGCCGCGAGAACTATGTGAAACGATGCGTGGGACTGCCTGGACAGACGTTGCAGATCAAGAACCGCATCATCTATCTCAACGGCAAGGCCAACAAGGAGCCCGACAATGTGCAATACACCTACTACGTGAAGCTCAAGGGCAACCTGCCCGACGACTTCATGCACGACCTCGGCATCTCAATGGAAGACCTGACAAGCCTCAACCAAAACGGCTACCTGCCGCTCACCAAAAAGGCCGCCAAGGCGCTCAGCGCACGCAAGGACCTCGTGGCAAGTGTTCGCCTGAACACCGACCAGTATGTGGGCGACCTCTATCCGCTCAACGCCGTGACGGGATGGACACGCGACAACTATGGTCCGGTATGGATTCCGCAGAAGGGCAAGAGCATTCGCCTGACCATGGACAACATCGCCGTTTATGAGCGCCCGATACGCATCTATGAGGGCAACGACCTCGATGTGAAGAACGGACACATCTACATCAACGGCAAAATCGCCAATAGTTATACTTTCAAGATGGACTACTACTGGATGATGGGCGACAACCGCCACAACTCTGCCGACTCGCGCTACTGGGGCTTCGTGCCCGAGGACCACATCGTTGGCAAACCCATCTTCATCTGGTGGAGTTCAGATCCCGACAGAAAGGGCTTCGAAGGCGTACGCTGGAGCAGGCTCTTCAGATGGGTTGACAACATCAAATGAGGCAACTCGCCAAGTTTATCGTAGCATTGGGCGCCTTCACGGTCATCCTATTGGCCGTGCGCGCCTTCGCCTTCGCCATCTACAGCGTCCCCATGGATGTCGCGCCGACACTCCACAAGGGCGACCGTGTGGTGGTGAACAAGGTGTCGCATGCCACGTTCAAACGAGGCGACCTCATGGTTTTCAACCAGCCTGGACGACTTATTGGCGCTGTAGAGGCCGTGCCGGGCGATACCATCACGGTAGACAGCGCAACTTATCGCATTCCCTACCGATGCTGCAGGCGCTGCACATGCCGCAACTGTAAGCTCTATCTTGTCAACACGGGCCAAAGCCGCGTCTTGGTGCACTTGCACCAGGTGGAGGGAAAGGCCACAAGACTCTATCATCTGCCATGGTGACCATCGCACAACACGAGGCTGCAAACAATTCGGTAGCCCTGCTTTCGTCTACTTATTTTGGGCCGGTGCAATGGTACCAAAAGCTGAACCGCTACGGCCTTTGCCTGCTGGAGCGGCACGACCATTTCGTGAAACAGACCTACCGCAACCGTTGCCTTATCGCCACGGAGGCGGGACAACAGGCACTCACGGTGCCAACGGGGCATGGAGAGAGCTCAAAGTGCGCCATGGCCAACATGCGCGTAAGCGACCATGGCAACTGGCGCCACCTGCATTGGAACGCCTTGCAGTCGGCCTATGGCGAGAGTCCGTTCTTCGAGTATTACGCCGACGACATCAAGCCTTTCTTCCAACAGCGTTGGGACAACCTGTTCGATTTCAACCTGGCCATCACGCTCAAACTTTGCGAGTTGCTCGACATCAGGCCCAACCTGCAGCTTACCGACCAGTATGCCGACGCCGACAAGCTACAGGCCGACGACTTCCGCGATGCCATTCGCCCGAAGAAACCGTTGCCCGACCCTTCGTTCGTAGCCACTCCTTACTATCAGGTGTATCAGCAGAAGCACGGCTTCCAGCCCAACCTCTCCATCCTCGACCTATTGTTCAACGAGGGCAATGAGGCCATTTTTTTCCTTTAACCCAATGGATCGTTAGACCGAAAGGGAAGATTGTTAGAAGGTTATTGGTTCAGCTTCCACCCATTTCATCGGTGATTTGCATCTTCATAGCGCCCTTATCGCACATTTCATCGCTACAAGGGGGTGAGACTTCAGCATGCACACTACGAAGCTATTATCTCGCGAAAGCCGCCAAGGCGCCCTTACGCCACGCAAAAACCCTCGAAGGGGGCTCGGGGCAAGTGGCGGCCAATGGGCTACCGCTTGCGTGAAGCACGCCTTCGAGGGCTTTTAACTCAAATGATTCTGTGTGCTATTTGTCTGACGCGGAACGGAACGTCACGGGCGTGACGTTGTCGTTCTTCAGCACGTCGAAGATATCTTGGGGCTTGGTTGTCACCGGACCGCGCATGAAGATGGTTACGTTGTAGCTCTTCATGAACTGGTGGTAGAAGTCGGGATCGCGCTGCGGCACCACAAAAGCCTTTGAGGGCTTGCCGTCTTTGTCGATGTGGGCGATGTAGGGACGGGTGTAGACGCCATCGTCGCGGCGGGTTGAGAAGATGATCCAGCGACCGTTGGACGACCACTCATGGTAGCTCTCCACGTTGTTGGAGTTGGCCGCCGTGAGCGGACGACTCTCAAGAGTGGTGAGGTCGGTGACCCAAAGGTCGGCGTCGCGGTGCCAGATATGGAAACATCCCCATCCGCCCAAGCTATAAAGCAGGAATCGACCATCGGGCGACACACGAGGGAACGTGGCGCTCTTGCCCATCCCGGCGGCGTCGAACACCATCTCGCGTGAACCGAACGTGCGTGTCTTCTCGTCGAAAGGCAGGCGGTAAATGCTATATTTTATTTCCTTGGCACGGGCTATGGCCTCCTTGTCGTGGTCCACCGTGTCGCGGTATTCGAAATGGGCGCTCGAATAATAAAGGTACTTGCCATCGGGCGACCAGCAGGGGAACACCTCAAACTCGTTGGGGTCGTTGAGAATGGTCGACACCTCGTTCTTGTCGGGATCGAAGAGGATGAGGTCGCTCTGCGAGTCGAGCACCTCAATCTTGTTGATGTCGCGCGTATGGAAACTCTGCATGGTCTTGTTGGTGGAATAGGCCAAGAGCTTCAGCGTAGGGTGCCAAGCGGGATAAACACCGGCTGAAAGGATGCTGTCGCTCTTCATGTTCACCTTCTGCATCTTGCCATCATACTCGATGAACGTACCGCCATGGTACTGGCGAGCATGGAACTGATAGCGGTCGGGGTTGTAGTTTTGTACGTTGTGGCAGTTGATACACTGTCCGTCGCTGTCGTTGGCCGCAAGCATGTTGTTGTAGATCACCGATTCGTCGAAGTTCTCCAAGCAACGCTGGTTGATGGTGAGCTCCTCGTAGGTGACGTAAGATGGTGCAATGAGACGATAGGAAATATACGGGTCGATGCTGTCGGGACTGACGCTAATGGCGAAGGGCTTGTAGTGGGTCCACTGCCCTTGGTTCTGGGCGTAGATGTCCACGCGGATATCGTGGCCCTTGGCTGCGGCTGCCAAAGCCTTCCATTCGTCGAGATCGGGCTGTGCCTTCAGTCCACCACAAAGGATCTCCTGGTCGCCGAAGCTATAGCGCGTAACCATGTCCTCGGCAGGTGTGGTGAGCTCCATGGTGAGCGGTGCGATGTTCACCGGCACCGTCACGTTGGTGTAATCGGGGTAAACGGCTGGCAACTTAGCGGTCTCGCTATACTGCGCGGGCACCTCCACCTTGCTGCATGAGGCAAGGAAGAGCGACAAAATGAGTAACAGTGTGAGGGCGGCGCGATGGTGAAGGCGCAAGCCCATGGGATATGTTGTCTTTCTGAGTTTCATTTCTTCAGTGTTGATGTTGTGTAAATCCATTGCGAGGTGGTCGCGTCACGAGCATCAATAGCTCTTCAGACCACGGATGAGGAAGTACTCGTAGTAGAACGTTCCGCCAAATCGGGGATAGAGCAAGGGCTTCATCTGCTCCTCGGTCATTTCGCCCATCTCCTGCGCTGCGGCCATGAAATCGTCATAGTTCTTCTTCACCTCCTCATCGAAAGGCATGTGACTGATGTCTATCTTGTTCTCCAAATGGCCATAAAGGTAGGCGGCCTCCTGGTAGTGTATGGGCATACGCTGGCCATTGTGCAGGTTGGCATACTTAGAGAACTGGGTCCAGAACACGGGTATCTGCTTCGACTGCAAGGCTGCCTGTAGACACGCCTCCTGGTAGACGGGGTCGTTGGAGTTGTCGTTCGAGAAGTTGTTGATGAGGTAGAGCTCCACAAGCGAGTTGTCGGAAGTGAGCTCATCGGGGCCGCTCAGGAAATGGAGGATGGGCTTCATCTCCACATCGTGCTTCACAAGACTGCGATTGGTGAGGTAAGGCTCATAGTGTTCCGCATAATCCTTATAGTATTTTGTCGACTTGAGCAGGTCGATATACTTCTTGGCCACCTTCATCTCGCCATTGAGGATGGAGCATTTGAGCATGTATTTCAGGTAGTCGACGCACCAGCCATACTCCACACCGTCCTCCAAGCACCAACGGTAACAGAAGTTGAGTTTGCCGTAATGATAATAGATGAGCTTGGCACCCGTCTGCGAAAGGCGCACCTGGAACGGCGCATCAGGGGCGGCGCTGCCGTTCTTGTAGTGGTACATGTTGTCGCCGGCGGTGCCTTGGCGGAAGAGGGCGAGGTTTTTCAGCATCCACATCATGCGGGTGGGCTCCTCGTTCTCGCCAAGGGTCTGATAGGTTTGTAGCACCTTATCCCAGTCAAGGTCTTCCACGGCGTGGGTCATGATGAGCTCGCGGCGGAAGTTGTTGTCCTTATACCAACCCATCCAGGCACCCACCACGAGGATAGCAAGCACGGCAATATTGCCCAAAACAACGTAGCTACGGCGTACCGTTTTGCGCCACGAACCATAGGCAAGCGCAAAGAGGGCGAGCACAAGTGTGAGCAACTCGAAGGGCAGATAATAACTGTTGTGTTCGCCATAAAAAGTATAGATAGGTAGGGCGGTGGTGTAAATACCGCTCTCTGGTGTCTGACAATACACGTAACGATAGCACACAAGAGGCACAAAGATGATGGCCACAACGGCCACAATGGTGGCTACAACCTTGCTGAGGAGCTGGTCACGCAAACCATTTCCCATTCGCCAAGCCAACAAGGCCATGAGACCTGTGGCCATCAAGCCGTAGTAGCCCAGCAGGGGATAGGCCACCACTGTGCTGAGAAGCATGAACAGGTTGCGCAATTGGAAACGGCCCGAAAGGACGCGATAGAGCCAAACCAATCCGACGGCTACAGTGGTGCCGATGGTGGCGGCAAACACGTGTCCGCGAAGCTTCAGGTAGAAAATCCAGTAACCCATGTCGACCACGGTGATGAGCAGCATCACCACGGGCACCAAGAGCAGGGCCGACGCATAGGCAGGCAGGCGAAACGCTCGCTTGGTGAACCACATGAGCAACATCCACCACAGGCTCAGCAACGCAACACCAAGCCAAGGATGGTAGAAATACTGTGTGAAATAAGTGCCCAACCAGGTGAGGAAGCCTCCCGAAACCACCATCTGTTGCTCAAAGAACAGCGGGGTGTAGAGAAACAGGTTGAGCTCTTGCACTCGGAACAAGAAGTCGGAGTCGTAAGCAAGGAGGGCTACGGCAATAGCCACTAATCCCAATACGGGGAGCACCCAACCGATCACGGTGCGCGTCAAGGGCGACAAGCCACTCTGCGCGACAGGTGCCGACGAGGCCGAACGGCCGTGGTGAGAGGTCGATAGGTGGGTAGCAGCGTCGTGAGCCTTGACTGATTTGTCTTTCTTTAGTTTCTTATCATTCATTTCATTCTGGTCATTTGAACCGTACAAAAGTACTAAATAAATGTGAAAAGTATGTAGATTTCAGTAAAAAACAAGTATAAGCACAAGTAAATTAGCGCGAATCAAATAATCAACAAGGCACACCTATGGTCGCAATCCACCTAAGCAACGCATGGCGCTCGTCTGAGAGGAGCCTATATAATAAGGTGTGTTTTCTCACGTCTGGTGTGAGACGAGCCATCTCATTATGCCCATTGCGCCAACCCTGCGAGCGACTTATCGCTTTGCTTCTTCCCAGCAAGCCACTCTCCCACCCTCCATTGCGCCAACCCAGCGGGCGGCGTAACATAAAAAGCCCGGCTGCATAACACATGCGGCCGGGCCTTATGGGTTTATGTGGTGGGCAACAAGATGTGGTGCCCATCACCTTGGGGCAACTTACTCAGCTGCCTCGTTGTTCTCCTGATGGTTGTTGTGGCGGGGCTGACGCTCACGACCGCCCTCACGGCGAGGACGACGCTCGCCACCCTCACGACGGGGACGGCGCTCACGCTCCACGTAACCCTCGGGCTTCTCCACCAACACACGGTGAGAGAGCTTGTACTTGCCAGTCTTAGGATCGATCTCAAGGAGCTTCACCTGGATGTGGTCGCCCTCCTTGATACCAGCCTCCTCAACGGTCTCCAAGCGCTTCCAAGCAATCTCAGAGATGTGGAGCAGACCCTCCTTGCCAGGCATAATCTCTACGAAGCAGCCGTAAGGCATGGGCCATGGTGCTGCG
>ENA-OPMP01001150-OPMP01001150.1-human-gut-metagenome-genome-assembly--contig:-NODE-1150-length-12078-cov-1.614988_pt1 | contig 12078 bp, 10 predicted proteins | sample MGYA00241527_ERZ501751 | MGnify/ENA primary metagenome ERZ501751 (study PRJEB25962, sample SAMEA2042647) | human gut metagenome | biome: human gut; feature: human-associated habitat; material: faeces... | reverse complement strand
GTTCGGGTTTATACCCAGTCGTGGGAAGGCGAATGCCCTGATGTATTTGAACTGATCAAAGTGCCGGTTAAATCGCATACCAATCACGGGCGCAATGCGGAGTATTTTGCCTGGGTGCAAAAACATTTACGCGAACATCCCGTCGATAAAGTCGTTGGATTCAACAAAATGCCGGGGCTGGACGTTTATTATGCCGCTGATGTTTGTTATGCCGAGAAAGTAGCGCAGGAAAAAGGCTTTTTCTATCGCCTGACGTCACGTTATCGCCATTATGCCGCCTTTGAGCGGGCAACCTTCGAACAGGGTAAGCCGACACAGTTGCTGATGCTGACAGATAAGCAAATCGCCGATTTCCAGAAACATTATCAGACTGAAGCGGAGCGTTTTCATATTCTGCCACCGGGGATTTATCCTGATCGTAAATATAGCCAGCAGCCAGCCAATAGCCGTGAAATCTTCCGTAAGAAGAATGGAATAACCGAACAACAATATTTATTGTTGCAGGTCGGTTCAGACTTCACGCGTAAAGGTGTCGATCGTTCCATTGAAGCACTTGCTTCGTTACCGGATTCGCTGCGCCACAACACATTGCTATATGTTGTTGGGCAGGATAAACCGCGAAAATTTGAGGCGCTGGCAGAAAAACGCGGCGTGCGCAGTAATGTTCACTTTTTCTCGGGGCGCAATGATGTCTCGGAATTAATGGCGGCGGCGGATTTATTACTGCATCCTGCCTACCAGGAAGCGGCGGGAATTGTGCTGCTGGAAGCGATTACTGCAGGATTACCGGTACTAACAACAGCCGTTTGTTGCTATGCGCATTATATTGTCGACGCTAATTGCGGCGAGGCTATTGCTGAGCCATTCCGCCAGGAAACATTGAATGAGATTTTACGCAAAGCGTTAACGCAATCTTCATTGCGCCAGGCCTGGGCGGAAAATGCGCGACATTATGCTGATACACAAGATTTATACAGTCTGCCAGAGAAAGCGGCGGATATCATAACGGGTGGTCTGGATGGTTGAACTTAAAGAGCCGTTTGCCACGTTATGGCGCGGCAAAGATCCTTTTGAGGAAGTTAAAACCTTGCAGGGTGAGGTATTTCGTGAACTGGAAACTCGCCGTACTCTGCGCTTTGAAATGGCGGGCAAAAGCTATTTTCTCAAATGGCATCGCGGCACGACCCTGAAAGAGATAATCAAAAATTTACTCTCATTGCGGATGCCAGTATTAGGCGCTGACCGCGAATGGAATGCGATTCATCGACTGCGGGATGTCGGCGTTGATACTATGTATGGGGTGGCATTTGGCGAAAAAGGCATGAATCCGCTGACCAGAACTTCATTTATTATTACCGAAGATCTGACACCAACCATAAGTCTTGAAGATTACAGTGCTGACTGGGCGACTAACCCTCCAGATGTTCGCGTAAAGCGTATGCTTATTAAGCGTGTCGCGACGATGGTGCGCGATATGCATGCTGCGGGCATTAACCACCGTGACTGTTATATCTGTCATTTCCTGCTGCACTTGCCTTTTTCCGGTAAGGAAGAGGAGTTAAAAATTTCGGTAATTGACCTGCACCGGGCGCAGCTTCGCACGCGCGTTCCACGTCGTTGGCGGGATAAAGATCTTATTGGGCTTTATTTTTCTTCGATGAATATCGGCCTGACTCAGCGGGATATCTGGCGGTTTATGAAAGTGTATTTTGCCGCCCCGCTTAAAGACATTCTCAAGCAGGAACAAGGACTGCTGTCGCAAGCAGAAGCAAAAGCCACAAAAATCAGGGAAAGAACGATTCGAAAATCGTTGTAACCCGTAACTTATTTTTGCCAAAATTTTGGATACAGAATAAATATGTCTCAACTCAATGATAGTGACATCATCCTTTTTGAGTATAATTTTCATTATCAAAATATAAGATCTAAAAATACTCTTGATATAGCATTTGGTATTGACAGAAATTTTCTTTTTGGATGTGGTGTAGCCATCGCATCTATTCTATTAAACAATAGAGAAATCTCTTGTGAATTTCATGTTTTCACAGATTATATCAGTGATAAAGACAAATTATATTTTTCTGATTTAGCAAAACAATATAATTCAAGAATTAATATTTATGTTATCAATTGTGATAAGCTGAAGTCATTACCAAGCACGAAAAACTGGACTTACGCAACATATTTTCGATTTATAATTGCAGATTATTTCTATCATAAACATGAAAAAATACTATATCTTGATGCAGATATTGCTTGCAAGGGTAGTATTAAAGAACTCTTAGATTATCAATTTTCTACTAATGAAATTGCCGCAGTTGTAGCTGAAAGAGATGTTGAATGGTGGCAAAATCGAGCCTCGGTATTAACTACACCACAGTTAGCTTCTGGATATTTCAATGCTGGTTTTTTACTGATAAATATTGATGAGTGGAATCTAAATAACATTTCGTCAAAAGCTATTGAAATGTTGCGTGACCCAGATTGGGTAAGTAAAATCACCCACCTTGATCAAGATGTACTGAATGTATTATTGAATGGTAAAGTGAAGTTTATTTCGGAGAAATATAATACCCGATATAGTATTAACTATGAATTAAAAGACAAAGTTGATAATCCAGTCAATGATGACACCGTGTTTATACACTATGTGGGACCTACAAAACCCTGGCATGAGTGGGCTGACTATCCGGTGTCACGTAGTTTTTTGATCGCCAAAGCAGCTTCTCCGTGGAGTAAAGAAGATTTACTTAAACCTGTAAATAGCAATCAGTATCGGTATTGTGCAAAACATAAATTTAAACAAAAGCATTATATGGCAGGCATTTTTAATTATTTAAAGTATTATAAAGAAAAATGCTTCTAAAGATTTAAGGTTAAAATAATTCATTATGATATATAATAAAACGATAAATGGGTTGAAAGTTTTCATAAAAGATAATGATCCCTTTTATGAGCAAGTTCTAAATGACTTTTTAACTTGCAGGGTTAAAACATTAAAAGTTTTTCGTTCGATTGATGATACTAAAGTCATTCTTATTGACACTGCTCGTGGACCTCTTGTACTTAAAGTTTATGCGCCAAAGCATAAAATGACCGAACGTTTCTTAAAATCTTGCATAAAAAAAGATTATTATGAAAATTTAATTTATCAAACCGATCGGGTACGTGGTGAAGGCATCCAATCAATTAATGACTATTTTTTGCTAGCTGAACGTAAAACATTAAATTTCGCTCATTATTATATTATGCTCATTGAGTATATTGAAGGTGTCGGGTTAAATGAGTATTTGGAAATTTCTGAAGATCTGAAGGATCAATTATCAGAATCGATAAAAGAGTTGCATCAGCATGGAATGGTGTCTGGCGATCCTCATAAAGGAAATTTTATAGTATCCGAAAAAGGTTTAAGACTAATTGACCTTTCAGGTAAAAAAACAACCGCTGTTTTAAAAGCAAAAGATCGCATTGATCTTGAACGGCACTATAATATAAAAAATGAATTGAAAGACTTTGGCTATACATATCTTATATTCAAAAAGAAAATTAAAAAAGTAATCAGGGATGTAAAAGTCAAACTAGGATTGAAGAGCAAATAATGATTATGATGAAGGGTAATTAAATTGGATTTTAAACATCTTACTCAATTTAAAGATATAATTGAACTGGACAAGCGCCCCGTTAAACTTGATGAACGGGAAACGTTTAATGTCTCATGGGGTATTGATGAGAACTACCAGGTTGGGGCTGCGATTTCAATTGCTTCAATTCTTGAAAATAATAAACAAAACAAATTTACCTTTCACATAATCGCTGATTACTTAGACAAAGAGTATATTGAATTATTATCACAATTAGCAACGAAGTATCAAACAGTAATTAAATTATATCATATTGATTCTGAGCCATTGAAGGCGCTACCTCAATCAAATATCTGGCCAGTATCTATTTATTATCGTTTGCTTTCATTTGATTATTTTTCTGCGCGATTGGATTCATTATTATATCTTGATGCTGATATCGTCTGTAAGGGTTCATTGAACGAGTTAATAGCATTAGAGTTTAAAGATGAATATGGGGCAGTGGTAATTGATGTAGATGCTATGCAAAGTAAAAGCGCTGAGCGTTTGTGTAATGAGGATTTTAACGGTAGCTATTTTAACTCTGGTGTAATGTATATTAATTTACGGGAATGGTTAAAACAAAGACTAACGGAAAAATTCTTTGATCTATTATCAGATGAGTCAATTATAAAAAAATTAAAGTACCCGGATCAAGATATTTTAAACTTAATGTTTCTACATCATGCTAAAATATTACCGAGAAAATATAATTGTATTTATACTATAAAGTCAGAATTTGAAGAAAAAAATAGTGAATATTACACCCGGTTTATTAATGATGACACTGTCTTCATACATTATACTGGTATAACTAAGCCATGGCATGATTGGGCGAACTACGCCTCTGCAGATTATTTTCGTAATATTTATAATATATCACCATGGAGAAATATACCTTATAAAAAAGCTGTTAAAAAACATGAGTACAAAGAAAAATATAAACACTTGCTTTACCAGAAAAAATTTCTCGATGGTGTTTTTACAGCAATTAAATATAATGTTATGAAAGGTTAATATACGAGATGGTTGATAAAATAATATTTACGGTTACTCCTATTTTTTCAATTCCTCCTCGCGGAGCGGCTGCTGTTGAAACGTGGATGTATCAGGTTGCTCAGCGTACCAATTTTCCAAATCGTATTGTTTGTATCAAAAATCCAGGATACTCAAATTACACCTTTGTTAATGATAATTGTAGTATTCATAGGGTTGGATTCAGTCGCATATATAAGCGGTTATTTCAAAAATGGACAAGACTTGATCCTCTTCCATATTCACAGAGAATATTGAATATTGCACATGATTTTCCTATAACGAAAGAAAGTGTTATTGTAGTTCATAATAGCATGAAGCTATACACTCAAATTCGTAAGCGAGCTCCTCAGGCAAGAGTGGTTATACATATGCATAATGCATTTGAACCAAAATTGCTTGAGCAAAATGTTAAAATGATAGTGCCTAGTTTATACTTGAAAAAGTATTACCAATCTTATTTAGCAAATGCAGATATTGAGATTGTACCAAATGGAATTGATTTAGAAACCTATCAATCTAATTTTCAGCCGATCACTAGAAGCGAACTTAATATCTCCCCTGAAGAGAAAATTATTTTTTATGCTGGGCGTATCGTCCCTGACAAAGGCATATTGCTGTTGATGCAATCATTCGAAAAATTGGCCGCTGCTCACAAAAATTTAAAATTAGTTGTGATTGGTGATTATACAGAAATGAGTAAAAGTGACAAAGGTGCATATCAACGCAATGTCAGGGAAATTGCAAAACGTTTGAAGGATCGTTGCATTATGTTAGGAAGCATACCGCCTGAAAAGATGCATTGTTATTACCCACTGGCAGATTTAGTCGTCATTCCTTCCCAGTTCCAGGAACCATTTTGCATGGTGGCAATTGAAGCTATGGGTGCTGGTAAGCCTGTTTTAGTGAGTACGCGTGGGGGGATGACGGAATTTGTCAAAGAAAATACTACGGGATTCCATTTAAAAGAACCTATGACTGCAGACTCCATAAGCAGCGATATTTTAAAAACGTTAGCGAATCCTGAATTAACAGCAGTTGCAAAGCAAGGTCAGGACTTTGTGTTTGAACACTACAGTTGGGATGGCGTAACTCAAAGATTCGAAGAGGTTATTCATAATTGGTTTGAATAAATAAAAAGGCCGCATTATGCAGCCTTTTTTATTTTTTATTTGTTTTTCATCGCTAATAATAAGCCGGCGTAAACGCCTAATAAATTTGGTTCAATTTGTTCTACGTTTCCACGGATAACAAAATAACCTATAAAAGATAGTAAGATTATATAATATGCATTATATGGTGAGCGATATTTATTCTTGACGCCATTTTTTATACACTCTTTCAATATTACACAGTATAGCATCATAAGACTTACCAGCCCTAATAAACCAGTGCCAAACCAGATGAATAGCGCAAAATTATGTGGCCCTATTGATTGTCTAAAGGTCCATTCTGGATAATCAATGACACGTTTATTATAGACATCTTTATATGCAACGTTACCGTAACCATAACCAATAACAGGATTTTCTAATATTAGATCGAGTGCGCTGCCTTGAGTACCATTTGCATAGCGATAAGAACTATTAGTTTGTTGAAGTTTATACGTTAGCTTTGCGGTCATCTCCTTATGTGTGAAAATAACCGACAATGCAATGATGGCAACCATTACTCCTACTAATAGTAACTTCCATTGTTTAAACATCAGAATCCATATTAATCCAATGACTAACACGGAAAGCCAGGCCCCTCTGGATAAAGTTCCTAATATCAGAAAAATAAAAATAACGCTTAGAACCACAAAAGAAATGCGGTATTTTGCTGATTTGATAAGCCAGAGATTTAACAATGCAGGGAATAAAAAGACCATCGAGTCAGAAATGCTACGGTGTCTATAATCTGCGAATGGCATTATCCCTTGTTGATAGTCCTTATAATAGGTAATCAATTCAGAAAAACAGCGTAAGCCCAACGCACTAATAAATGAGAAGAAAACGATTTTTTCGACATCTTCTCTTTTCTCGTCTCTCAATATGATCGGTATTGCTATTGTGCATAGTAAAGTATTCTCAATAATAGCTTTGAAAATTTCCTTCATGCTAGCACCTGCATCAGGGGATTGAAGAAGTGACAGCAATGCAGCAATAGTTAATATGGCAACACTACCAAAAAGAAATGTTTTAAATAGTGAGAGATAGTGTTTTGGCCGTTTGCAGAGATAGACGATTGTCGTTATTGTCATAAGAATAACAATAAGATGTTTATACCTTGTAATCCCACCCAAAAAATAGGTGGTAATGAATAAGAATACGAGAGCTCTGTTCCAGTACGCTATCCAGTTTTTTTTCTCGAGAGAGAAAAATAATGTTGAGGTCATCTTATCTCCGATGTCAACTTATTGGTTATTATTTCAAGATTTAAATTTTGAAAAACGGTTTGAGCTGGCAAATCTGCAAGAGACATACTTGTAGAACGACACTCTACTTGATTCTTCCCATACCCACCAATTAATCCCGGATCGGTTGGTCCATAAACCGTGATATTGGGTCTATCCAGTGCCGCCGTTAAATGGCTTAACCCCGTATCCACCGACACTACAAATTTAGCCCCGGCCAGCACGCGGGCAACGCCTTCCAGACTCATCTTCGGCAATACTTCAACATAAGCAAATCCTTCCGCCAGTCGTTTCGCCCGTTCTTCCTCATGCGGCGCGCCCCACGGAAGTTTAATCCGTATTCCTGAATCAGCCAGTAAACCAATCAATTCTCGCCAGTGTTCTTCCGGCCAGTGTTTATCATCACGGGTCGTCGCATGAAGAAATACGGCATATTCGCCAGCATCTGTAGGCAGGTTCGTCAGAAAATGCTGTGCGATAGCATAATCGCCCTGGGTTTGCGGGTTGCTATAGCCCAAACTTTTGGCAAACAGTTCGCGGGTGCGTTCTACGGCGTGCTGCTGTTTTGCAATATGATGCTTACAATTGTAAAACAGGCTGGCTAAAGGTTCGCGAGCGGTTTGCCAGTCCAATCCATGCTTTACGCCATGCGCCAGACGTGTCACCAGTGCCGCGCTTTTTACCAGCCCCTGAGCGTCGATAACTGCGTCATAGTTCTCTGCTTGTAGCGCTTCACGAAACGCTTTGCGTTCAGCTTTTATGGGGGCCGAGAACCAGGCTTTACGCCAGCGACGTATTGCCACAGGAATAACTCGCTCAACGGCAGCGTGCCAGGAAGGAATCTGTGCGAACCCTTCTTCCACCACCCAGTCAAACTTAATCCCTGGGATTGCCTGCTGGGCATCAGTGAGTGCGGGCAACGTATGGAGAACATCGCCCATCGACGATGTTTTAACGATCAAAACCCGCATCCGTCAGGCTTCCTCTTGTAACAATAGCGCGTTGAGTTCTTCCAGTACGCGCTGGGGAGTAATGTCGATCAAGCTCTGGTGATAACCCTCCGCAGCGTCACCTTTACGCACTTTGTGATAGCCGGTAATCAGACGGATCACGCGCGCTTTATGGGATAGCGGCGGTGTGAAGTCCGGGCTACTTGGACCATACAGGGCAACCAGCGGACGATTGAGCGCCGCCGCAACGTGCATCAGGCCAGAATCGTTAGTGACAATGGCTTTACAGGCTGCAATCAGGATAACCGCTTGATCAAGCTGTGTTTCCCCCGCCAGGTTCCGACACCATGCCTGCTGCTCGGTATTTAAAGCGGCAAGAATCTCATTGCCTGCTTCATGATCTTTCGCCGAGCCAAACAGAACCACCTGATAACCTTCATCAATCAGCTGCTTTGCCAGCTCCGCATAGTGGTAGTGTGGCCAGCGTTTTGCCGGACCAAACTCCGCACCCGGGCAAAAACCAATCATCGGACGTTCTGATGAAAGCGAAAATTGATTACAGGTATATGATTTTTCACCTTCGCTCACCTGCAACTGCGGCCATAACAATGGCTGCGGCAGATCTTGTGCTGTGCGCATAATGCCTTTGTCATAGGCCAGCGCTATATAGCGTTCCACCATTAGCGGCCAGGCTTCTTTATCGAGCACGCGTACATCGTTGAGTAAACCGTAGCGCATCTCGCCGCGCCAGCCGGTGCGATGAGGAATACCCGCGAAGAAAGGCACTAATGCGGATTTGAAGGAGTTAGGTAAGACGTAGGCGCGGTCGTAGCGCTTTTCACGCAGGCTATGACCCAGTTTGCGGCGTTCGCCGATTTCCAGCGCTCCGTGACCGAGAGGCATAGGGATAGCTTCGTTAACTTCCGGCATCCGCGATAATAATGGACGGCACCATGCCGGTGCCATCACATCGATTATCGCCTGGGGATAGCGCGCCTGGAGCGTGCGATAGAGACTTTGCGACATCATCATGTCGCCAACCCAAGACGGGCCGATCACCAGTATTTTCATGCAGAGCTCTTATGCGTCGCGATTCAGCCAGGCCATGTATTCCGTTACACCTTCAGCAACGGTTTTGAACGGTTTGTCGTAACCCGCCGCGCGCAGATTTGTCAGATCTGCCTGAGTGAACGCCTGGTAGCGGCCTTTCAGCTTATCCGGGAACGGAATGTATTCGATCTGGCCTTTCTTGTGATAAGCCAGCGTAGCATCAGCTACAGCCTGGAAGGATTCCGCACGACCGGTGCCGAGGTTGAAGATGCCGGAAACGCCATTTTCCAGGAACCACAGGTTTACATCTGCCACATCGCCAACATAGACGAAGTCGCGTTTAAAGTTCTCGCTACCTTCGAACAGCTTCGGTGATTCACCGTTATTAAGCTGGGTGTTGAGATGGAAAGCGACGCTCGCCATGCTGCCTTTATGGCCTTCACGCGGTCCATAAACGTTGAAATAGCGGAAGCCAACAATCTGCGAGTTCGCTTCCGGCAGGATTTGGCGAACATATTCATCAAACAGGAATTTTGAGTAACCGTAGACGTTCAACGGTTTTTCGTACTCGCGGGATTCAATAAAGTCGGAGGTGCGTCCGCCGTAGGTGGCTGCGGAAGAAGCGTACAGGAACGGGATTTCACGCTCCAGGCAGTAGTGCAGCAGCTCCTTGGAGTATTGATAGTTGTTATCCATCATATACTTGCCGTCCCACTCGGTGGAAAATCGCTTCGACATCGCCGAACTCTTCGCCAGCCATAATCTGGATCAGGAAGTCTTCCTTATCCATATAGTCTGCGATATTCAGATCCACCAGGTTCACAAACTTGGTGCCGTCTTTCAGGTTGTCCACCACCAGAATATCGGTGATGCCTTTATCATTCAGGGCTTTAACGATGTTGCTGCCGATAAAGCCCGCGCCGCCGGTAACGATGATCATAACTGTAACCTTCGAATTATGGAGTCAGAGACAATCTCAGACACGAATGTCTGTAATCATACCATCACATCCGAATCCCTTCAGCCCTTTACATAGAGGTGCAAGGATGCTAATTGCAACAAACTAGTTTGGGTTTTAGCTAGTCCTTCATGGCGGATGTTGGTTTTGCATGTGAATAGTGCTTTAGTATCAATATTCCGATGTATGATAAATAACGGAAGCATTTGAATGGATAATATACAGTATACATTCTGTTAATATTTATGATATAATTCTTTTTTTATATTAATGGTCTTATTAGTAATGAAATCATCCACCACAATTATCACTGCATATTTTGACATTGGTAGAGGGGATTGGACTGCTAATAAAGGGTTCCGTGAAAAACTAGCTCGTTCAGTTGATGTTTATTTTAGTTACTTTGAGCGTCTGGCCGCACTTGAAAATGAGATGATTATTTTCACTTCTCCCGATTTGAAACCAAGGGTTGAAGCGATTCGCAACGGAAAACCAACAACGGTTATCGTTATCGATATAAAAAAGAAATTTAGATATATCAGAAGTCGTATCGAAAAAATTCAAAAAGATGAGTCGTTTACAAATAGACTTGAGCCTCGACAATTAAAAAACCCAGAGTACTGGTCACCAGAGTATGTTTTGGTATGTAACCTTAAGGCCTATTTTGTAAATAAAGCTATCAACATGGGCTTAGTGAAAACGCCTCTTGTTGCGTGGATAGATTTTGGCTATTGCCGTAAGCCAAATGTAACTCGAGGATTGAAAATTTGGGATTTCCCATTTGATGAAAGTAAGATGCATCTTTTCACTATAAAAAAAGGGCTTACTGTCACATCTCAACAACAGGTTTTTGATTTCATGATTGGCAATCATGTATATATTATTGGGGGCGCAATTGTTGGTTCACAGCATAAATGGAAAGAATTCTATAAATTAGTTCTGGAAAGTCAAAAAATAACACTAAATAATAACATTGTGGATGATGACCAGGGCATTTTTGTCATGTGCTATTACAAACGCCCCGATCTCTTCAACCTAAACTATCTGGGGAGAGGAAAATGGTTCGATTTGTTTCGCTGCTTCAGGAGTAACACTTTAGGGGCAAAAATGCAGGCGCTGAGAATTTTCCTTTCAAGAAAATAGGTTTCCCTCCATTAGTGGGTAGCGTTTTGATACCAACTGAGATAGGAAAAATGATGCTTTGGCATCATTTTTTCTTTTTATATCAATGCAGTAAAATCAATCATCATTATGCCCAGCCAAAACTGTACAGTTTTTCTACTATCTGTAGGTGTTGAGAGACATCAAGTTACACGTTATTTATCCTGAATTTTGCAGAAGTGTTAACGCGTCATCTCGTCGCGACCTATAAGTTTGGGTAATATGTGCTGGAATTTGCCCTGTCTGGAGAATCGCAATGCGTGGAGAATTTTATCAGCAGTTAACCAACGATCTGGAAACCGCACGGGCGGAAGGGTTGTTTAAAGAAGAGCGCATTATTACGTCTGCGCAGCAAGCAGATATCACTGTGGCTGATGGAAGCCACGTCATTAACTTTTGTGCCAACAACTATCTCGGGCTGGCGAATCATCCTGATCTGATTGCGGCGGCAAAGGCGGGAATGGATTCTCACGGTTTCGGCATGGCTTCGGTGCGTTTTATTTGCGGCACTCAGGACAGCCATAAAGAGCTTGAACAAAAACTGGCGGCCTTCCTGGGGATGGAAGATGCGATTCTCTACTCTTCCTGCTTTGATGCTAACGGTGGCCTGTTTGAAACGCTGCTGGGCGCGGAAGACGCCATTATCTCCGACGCACTGAACCACGCGTCTATTATTGATGGTGTGCGTCTGTGTAAAGCTAAACGCTATCGCTATGCCAACAACGATATGCAGGAGCTTGAAGCTCGTCTGAAAGAAGCGCGTGAAGCCGGTGCGCGTCATGTGCTGATTGCCACCGATGGTGTATTCTCGATGGACGGCGTGATTGCCAATCTGAAGGGCGTTTGCGATCTGGCAGATAAATACGATGCCCTGGTGATGGTAGACGACTCCCACGCGGTCGGTTTTGT
>ENA-OPMP01001144-OPMP01001144.1-human-gut-metagenome-genome-assembly--contig:-NODE-1144-length-12100-cov-2.704110_pt1 | contig 12100 bp, 12 predicted proteins | sample MGYA00241527_ERZ501751 | MGnify/ENA primary metagenome ERZ501751 (study PRJEB25962, sample SAMEA2042647) | human gut metagenome | biome: human gut; feature: human-associated habitat; material: faeces... | reverse complement strand
CGCCCCGCACAGCCAAGTCCCGGTGTCGGTCCGCCCGTCTCAATGCAGAGGATTCCTCCATAGCCTTCCTTTGAAATCTGCGCCAGCTCATCCGGCTCCTCGTCCTCTTCCCTCATATAATTCATTACCGGACGAAGTGGCTCACCACCAAGTAAATTAATGGTGGAATCCGCTTTCGGATCGCATCCGATCTGAATGACACGTTTTCCCATATTTGCAAAAGCTGCTGCAAGATTGGAAGTCACTGTGGATTTTCCAATACCGCCCTTTCCGTATACTGCTACCTTTAACATGCTATCCTCCTGTTATTTTCAACGCAAAAAACCATCTTTCGGGCAATCTGTCAGAAAGATGGTTCTGTAAATCCTTATTTCTTAACTATTCCTGCTCGGATCATCCTTGCCGTCAGAGTTTTTATTCATTTATTTTAAAATTGTTCAACACAATTACCGTCGTATCTTTTTCACCAAATGCTCTGCAGATGAATGAATCAGATGCCGTAATTTTCCCAATCATTTTATCAGCTGTTATACAAATTAGTCAACACGAACTGCATGCTTCACTCCCCTACACCTGCATATTCTAACATATTTAAGCCTATGGCCTGTCCTGTTTTTCATAGGTATACTCTCACGTCATTTTATTTTCTACAGACAGTATACCGTAAAAATCAGAAATTGCATCCTCTTCCTTTGCACCAAATAGAAAAAATGACTCTGTGGGATTTGCCCACAGAGCCATTTTTTCTATATGCCTTTTATTTCAGATATCCGTTTGTAACCATATCTACAATCTCACCTGTCGGAATGGAAAATTCGACCATTCCCATATATCCCGGTGCTACTTCATACTTATCAAATACAAGGGTAAGTTTTCCCTTCTCATTGACATAGAAATTCGTCTTATTGCTGATGGACTTGAAATTGAACTTATTGTTTTCATCGTCCACAAAATAGGTAACATCTGCATTCTCTTTCATCTGTGCCCGCATCTGTTCTTTGATATTGTCGGAAATCCGGTCAATATAGCCGCTTCCTTTTTTGAACAGATTTTTCAGAGTGATTTGTTTTCCGGATTTTTTATCCACACTGAAAATCTTTGCATAACTCTGGGAGCCGCCCATAGCAATTACCGTATCAATCCGCAGGCAAAACAGCTTGTCGTTGTCGGTTACAACCTTATATCCGGAAGTAAGGCTCTCATTTCCCTTCTCTCCCTTCTTTATGGCTGCCACATCTTTTTTATAATCTTTGATAAATTTATTCTGATAACTAGATATTGCAGCATTCAGTTTTTCACTTTCGCTTTTCATAACTTTTCCGTCTGTACCTGTAATTTTCACTTTCGGAATCTTTACACTGGCTTCCATCTGTTTGCCCTTCTGGTTGTTGGTATACTTCTTTGCCAGCGATACTTTATAAACCGGCAGACTTGTTTTTGCCTGTGTAACCACCGTTCCTGCTCCCATTGTCACCAGCATTGCCGCAGCAGCTACTGCAATACCTGTCTTTTTTAATACACTACTCAGTTTACTCATTTTATTTTCCTCCTTTTTTGTTTCTATCTATTAGACCATTCATCACACATAAAAGTTTCAGAAATACAAAAATTTCCATTTTATTTTTCTGCTGCCCGGCTTCATTGAAAAAAAACAGGAAAAAAGCTATAATAATATAAGTTTGCCATATAAAAGCAAATACAGATATTAACATAAGAAAGGGCGAAACATATGACTTCAGAACAACAAAATCCACTTGCCGTGGACAAAATTTCTTCGCTGATTCTGCGCTTTTCCGTACCGAGCATTATCGCCATGCTTGTCAGTGCGGTATACAACATTGCAGACCAGCTTTTTATCGGAAATGCGGTCGGCACACTCGGCAATGCCGCTACCAACATTGCATTCCCACTTGCCATGATGTGCACAGGACTTGGACTTCTGTTTGGAATCGGCGGTGCGGCAAGCTTCAACCTTCACATGGGTGCCGGCAAAAAAGAAAAAGCTCCCTATTTTGTCGGAAACGCCATCACAATGCTTCTTACCGTTGGCATCCTTCTTTTTGTCATAACCGAATTATTTTTGAATCCTCTGCTGGTCGGATTTGGTTCCCCTGCAGATGTTCTCCCGCTTGCCCGGCAATACGTCCGTGTGACGGCGATCGGTTTTCCTTTTTTAATTCTTACGATCGGAAGCGGACACTTAATCCGTGCAGACGGCAGCCCAAAGATGGCGATGTTTGTAAACATTTCCGGCGCCGTCATCAACATTGTATTGGATGCCGTGTTTGTTCTGGGATTCCACTGGGGCATGTACGGTGCTGCAGCGGCAACCGTGATCGGTCAGGTCATCTCTGCGATTATTGCGGTCTGCTATCTGTCACACTACCGCACAGTAACCCTGCACTCCGAGCATTTCCGGCCGAATGCTTCCCATCTGGCACAGATCTGCTCACTTGGCATGGCTTCTGCCATCAACCAGGTTGCCATGATGATCGTGCAGATTACGATGAACAACCTGCTAAAGCATTACGGTGCACAGTCCGTTTACGGAGAGTCAATTCCGATTGCCTGTTCCGGAATTGTCATGAAAGTCAACCAGCTTTACTTTTCCGTGATTATCGGCCTGTCACAGGGCAGCCAGCCGATCCAGAGTTTTAACTACGGTGCAAAACAGTACAACCGGGTAAAGGAATCGTATCGTCTGGCGATTACGGTCGGTGCCATTGTATCCATTGTATCCTTCCTGCTGTTTCAGATTTTTCCGCGACAGATCCTCGGTCTGTTTGGCAGCGGAAGCAAAGAATATTTTGATTTCGGTGTAAACTATTTCCGGATTTTCCTGCTGTTTACATGGCTTAATTTTATGCAGCCGATTTCCTCGACGTTTTTCAGTTCGATCGGAAAAGCATATAAGGGAACGTTTCTTTCTCTGACAAGACAGATTTTATTCCTGCTTCCTCTGCTTTTGCTTTTCCCGCGTTTCTGGGGAATTAAGGGAATTCTTTATGCGAGTCCGGTTGCGGATGTGTTATCTTTTGCAGTTGGATTGGCAATGGTTATACATGAATTCCAGTTGATCCGGAAGTTGGAAGTTTCTGAACAGAATACAACGACTTTCTAACATGAAAGTAAAAATATATTTTCCTGCAAAAAACCGCGCAGCAAAAGGGGGGCACCACTTTTTGCTGCGCGCATTTTTTACTGTTTCAAATCGGCTTTTATTTATTTTTCAGCCCCGATATGAGTTCTCAGCTTATTTTTGATCTCATTCTCAAGCTTCTCCACAAACTCATCCAGTGGAAGAACTGTGGTATCTTTTTCTCCATGCAGACGGAAGGATACGGTTCTGTCTTCTTTCTCATTGAAGCCGACAACCAGAAGATACGGCACCTTCTGCACCTGTCCTTCACGCATACGATAGCCAAGCTTCTCGGATCTGTCATCGAGTTCTACACGGACATCCTTTGCCTCTAATGCATCGCAGATTTCCTTTGCATAAGCAGTCAGTTCCTCGTTGTCTGTCTTAACCGGCATCACACGAACCTGAACCGGAGCCAGCCATGTCGGCAGATTTCCCTTGGTCTCCTCAAGAATATATGCCATGAAACGATCGAGGGAACCAAGGATTGCACGATGCAGAACAACCGGTGTCTTCTTCTCACCATCACGGTCTACATAAGACAGATTGAATTTTGCCGGGAGACAGAAATCAAGCTGGCAGGTAGAAAGTGTGATCTCATTGCCGACTGCAGGCTGTACGTTTACATCCAGCTTTGGTCCATAGAAAGCAGCCTCTCCAATTTCCTCTGTATAATCAATTTTCAGATCATTCAATACCGTGCGGAGTGCATCCTCTGCCTTGTTCCACATAGCATCATCATCATGATACTTTTCTTTGTTTGCCGGATCACGCAGAGACAGTACACAACGGTAATTGGTAATTCCGAAATCCTTGTAGGTACTAAAAATCAAGTCTACAACCTTGGTAAACTCATCCTCAATCTGCTCCGGTGTTACAAACAGATGCGCATCGTTCTGACAAAAATGTCTGCCTCGCTCGATACCCTTTAACGTTCCGCTGGATTCGTAACGGAAATCATGTGCGATCTCACCGATACGGATCGGCAGATCCTTATAGGAATGTCTTCTGTTTGCATAGATCATCATATGATGCGGGCAGTTCATCGGACGAAGAACGAAAGACTCTCCCTCCATCTCCATTGGTGGGAACATGTTTTCTTTGTAGTGATCCCAGTGACCGGAGGTCTTGTACAGATTTACAGTACCGACACAGGGAGTCATAACGTGCAGATATCCCAGTCTTCTCTCTTTGTCCTTAATATAATTTTCCAGCTCCTGCCATACGGTGTAACCCTTGGGAAGGAACATGGGAAGTCCACGGCCTACCAGATCATCAGTCATGAACAGTTCCATTTCCTTGCCGATCTTTCTGTGGTCACGCTCTTTGGCCTCTTCCAGCTCTTTCAGATGTGCTTCCAGTTCCTCTGCGGTAGGGAAGCAGACACCATAGATACGCTGCATTACGTGGTTGTTGGCATCGCCCTTCCAATATACTCCGGAGTGTTTTACCAGTTTGAAGTTCTTGCACAGCTTGGTGTTGTCTACGTGAGGTCCACGGCACAGATCGGTGAAATCTCCCTGGTCGTATACTGTGATGTTGCCGTCTTCCAGATTGCTGATCAGGTCCAGCTTGTACATATCGTCCTTGAACATTTCCATAGCTTCTGCCTTGGAGACTTCTCTTCTGTAGATCTTCTTGCCTTCCTTGCAGATCTTCTTCATCTCTTTTTCGATGGCAGCGATCACTTCATCATTGACCACATCGTTGCCGAGATCGATATCATAATAGAATCCTTCCTTTACCACAGGTCCTACCCAGAATTTTGCATGAGGGTACAGATGCTTTACTGCCTGTGCCATGACATGGGCGCAGGAATGATTGAGAGTTGACAGTCTTTCGTCTTCCTTAAAATTAACCATTTTTGTTCTCCTTTTTGTTGTTTTCTAAACTATTCAGCACCTTCATTCGCAAAATCGCATCTGCGATGCTACTCTGAATAGTCGCAAAATAAAAGTCCCTTGCAACGATCTGCAAGGGACGTATCACACGCGGTTCCACCCTGATTGCAATTATATAAAATAACTGCCACTCATTTACTCGTAACGGGAGCTGCCGGGCTGTATTAAAGCCACTCAGAGATGGTCTTCGTCCGCATCCGGCAAAACCGCTCACAGCGCCTGTCTCCGACAGGGCGGTTCTCTCTGGTGCCTTCACTGCTTCCTACTCTTCTCTTCAACGTTTTCTGATCTTAAATAATCATAAATTTCTGTTGCTTTAGGACTTATGTTGATATAATAGACCTTTTCACACGGATTGTAAAGAGGTATTTATATAGCTTTCCACATTTTCTCTGGACATATCTAAAGCTACCGCCAGTTCTCCATACAGATGATCCTCTGCAATACGAAAATATCTGGCATCCACTGCTGTCTCCTTACGTCCCGCTTCCTTTCTGGCACGTTTCCGCAGGTAGATCGTCTTGATGATCCGGATCAGATCCTGACAGCTGCTGGTCTTTAAGCAATTCTTGTATTCCTGCTCTAACAGTTTATCATTGGCAATGGTGATCAGCGGGATCTCCGGGATCCTGTGGATCAGATTCTCCGCTTCCTCGTGCGCAAGCACCTTACGCATGGAACCTTCCGCCGTATCCACCGGAATATATACCGTGCTGGAGGACAGATACAGAGGTTTTAAAATATAATACTCTCTCTTCCTGTCCACTCCCGCAATGTCTAATGTCGTGATCTCTTCCACCACACAGACTCCCTTACTGCCACATACTACACGTTCGCCCTTCTGAAACACCTTAACCTTCCTTTCCTCTGCCGACTGCAGAAAAATGCAAAACACAATTTCCGTTTACTACCAATAATATATCCATTTTTAACTATTCTAACAGAAAAAGCGCCGAAATGTCAGTATCTTTCGGCGTTTCTGAATATTTTTGTGAATATTGCTCATAGGAAATCGGTCAGGTATTGTGCATTATTTCTGATAGGCGATGCGTGGATCTCCGTTTTTCAGGTAAATAATGCCTCTGCGTTCAAAGCCGTTCTTCTCCAATAAGTGCTGCATGGTGTGATTATCGAAATGGGTGTCGGCCCGCAGATATTTCACTTTGCTCTCACAAAAAGCAACACATTTTGCAAACAGGCCCCTTACTTCCCCGTCTCCTGCCAGGCGATGGATCGTGCCGTAAGGGGTCTCCTCCCGCCAGCTGCCATCCTCAATATAGGCATAGGTTGGTTCCTCCTCCAGCAAAAGCATGAATACTCCGTGGATGCTTCCGGCCTTTTTATACACGTAAAGCCGCTGTTTCTCAATGTCTGTCCGCAGTGTCTCCGGATCCGGATAGGCGCCGTTCCACTGGTTCGGATTGCCGTTTGCCCGCATGTAAGCCTTGGCGATATCATAGATTTCCAGAATCCGGGGCAGGTCTGCCTCTGTTGCCGTTACGATCTCCTCCGACAGATTGGTGCAGCGCCCATGAGTCTTCGAATCTCCATTGCACAGGATGTGTTTTTCCATGATTCCGTAATTCCTCCATTTGTCAGAAAGATAGCGTCATTTTATCACATCCCATCGACTATTTCATCTATATTTTTGTGATCTTCTACATCCTCTTCACACATTTCTCATGTTAGTGTCATTTTAGAGTCAAAGCAAGCTCTTAATAGTTCAAATACTAAAAAGGAAATCGGAATTATCAACAAATCAGGTTCATGAAATGTGACAAGGATAGAAAACCTTTCAGCTATATTTTCAAGTACCTGTGTTCCCGCAAGTGCACCGGTTCCGCTGATATAGAAATAAATATCTTTCATGGATATAACAGAGGCAATGCGATCCAGGAATCTGGTATACGACATTCCCAATACTACACCCACTATTAATATTGTCTGAAGCATTATTTTTCTCCAATTTCCTTGTAGCGTTTCCTTAATCTTTTTCAACTGTCCCACACGAAAGTCTTTCCCATGAGCTAACATACATAACACAACTGCTGTCAATGCAGCAAACAACAGTCCTGTGTTTCCCGGAATCTGAAAGAACCGGCTCTCCGGCATAGTGATCCAACTCCATTGTTGCTCATATAAATCACTTTCCGTTTGATGTGCCATGAAAATTCAAAACTCTATTACTTTACCAAGCTCGGTCAACAAAAAATACCCTAAAATCACAGGCACACATTTAACAGCTTCCTTGATTTTTATCATAGGATTCTCCTTCTAATTTCGTAGACTTTTGTTACTCTTTCGTTCTTTTTTATAATAACTTATTTTTTTATTATTATCATAATTTGTCCACAAAAAGCAGAAATCTGACCACCAATTATAGCACGTCCAACAATATTTTAATACTTACCTGCATATCAACCCTGATTGACAACTCTCCTTGATATTTTCCCACGATTTGTTCAATAATCTTCATTCCCCAGCCATGCGCTAATGAATCCTGCTCTCTCTCAGATACAAAATGATTATTTTTAACCAATGGTTTTTCCTTATAGTCATTCTTCATTTCAATTACCAGAAACCCTGCTGTTACCGCAATATTCAATCTGATTTGTTCTTTTGCTGCTTCCAATGCATTGTTCAATAAATTGGCACATAATACACAAAATTCTCTATCCTCCAGTTTTAGCCCTGACGGAAGAATCAGTGTTTCGACCAACAAAAGAATATTACGCTGTTCCGCTTTCTCTTTTGCTTCATAAATTACAGTATCTACAATATCTACGCCTGTATGTACCGGAATCATTTTACACTGTAGCGGTTCCTGCACGCTCTCTATATATGATAAAGCTTCTCTCTGATCACCATTTTGCAGAAGTCTCTCCAGCGCTCGCAGGTGATGTTTGATATCATGGTACAGTTTAGCATTTTCTGTATAGAAATTCTGTGCTCTGACATACTGACTCTCAATCAGATCATATTGTGTATCTAATACAGAGATTTGCATCTTCAGTTGCGATTGGCGGAAGTAAAAATATACCATAAGAAGCAGACTCACCAGGCAGGACAGGAAAACATAATTCTGAATTGCATTTCCATAAATCATATCCATGAAAAAAACACACAGAAATACTGTACTGAAGAAAGCAATGCCAAATGTTTTCAACAGATTCAACGCTGTAAAAGTTTTTCCTATTACTTTATGTCTTATAGCAGATATCAATATACCATTTAAAACCAGCCACCCTGCCTGTGCGCAAAATTCTGCATTTGTCCAGAAATGTTCCACCAGTCCCAGTAAAACAGTCCAGATAAAAACATAACTGACTACAAGGGATGCCACTTTTTCCACAGAGCCATTCCATAACAGGTATCCTAAAATAGTAAGAAGTAACAGTAACGGAATCCACGACAAATACTTTTGCAGACCATACCATAGCATTCCCGATAAAAATATTGTTAAAATAAATTTTTTATCTGAATCTATGTATTTTCTCCGATCAAAAAGCATATCCATCCATATCAAAAGCCATGCCGAATTGTGTATGCTCCACAGAATTTTAATCATTTGTACTCCATTTCCCATTATCCGTACCTGCCTGCCAATATTCCATTATTCGATGTTTTAATTGCGCCAGCCGTCGTTCTCCGATGTACAATTGCTGCCCCGTAGATAAAACCATCTGGTTATCTTTGATCTGTTTCACATGATATAAATTACACAAATATCCCCGATCCACCCATACAAATTCATCTTCCGGTAATTTCTCCGATATCTTTTTTAAGGAGCTTCTTACCTTACACCTGGTAGCATCCGTCTTTTCAATATATAAATACTTACCTTCTCTCCAAATATATACAATTTTTCTAAATGGTATTTTTTCTATACCCTGTTGGTTTTCTGCAATATAAACCTCTGAGGTACGTGATACAATTTCCCTGAATACTGCCTCCAGTGCCTGTGTGATCATGCTTTCCATTTGTTGCTTCGGAATAAAACGAAATGGTCGGAATTCAAATGATTTATACACATAACTCTCGTAAGCAGACACAAAGATGATCAGAATATCCGGTGCTGTTTCCTGAATTTTAGCTGCCAGTTCAAAGCCATTTAATTCCTGCATTTCAATATCCAAAAACAACAAATCAAACGCTTGACCATCCTCAATTTCATACCACAATGCCTTACTGCTCTGATATACATTACATTCATAAGGAATGCTTTTTTTCATGAAATACTCTTTTATATGTTTTTCCATGAACTCCGCGTCTTCTACTGTATCATCACATATTGCAGCTTTCATTTTCCATGCTGTATACTTTCCCATCGTTTCCCCTTATGTTATCAAAGCGAAATTTCCTTGATACGCATCTGGTCCCTGTTGCAGAACAAGTACCCCTTAAAATACTACAATTTATTTGGATAATTCTCTAACTGGTGGAAAATACCAACTACATTTACAACATCTCCTCTCACATCAAAAATGATAATATAATTCATCTGTGGCACAACAGCCTCTCGATACCCTTTCTTGGAAAGATATGCATCTCTGCACTCTGCGAACTGAAATGGATTAACCTCCAGTCTGTCATAGATTACATCAATACAATCTAACAGATGCTTCGCTGCCTGGTCATTTTTTAATCGATAAATCAAATGATACACAAGCTTATCAAGCAATTCATCAGCATGCTCTGTAACATTTAATTTATAAACCATACTTTGCCCTCTTTTCTCTAAGTGCTGTTCTGGCATCCTTTATCTGTCCTGCCTCAATCTGTTTTTCAGATATCTCGATATCTCTGTACATAGCAATTTGTTTCATGGTTGCCTCATAAATCTCCATGCTCATAATTACCATATCTCCATAACCATTTTTCGTAACATAAATCGGCTCCTCTGTCTTATGACACATATCAGATATCTCAGACGTATTCTTCAAATCTTTAATTGGAATTATTTGCGGCATAATACGCACCTCCTTTTATACCATAATTATACCATAATTATACCCTTTTTCAACCTATTTATTCATAATCAAAGAAACGGTCTTTTGACTTATGCCAAAGACCGTTTCTTTTACAATTTTATTCTTCATTCATCTTAGCCAGCTTGGCTGCCTGGTCGGCTGCGATGCAGGCGTCGATGATCTCTTCGATATCTCCGTTCATGATCTTGTCTAACTTATACAGGGTCAGACCAATACGATGGTCGGTGACACGACCCTGCGGGAAGTTGTAGGTACGGATCTTCTCAGAACGGTCTCCGGTACCGATCTGGCTACGGCGCATCTCTGCTTCCGCATCGTGTCTCTGCTGCTGCTCGATGTCATACAGCTTGGACTTTAACAGTGCGAATGCCTTAGCCTTGTTCTGGATCTGAGACTTCTCAGTCTGACTGTATACCACGATTCCGGAAGGATAGTGGGTCAGACGTACTGCGGAGTCGGTGGTGTTGACACACTGACCACCGTTACCGGATGCTCTCATGACATCAATACGGATATCCTTGTCCTCGATGACGATATCAATATCATCGTCCACCTCCGGCATAACTGCCACACTGATGGTGGAGGTATGGATACGTCCGCCGCTCTCGGTCTCCGGCACACGCTGTACACGATGTACGCCGCTCTCATACTTCATCTTGGAGTAAGCACCCTGTCCGCTGATGGTAAACTGTACTTCCTTCATACCGCCGATACCAATCTCATCCACGTTGATCAGCTCTACCTTCCAACGCTGCTTCTCGGCATAATGCACATACATACGATAGATCTCCGCTGCAAACAGTGCAGCCTCATCGCCGCCGGCACCGGCACGGATCTCCACGATTACATTCTTGTCATCATTAGGATCCTTGGGCAGTAACAGGATCTTCAGTTCCTGCTCCAGCTCTTCCACGCGCTTCTTGCTGTCGTTTAACGTCTCCTTGATCATCTCGCGCATTTCTTCGTCTTTTTCCTCTTCCAGCATGGAAAGAGAATCTTCAATATCCTGCTTGCACTTTTTGTACTCTGTATACGCATCCACGATGGGAGTCAGATCACTCTGCTCCTTCATCAGCTTGCGGAAACGTTCCTGGTTATTCGTGACCGTGGGTTCATGCAGTTCGCCCATGATCTCTTCAAAACGAATCAATAAATCTTCTAACTTGTCAAACATAACTAATTCCTCTCAATATAAGTTGTAACAGTTCAGCCATGAACATATTGGAGAGCAAAAATCATGCTTGCATGATTTTGTGAACGAATATGTTCATGAACTAAGCGCCAGGTTTATGAGCAAAGGTAGTCACGAAGTGACGGAAAGCGTGTCAGCGCGACTTTGCGAATGGTGCGGGCTGAACTGTTACATACGTTCCAAAAACTACCCGGTCCAGACCGGCATAATCCTGCACCACTTGTACCTCGCAGTACCCTTCGGTGCGCATCAGCTCCGATACAGCCTGTCCCTGGTCATATCCGATCTCAAAAAAGAGCATTCCACTGCTCACCAGATGTTTTCCTGCTTCTTCGATGATACGGCGGTAAAAATGTAAACCATCCTCCGTACCGTCCAGTGCCATCCTGGGTTCATGATCCCGTACCTCCGGCATCAGTTTCTCCACTTCCGCACTGGCAATATAAGGCGGATTCGACACGATGATCTCGAATTTTCCCTCCACCTTTTCAAACAGATCGCTCTGTAAAAAATGCGCATGCTCCGCTTTTTCCGGGGTAAGCACCTTCAAGACATTCCGTCCTGCCACTTCCAGTGCCTCAGCTGACAGATCCACACCCAGTCCTTCACAATCATTGCTGTAATGCAGCAGGCTTAACAGAATGCATCCGGATCCCGTACACATATCTAACACACGCATCCCGTCATGGAGTTCCTTCAGTACCTCCTCCACCAGGATCTCGGTATCCTGCCTCGGGATCAGCACATGCTCATTGACGCTAAAAGTCAGCCCCATGAACCCCTGTTCACCAGTCAGCTGCTGCAGGGGAATATGCTCCGCGCGCTGACGGATCCAGTTCAGATACTTTTCTTCCGCTTCCGGTGCCACCGGCTGTTC
>ENA-OPMP01001129-OPMP01001129.1-human-gut-metagenome-genome-assembly--contig:-NODE-1129-length-12241-cov-2.131791_pt1 | contig 12241 bp, 9 predicted proteins | sample MGYA00241527_ERZ501751 | MGnify/ENA primary metagenome ERZ501751 (study PRJEB25962, sample SAMEA2042647) | human gut metagenome | biome: human gut; feature: human-associated habitat; material: faeces... | reverse complement strand
TATCCGTTTCTCGACACAGACCTTTACGGTAAAAACAAGGTTGCGCTTATAATTGTCTTTATTACGGCGGCGTTTTTGGCTCTCGGTTATCTGTCGTTTGTTATTGACCGCCTGCTCGGAAAAAACGGCAAAAAGCTTAAGTAATAAAAGCCTCAAAACATATTTAAAGGAGCGATAAAAGTGATAATATATTTTACAGGCACCGGAAACAGCCGCCATTTAGCAAAAAAGGTCGGAGAAGCAATAAACGAAATTCCGGTCACCTCATTTGAATATATAAAGGAGTGTAAAAAAGGCAGCTTTGACAGCGATACACCCTATGTTTTTGTATGCCCGACTTACGCTTGGCAAATACCGCACATTTTTGAAAAGCTCATAAGGGAATCCGTGTTTCACGGCTCCGATAAAGCATATTTCATAATGGATTGCGGCGGCGAAATAGGAAATGCAAGGAAACAATTACAAGCGCTTTGCTCTGACAAGGGTTTCGAATTTATGGGTGTTTACGAGGTTGTAATGCCCGAAAATTACACGGCTCTTTACAGCGCACCTGATGAAAAAACCGCGGAGGAGCTTATAATAAAAGCGGATAAAGCGGCTCTTGACGCAGCAGAATACATCAAAGCCGAAAAGCCTTTCCCCGATATTAAAGTCGGCATTGCGGACAGACTGAAAAGCGGCATAGTAAATACGGTCTTTTACAAATTCATCGTATCCGCAGACAAATTCTACGCCACCGACAAATGCATAGCTTGCGGAAAATGCGTAAGAAGCTGTGTGCTGAACAACATTGAGCTTAAGAACGGCAAGCCTGTTTGGGGCAAAAGCTGCACACACTGTATGGCGTGTATTAACTTTTGTCCCACAAATGCCATTGAATACGGCAAGCATTCAATCGGTCTGAGGCGTTACACTCTGACAGACTGAAATACGGAAAATTGCTTTTACCGAGTGCTCATAAAGCGTTTCATAACCAAGCGGTATTTTTATAAATTAAAGACATAGATAAAGCAGACCTTGTAGGGACAAATCACAAGGTCTGTTTTTTTACGGTAATAATTCATATATGAGCCTTTTGTCTCAATATTGCATTTTTCGTTTGACGAGAAAGACAGTCGCTGCGGTGATTTGCTTGCTTGCACCTATATATGAAAAGGTTTTTTCCAAATTTGCCCTTTTTACGAAAATTCGATGTAAAAAAAGGCATAAAAAAACCGCCTCCCATAAGGAAACGGTCTGATATTTGTTATTTGATTGTTTTTTCGGTGCTTTGTTTTTTCGCACTTTTTGTTGTACTTATTATAACATATGGATTTCTTTTAAGTCAATGTCAACTTTTTTTCACGATTTTTTTCACGTGTCAATGTCAACTTTTTTTCAAAATATTTTAGCACAACTTAATTTAAAAAAAATAAAGCCCTTTTGGGGAGGGCTTTATCTTCGTGAGGAGTGCTATCGCTGGGTGCGGATAACACTTTACTTTATTTCCTGTAAAAAACAAGTATTTTCTACAAAAAATCAAAAAACAACATAAATGTAATACGGTTCCGCGCTGTCGTTAGGACGATACTTATAGAAGATGTTAAGGCCAAGACCTTCCGGATGCTCTTTCAGCACTTTCTCCCATTCTTCATCGGTAAAATTAGCTTTCTCTCTCCTATACACCCCGTCAATCTCGTCACGCAAATCCTTGGAGTATTTAGCTTTGTGCGCATCATCAAACTCAGCCAATATACCTGTTTCCGGACCCCAAGAAGTGCCAACCTCGGTTAAAGACGAGTCTATAACAAAGCCGTATTTATTTCTTGCATAAGCTTTAGCTTCTTCAACAATAGCCTTGACATCGGCTTCGGTCACAGGACGAGTACCCTGTTGCTGACTGCCACCGCTGCTATTTGAGCCACCGGAGTTGCCCTTATTGCCTGAATTGCCTTTGTTACCGCTGTTTGTTTTATTGCCGCTTGTGTTTTTCTTGCCGCCCGTGCTTTTATTATTTGAGCTGCCTGTATTGCTTGAACTGCCCTTGTTGCCTCCGGCGTTATCATTATTTGCGTTATTGTTTTCGACTGCTGTATTATCAATAGCAGCTATGGTTGTTTCCGGTGTAGCGGTAGTATAAACAAAGTTACCGCTTTCGTCGGTTACGGGTACAACGTGACCTTCCGCATCGACGGTAGTTTCAATGCCATCGGGCAATGTTGTAGTCTCGGTTTCCGGTTCAGCCTGCACGGCAACATTCGTAGTGTTTTCTTCCGCCTTGATTTTGTTGTTATGCACAACCGTAGGAACGGTTATCGCAGTTGCTATAACGATTACTCCCGCTACGGTAAGAGTAGCAAAACGAGCTTTAAACTTCTTGTCGTTTTTAAGCTTTTCGTTAAGGTTTTTGACCGCTTCTTTTAAGTTAAATTTTTTCATAGTTTTTTACCACCTCAGATATATTATAGTTATTTTTGATTTTGTGTCAAGACAAAGCACACATAAAATAGAGATTTACTCTTTATCTTCACACGGTTTTTGTTTTTTCTGAGGTTCTCCTTTCATTTATATATGACCGAAAATCAAAGAAATTTGCCCTTTTGTTTGAATTTGTTTTTTGCTTTTACTCATACTTATAAATGTAGATGTAAGCAAACAATCTTGCAAGGAATTACAGACTGTGCTAAAATCAACGAAGCAAGAAATTAACCTCTTTTTTTGATTTACGTTAACAAGGTTTTAATGAAGAAGGAAACTTTGTTTCTAAATCTAAAATAAAGGAGGTGCTTCTATGGATGTTTATTCACAGTTTTGTGAATTGGTTAAAATGTTAACCACCAATGCAAGTTTGATGGCATCAATATTGACGATTGTCGCTTGCTGTAAAGAAATAACCAAGAAGTAATTTCTTGTTTAATGCCGCAGTAATTATTGTAAGTAATTACTGCGGTGATTGTTTGCTTACACCTATATATGAAAAGTTTTTTTACAAATTTGCCCTTTTGGGAGAAAAAAAGAAACCGTTACCAAACGGTAACGGCTTCCTGAATTTTTCCGAATGAATTATTCTGCGGTTTTTGCAGCCTTAGCGGCTTTTCTTTCCTCTATTTCTTTTACATACTCTCTCTGCTTACTCTCGGTAACCTTGTAGAAGAGCATGGGGATAATGGTGGCAACCATCGAAATAGCACCCGAAAGTATGAGCACAGCCCAAAGCTTTTCAGAGCCCTCCGGAGTTACGGTATTGTACGGGTCTGACGGAGAAATGCCGGAAATTCCATATGCCATAACGCCTATGAATGCGCCGACAGCCATACTGATTTTATTTATGAAGGTCTGCATTGAGAAGCAGATGCCCTCTGCTCTCTCGCCCGTTTTCCACTCAAGATATTCAACTGTATCGCCTATCATAGCGTAGGTTATTACGTTATTGATACCCTGCGGAAGTCCGAGGAGAACAAAACCTATGGCAAGCCAAAGGAGATTTGAGGAATTGTTATATCCGCCGTTTCTGCCTATAAAGTACATAGCGAACATAACTACGGCGCCGAGTACATGTACATAGATATATGTATTTTTCTTTCCGAAATGCTTCGTGAACCACGGAATAAGCACGGTTGCAATTGCTCCGCCGGGAACAACAAGTATTGTAAGAATACTGTATACTGCCTCGTTTCCGAGAACATACTTTGCAAAATAAAGCGAGCCCGTGTACATATAAACGGTTCTTGCCGCACCCAAAATACCGGAAATGAGTATGAGCAAAAGCTGATCGTTTTTAAAGAGAAGCCCAAGGTTATGGCCGAGTGAAGGCGGAGTTGTGTCGGAGGTATATCTCTCTTTTGTGTTTTTAAAGCCATAGAAGAACATCGGCAATGACACAATAACGAGAACAACTGCGCAAATAAAATATGTCCATTTAAGTGTGTTTGCGTTTGCTACGGAATTAGCCGCTATAAGCACACCGTCGGCATCCTTATATTTTGCGGTTACAGCCGAAGTAATTACGGGTACAAATACCGTTACGGCGCCTGCGCCTATGGTGCAGCAAAGACGCGCAACAGTAAGAAGATTGCCGCGAATGGTTGTGTTATTTGTCATAGCCGTTGAAAGGCCCCAATAAGGAACATCGGCTACGGTAAATACCATTGACCAAATGACATAGATAACCGAAATAATGATGAATGATTTTGCCGTGCTGTTATAGACAGGCAGGAAGCAGGCTATGGTAACCAAGCCTATCGGAACAGCCATCCATTTAAGATACGGGCGGCATTTGCCCCATTTGGTTCTTGTTCTGTCAACAATAGAGCCCATAATCGGGTCATTGAGAGCGTCATACACCCTCGTGAAGAGCATAAGAAGCGCTACTGCGGTGGCACCTGTCGTTTTGCCGATCCTGGCGTCCGCCATTAAAAGTGCATCGGTCATAAATATGGTAAGATATGAGCCGATGATGGTGCAGATAAAGTTTTGGCCTATACCGGTAATACTGTACGCAATAGCTTCGCGCGGCTGCATATTACCGTCATTCGGCGTGGTGCCGAACAGCTTATGCCAAAAACCTCTCTTAACAGATTGATTTTCCATTAAGTTAACTCCTTTTCCTTTTTTACAACTTTATACAACTTCAAAAGTCATAAAAAATATTATAATCCAGAAACTTAAAATAGTCAATTTGAATACAACAAATTTTTCATCTTTATTTGATTAAAGACACAAAACTCGTTTGTGACTGTTATTTTTTCACATTCGGAAATGATATGCCCTTTTTGGCGGTCAAACCGCATATTTCTATTTGACTTATTTCTCTTAAACATTTATTATATATAGTATAATTATTTGTATTTGTCTGAAATCGGAGGATGACGGCGTGAAAAAATCAAACAGTTTATTGAAAAAATTGCCGGGGTACATAGGCTACGGCGTAGGTGCCGTGGGGCTTGACCTCAGCTACGGAATGTTCTATTCGTTTTTGTCTTACTACCTTTCAAGCGTACTCGGACTTAAACCCGCATTTCTTTTGATACTCACCCCGATAGCACGTATTTGGGACGGTATTAACGACCCGATGATGGGAACGATAGTTGACAATACGCGCACAAAATTCGGTAAATACCGCCCGTGGATACTCATAGGTGCATTCTCTAACGCGGTGGTTCTTACACTCCTCTTTACATCCTTCGGTATGAGCGGAACAAAGCTTTACATATATATAGCCGTCATGTATATTCTTTGGGGAATGACCAACACCATGGCGGATATTCCCTATTGGTCGATGATACCCTCATTTACAAGCGAAGCTAAAGAGAGAAGCTTAGTAGCAACAATCGCGAGAACCTTCTCGGGTCTCGGCCAGGGAATCATAACAATATTGACTCCCATAATTCTTCCTCTGCTCTCAACAGGCATGACCACAGAAAAGGGTTACAGCGCAACCGGATTTTCGCGTTGGGCTATGATATGCGGAATAGCACTTATACTTTTTTCGGCTACATGCGTATTCAATACAAAAGAGACAAACGTCGTCTACAACGAAAAGCAAAAATTCAGCTTCAAGCAGATATTCAAAACCGTGGCTCACAACGATCAGCTCGTCGTATTTATGATATTCGCCATGCTTTCAAATGCAGGCTGGTACCTGACAAGCTCCACGGCTGTTTACTATTTCACCGATGTTTTGGGTCAGCCTAAGGGTCAATCGCTTTTCCAAACAATCGGCGCAGTCGGCTCGGTAGTCGGCCTTTTGGTAATACCCATGCTCTCGGAAAAATTTACCATGCGCTCAATATACACCATATCGCTCTCGATGACTATTTTGGGATACGCCCTGATGTTCCTCTTCGGCCCGGTGCTTAAAATCGCAATAGCACTTGATATTTGCTATATTTTGGCCTCGGTGGGCATAAGTTCGATGTTTGTTTCGCAAACTGTATTCCTTGCGGACATAGTCGATTACGGCGAGTACAAAAACGGTTCGCGAAGCGAGAGTATAACCTTCTCTATGAAGGGCTTTTTACAAAAAATGGCATACACCATTCAGACTGTTATTCTTTTCGGCGGTCTTGGTATATTCGGCTACAACGAGCAAATTAAAGAGGGCGTTATAAACAGCGCCACCAAAAACGCGATAGGCACAATAGCCTTCGGAATACCGCCGATACTTATAATAATTTCAATGATAGTTTTCCGCAGCAAGTTTAAAATTCACGGCGAGCTTGCCGAAAAAATTCATAGCTATATTACTGAAAAAAGAGCTGCTGACGGTGACGAAAAATGAGGATTCTCATTATAAGGCACGGTGACCCCGACTACGAAAAGGATTCGTTGACTCAAAAGGGGTGGCACGAGGCCGAGCTTCTTGCTGACAAAATGGAAAAGACCGACGTTACGGCTTTTTATGTCTCTCCGCTCGGCAGAGCGCAGGACACTGCAAGCGTTACACTTAAAAGGCTCGGAAGAAACGCAAAAACTTATCATTGGCTCAGGGAATTTCACGCGCCGATATATGACAAAAAGACAAAAAAGCTCCGCGGTCCGTGGGATCTTATGCCTTCGTTTTTCACTAAAGAGGATGACCTTTACGATGTGAAAAAATGGGCGGACACAGAGTTTATGAAGCAAGGCAGAGTAAAGCAGGAGTACAGAAAAGTTTCTCAGGGTCTTGACAAGGTACTTAAAGCGCACGGATACGAGAGAAAAGATAAATACTACAAGGCCGTAAATGCAAACAAAGACACAATAGCGTTCTTTTGCCATTTCGGCGTGGAATGTGTAATGCTTTCACATCTTCTTAACATTTCGCCCGTATGCCTGTGGCAGGGCTTTTGCGCTGCTCCGACCTCGGTCACTACGCTGTACACCGAGGAGCGAGAAAAAGGCATAGCGGTATGGCGCTGCAGCTCATTCGGAGATATTTCTCATCTGTACGCAGGGAACGAAGAGCCCGCATTTGCCGCGCGGTTTTGCGAAATCTACGACGATATGTCGCAAAGACACTGATAAAAGCTATAAAAATGGGGCTGTAAAAATTTCTCGTTTTTACAACCCCGTTTTATATTGTATTTTATCTTAACTTATTTAAGCTTATCTATCATAATATGAGCCGCCTTGTATATATCACCGCAGCCGAGAGTCAGGACAAGGTCGCCGTCCTCTGCATTTTTAACAACATAATCGGCAACCTCCTCAAATGTATTAAACCACACGGAACCCGGAATTTTAGCGGCAAGCTGAGAAGTGTATACATTATAGGTATTGACTTCACGCGAACCCATTATTTCGGTCATAACGCAATGGTCGGGTATGCTGAGTACCTTTGCGAAGTCATCCATCAGCATATATGTGCGCGAATAGGTAAACGGCTGAAACACCGCCCAAACGCTGTGATATCCCATCTCCATAGCGGCGTCAATGGTAACCTTGAGCTCAGCCGGGTGGTGAGCGTAGTCATCTACAAAAGTAACGCCCTTATATTTGCCGAGCAGCTCAAAACGTCTGTGAGCACCGCTGAACGCATCAAGTCCGTCACAGCAAGATTCGGCGTCCGCGCCGGAATACATTGAAGCCGCCAAGGCTGCAAGTGCATTAAGGACATTGTGGAGCCCGGGAACTCTGAGTTTTATGTGGCAGAGAAATTCACCCTTGTGCATAGCGTCAAATTCATAATAAGCGCCGTGTACGGGAGCGATATTTTCGGGATAATAATCATTTTCTTCAGCCATACCGAAGGTAATAAGATCCTTGCCGGAAATGCCCTCCATAGCCTTTAATGTGTTGGCATCATCGCCGTTGTAAATTACCGCCTTTGTCGCCATAGAAGCGAACTTATGGAAGCTTTTAATCAGATTATCAAGTGTTTTGAAGTAGTCGAGATGATCCTCGTCTATATTGAGTATAACGGCAACATCAGGTGACAAGTCAAGGAATGTATCGACAAATTCGCACGCTTCACAGACAAAATTTTCACTCTTGCCCACTCTGCCGCTTGAGCCCATCATCGGAAGCTTTCCGCCGATTACGGCAGACGGGTCAAGCTTTGCGGTTATCATTATCTGCGTAGTCATAGATGTAGTTGTGGTCTTGCCGTGAGTTCCGCAAACGCCTATGCAGTTTTTATACATTCTCGAAATTGCGCCGAAAAGCTTCGAACGCTCAAAGGTCGGTATTCCGCTTGCCTTAGCGGCTACAAGCTCCGGATTATCTTTAAGCAAAGCCGCGGTATAAACTATCATCTCGGCGCCTTTTATATTTTCCGCCCTTTGGCCCATGGTAACGGGGATACCGAGCTTACGTATTCTGTCAAGCGTATCGCTCTCGTTATTATCCGAACCGGAGAGTTCATAACCCCAGCTGTGAAGTATCTCGGCAAGCGGGCACATCCCGCTGCCGCCTATCCCAATAAAGTGTACTCTCTTTACTTCTTTTAAAAGTGTATCTATGTCTTTCATATAAGTCATACCTTTCGGTTTATTGTGTCAGTATTTCCGACTAAAATATATTATATTGCATTTCGGCAAAAATTTAAACCCTAAAATTATCTTTCACAATATATTTTCGGCATTCATATTATAGTGTATAGATATCCATCCGAAAAAGGAGGGAAATAAATGAAAAAAATCGTTATTGCCGGCGGAGACAAAAGGATGAGTTGTCTCGCCGAGCTGCTTTTTAACAGCGGGTATTCTTTCGCGTCATATGCGGTAAACGGCGGTCTTACCAAAGACGAGTTTCTTTGTTATCTGCGCGAAAACAATAATATACTGCTGATACTGCCGCTCCCCGTAAGCCGCGATAAAATTCACCTGAACACCGGCAAAGCGTTCGAAGACGTCAGGCTATCGGAAATCGGCGAATGTCTCGGAAAAAGCGATACGGTAGCAGGAGGAATCATCGGCGACAGTCTCACTGTTTTGTCGGCAAACGGCACAAAAGTATATGATTACTATGATGAGGAATTTATTACGGACAATGCCCGTTTGACCGCGCAATGTCTTAAATTTGTGTTAAATGAAAACGGAATATATGATTTCAGCGGCAAAAAGACGGCGATTACCGGATACGGCAGAACCGCGAAGGCTATTGCCGAATTCATGAAGGAAAACGGCGCAAAGGTACTGATAACGGCAAGAGACCCTCACGCACTCGCAGACGCGGTCAAAAAGGGATACAGCATATGCCTGCTGAGAGATTATGACTGCATAGCACACGACGCGGATATTTTAATAAACACCGTTCCCGCTGAAATAATAGATAAAAATATTTTGAGTCGATTGAGAAAAGACGTTCTGCTTATAGATATAGCTTCTCCCCCGTTCGGAGTGGATATCGGGCTTGCCGGCTCTTACGGGATAAACGCTGTCAGAGCATTGGGGCTCCCCGGAAAATACGCCCCCGAAGAAGCCGGCAGGCTGATATTTAAGAAAGCTCAACCGCTTCTGTAAGGAGGGAAAAATGTGCTGAACTTAGGATTTGCAATGTGCGGTTCGTTCTGTACGTTTAAAAAGGTGATCCCGATTATGGCTAAGCTTAAAAGCGACGGGTTTAACGTAGTGCCCATAATGTCTGAAACGGCATTTACAACCGATACACGTTTCGGCTCGGCTAAAGACTTCGCCGACGAAATAACCGAAATAACGGGAAATGATATTATAAGTACTCTGCCGAAGGCTGAGCCGATCGGCCCCAAAAAGCTGCTCGACTTACTTATTATCGCGCCGACTACGGGAAACACTCTCGGGAAAATGGCGAACGGCATAACTGATACGACCGTAACGCTTGCAGCTAAAGCGCACCTTCGCAACAGACGTCCGGTGGTAATAGCCGTTTCCACAAATGACGCGCTCGGTGCCACCGCTAAAAACATAGGTCTTTTAATGAACTGCAAATATATTTACTTCGTACCGATGAGGCAGGATGACTGCATTAACAAACCGAATTCCATAGTTGCGGATTTTGAAAAAATACCCATAACCGTTTTGGACGCTTTAAACGGCAAACAGACCGAGCCCGTAATAATATCGTAAAGCCACACAAAGAGAAGAATGGCACAACTAAAATATCCGCATTCGTTAAATATCGAGTGCGGATATTTTTTCGACAAAAAACGGACCGTAAAATTTTTACAGCCCGTTTTTTAAGGGATTTAATAAGAAAAAATACTGTGTAAAAAATTACTTCTTACCGTTGAAGATGTCAAGAACGTCCATATATCCGTCGTCGCTTCCGAAGCCCTTGCCGTTGTCGGTAGTGCTGCTTACATCCTCAAAGCCGTCATCCTTGCCGCCGAACGAAAAATCATCGGTCTTGTTGGGCTTTTTAGGCATACCGTTCTCATCCGTACCGAAGCCTGTTGCGATAACGGTAATTGTCATCTCGTCTTCTTTTTCTTTATCGAGATCTACGCCGAAGATGATGTTAGCATCCTCATCAGCCGCTGCACGAACTATACCTGCCGCGGTGTCGATATCGTCAAGTCCGATATCCTCAGATGCGGAAATGCTTATTATAACGCCCTTAGCGCCGTCGATTGTGGATTCAAGAAGAGGGCTTGAAATAGCTCTCTGAGCCGCCTGCTCAGCCTTATCCTTACCTTTGGCGGTACCCACACCCATATGAGCATGGCCCGCATCTTTCATAACTGCGGTTACATCGGCAAAGTCAAGGTTTATAAGAGCCGGCTTAATAATAAGGTCGGAAATACTCTTAACGCCCTGGCGAAGAACATCATCTGCTATATCAAACGCATTGAGAAGAGTAATCTTCTGCTCGGATACCTGCTTTAATCTTTCGTTGGGAATAACAACAAGGCTGTCTACATGGCCTGCAAGCTCTGCAATACCTGCCTCTGCCTGCTGCATACGTACCTTACCCTCAAAATCGAAAGGCTTTGTAACTATACCTACGGTGAGTATTCCCTTTTCCTTAGCTATCTCGGCAATAACGGGAGCTGCGCCTGTGCCTGTTCCGCCGCCCATACCTGCGGTAATAAATACCATCTGTGTATCATTGAGCGCTTCAATAATTGCGTCGCGGCTCTCCTCGGCAGCTTTCTGACCGATTTCGGGCTTTGCCCCGGCGCCTCTGCCCTGCGTAATCTTTTCGCCTATCTGAATTTTCTGACCGGCTTTTGAAAAAGCAAGCGTCTGCTTATCGGTATTTATAGCTATAAGCTGAACTCTGCCGAAGTCATTGTTTGCCATACTGTTGACAGCATTTCCGCCGCCTCCGCCAACGCCTATAACTTTAATATTAGTAACGTCATTAAATTCGTTGTCCATTTCAAAATCCATTTGAGAACATCCTCCATTATGTAAAGTCTTTTATTTCACACCTAAATAAAGTTAAACTCATACCTATTTAGGTTAGTATATCATATTATCCCGTTATTTTCAACGTTTTTTTGCATTTATATTGTATATAATTACGGAGATATAAACGGAACCGTTGTGTTATCCTCACGCTGAGGACTGAGATACGCCTTTTTATCGATTGTGAAATCTATGCTGCCCGTAAAATCGGGATTATCGCTGTCAAGCCTTGTCAGGGCAGCTTTTACAAAGTCCATTTTATCGTTCACGGAGGACGAAAGTCCCAAAAGCACGGTAACGCGCTCCTTATATACCAATTTAATATTGGAATGGTTGCTCACATCTATACTTGTTATTCCGCTGAGTTCATTTGATTCAAGCAATGTCAGCACATTTTTTATAATGCCGAGGTCGTCGTTATCCTGAAATTCCACGGTTTCCCCCGGTACCGCCGAAATCACCGGTGAGGAATCAATTATGATAATACCGTCGCCGATAGTCATAAGTCCGTCCTCAAGCACTTTGCCCTTGTCGGAAACCAACGTAAAGCTGTCGCCGTTGTCTATTGCAAGCTTTGCGGTTGCAGCCGTGATTTTTATAGTTATTGTCCCCGAAAGATTGCGTTTTATTTCGGCCGACTCAACATAAGGAAGGGTGCATTCGATTCCGGAGGCTGTTTTTTTCTTGCTTGTCATAAACATATTGTCGCCTATATTTATCTGCGACGCAGCTATAACATCCTCATTGTTGTATATCTCGTCGCCGGTAACCGCAACATTGTCTATACGGAAAAAGACCGTAAGCGAAAGAGTTACTGCGACGGCAATTATAATTATAATACCCAGGATAAGAGCAACCAGCTTTTTTATCCTGCGTTTTTTCATTTTAATGAGCCTGCTGCGACGGCGCATTTCATCGCGCGAGAGCTGCTGCCTGCCGCCCTGCGTGCGCTC
>ENA-OPMP01001125-OPMP01001125.1-human-gut-metagenome-genome-assembly--contig:-NODE-1125-length-12270-cov-1.662055_pt1 | contig 12270 bp, 7 predicted proteins | sample MGYA00241527_ERZ501751 | MGnify/ENA primary metagenome ERZ501751 (study PRJEB25962, sample SAMEA2042647) | human gut metagenome | biome: human gut; feature: human-associated habitat; material: faeces... | reverse complement strand
ATGCCGTTACTGGTGCAGCTACTGTTATCCTTGCCATGGGTGCAGGTAAAGCTGGTGCAAGAGGTATCGAACGTCAGGCTATGAACGTGGTGAATGTGATGAGTGCGAAGGCGATAGAGTTTTCTCCGGATATTACGGTAGCCAACGTGATTCAGCGAATGTCTGGTGTGACAATTGAACGTAACAGTAGCGGTGAAGGACAGTATGCGATTCTTCGTGGTATGGATAAGCGCTATAACTATACCTTGGTGAACGGAGTAAAAATTCCGAGTCCGGACAACAAGAACCGTTTTGTACCGCTGGATATTTTCCCGTCAGAAATGTTGGACCGTCTGGAAGTGACCAAATCTTTGACTGCCAACATGGAGGGTGACGGAATCGGTGGAGCTGTTAATCTGATTATGAAGGATGCGCCTTCTGAACGTCAGTTTACGGCGAATCTGTCAACCGGTTACAATGCAATGTATTTTGACCGCGATTTCCAGTCGTTCAATCATGGCGCGATTGTGAAGAAATCTCCTTACGAGCAGATGGGCATGCCGGAAGACAGCCGTGTGACAATGGATAACTTTACGACAGATAATCTGCGGATGAAATGGAACAAACCATTGCCCGATTTGACTGCCGGATTATCTTACGGTGACCGCTTCTTTAACAATAAATTGGGTGTAATGCTGGCAGGTAGTTACCTGAATACGTATAGAGGAAAAGAAAGCCAGCTGTATTATCAGCCGGGAACAGCCCATAATGGTATCGAATACCGAAATTATTCTTCGCAACAGACTCGTATCGGGGCACATGCCAAGCTGGATTATCATATCAATGCCAATCATAAACTGACCTGGTATAATGGATATATGGATATGAGAGAAACAGAAGTACGTGACGGGCATGACGATAAGGAAGGAGCTGTACGTATGAAGTGGAATCATCAGTATATTATCAATTCCACGCTGAAAGGTGAGCATGCCTTTCTGGAAGGCGGTGTGCTTCGTTTGAATTGGTCGGCTGTACTTTCAAAGGCATACAGTGAAACACCGGATAATGCGGAAATCTTTTTTCTGGGTAATCATGTACAGACTTCTGGAGCAGCAATCCGCCGTTGGGAACATAACTCCGATAAGGACAAGGCAGGATACCTTGATTTGATGTATAAGTTGAAACTGGATGGAGGTTCTGTATTCGACTTCTCAGTAGGAGGTATGTACCGTGATAAGAAACGTGACAGCTTTTTCAATGAATATACTTTTAACTCTGCTACGGGAGTGAAAGATCCGCAGTATCAGGGAGAGGACTGGAATAACTACGATGAAATCTTGTTTACCCCGCTTAAATACGGTAACATCAGTGACCCGTTAAACTATGATGCCACTGAAAAGATTGGTGCAGGGTATGGAATGGTGAAATACACATACCAGAAATGGGAATTTATTGCCGGAGTTCGTGTGGAACATACCAATCAAGGTTACACTTTGAAGTTCCCTACAGAAAATACAGATCCTAAAGGATACCAGAAATATACGGATGTATTGCCGAGCTTCCATGTAAAATATGGAGTACATAAAAATGCGAATCTGCGTTTCTCGTATGCCCGTTCCATCAATCGTCCCAGCTTCTTTGAGATTGTTCCTTACAGCATTATCAATGAAGATTATAAAGAAAAAGGAAATCCGGATTTGAAGCATACGGTAGCCGATAACCTCGATTTGCGTTATGAATTCTTCCCGAAATCATCCGAGCAGTTCATGGTGGGTATGTTTTACAAGAAACTGAAGAATCCGATTGAATACGGATTGCTGAACGAAGGACAGGATACCTATTATAAGCCGATGAATTTTGGTAATGCTACCAACTTGGGAGTAGAAGTGGATGTAATGAAATATTTTAACTGGTTTGGAATAAAAGCCAATTATACTTACACGCATTCTTCCATTACGACCGAAAAGCGAATTATGGATGGAAATGATGTGAAGGCATGCACTCAGACACGTCCGTTGTTTGGTCAGGCTGCCCATGTAGCTAACCTGTCATTGCTGTTCAAAAGCACCAAATATGGCTGGGAAGGACAGATTGCCGGAAGTTATACCGGAAAGCGCTTGAGCGATATTTCTAACTGGTATGATGACGATATATGGGAAGATGGCTATATGCAGTTGGATGCTTCTGTAGAGAAAAGTTTTAAGAACGGTATCAGCCTTTTTGCCAAGGCATCTAACTTGCTGGATACTCCTTTGATTCGCTTTATTCAAAGTGGCCCTCGTACGGAGAAAGTCAATTCCGAACGTAATAATGGCAATGTGATAGAACGAAAGGAATGGCACGGACAGTCATTTATGCTGGGAGTCAGATACAAACTATAATAAAGAGATAAAGAACTATATTGACTAACATTTCTAAATTATTACAAAATGAAACTGAAGAATTATTTGTTGGCCGGAACGGCTCTGATAGCATTGTCTTTTATGGCTGCTTGTACAGAAGAAGACCCGATTGCAAATGGGGATGGAACTGAGACTCCCGGAAACGATGATGATGGAAATAACGATGAAAATACCGATGGTGGAAATGGAGAGACAACTGGCGACATCATTGTCTGGCCTGCAGATACTACAGTAAATCTGACTAACCATTACACAGTAACCAAAGGTAAAAGCCTTGTAATCAAAGAAGGTGTGAAAATTATTGTAAGTACAGCGGGAGTAGGAGCTAATCATGTTCCGGTAGAATTTACCGTAAACGGAAACTTGTATTGTGAAGGTACTGCTGAAAAGCCTATCTTGTTCTCTGTTCCGGAAGATGAACGTACAGAAGAAAATATTTTTGCAGGTCTTTGGGGAGGTATTGTGGCTTCATCCACTTGTGAGGAAATGTTGATTGACCATACAATCATTGAGTATACAGGTGGTCAGGTTGTAGAAGGTTCTCCTGCTGCTGCAACTGAAGTATATACCGCTGGAGATGATGCATATCCGCAGATTACAACCAATAACATCAATGGACATTATGTCATTACCAACTCTGTATTGCGCAACGGATGGTCAGATGGTATTTATCTGATGGGTGGAAATGCCATTATTGCTAACAATGTGTTTGCTGCAAACGGATATGATGGTGCAGAAGCTGTAAACGTAAAAGCTGGATGTGTGGTCGATGTAGCTGGAAACGTAATGTTTAGCCCGAACACCAACGGTTTGAAACTTTCCAGCTCAGGTCAGAGTGAAACACGTGATATGGCAAAAATCCAGGCATACAACAATACCATTATTAATGCAGGATGGCGTCGTGACGGTGAAAAAGGTGGTGGCGTGTATGTAGAAAAGAATGCATTGGCTAATGTGTTCAATAACCTGATGGTGAACTGTAAGTTCAGAGCCATGACTCCTAGCTTCAATATTCCGAATGATCCGGAAGAAGGATACAATGATAAGTCGGTTATTGACTATAACTACTATGCTTCAGGTACACAGAAGAGTGACGTCGTGTTTGCTGATGAGTCAGGTGTGGCTTACTCTTGGGAAGGATATGCTTATGCGCATGAAGATTATAATGAAGGAGTGGTAGATGCACACAGTATAATTACGAAGACACAGGAGGCATGCGCTACTAATGATCCGAAATTCGTAAACTATCCGATTAATGAAGTTGGTTTAACTGATTATGTATATCAGGATGCGTGGGACTTCCATGTACAGGCTGGTTCACCGGTACTGACTGGTGCTTACAATGGTAATGATGAAGCTATGCAGCCTTATTTCGCAGCAGGTCTGGAAGTAAATGGAGTGACTTATACCTCTCCGAAAGTGGAAGCTCGCTTCGGAGCATACGGTACAAAATAATAACATCCTTTTCTAGGTTTTGTTAAGGCAGTTGTGAAACTGCATTTTTCCTTAGACGAATAAGTCCGGACAGTTGTGTTTCGGACTTATTTTTTGAAAATTTTCTGCAGAGGAGTTTTCCTGATTTTATTCAGAATTGGGATTTACCTTTGCAACAACAAATAAATAATTGATAAAACTAAAATGATTATGATCTCATTAAAAAGAATTTTCTGTACATGTTGTCTGCTTTTATCGGTATGGGCAGTTTTTGCACAAGGTCCTTCTGAGTGGAAGGCATTGGAGAAGCCCTTGAATTTTTATCTGGCAAATGATTTGGGCCGTAATGGATATTACGACCAGAAACCTATTGCCGAATTGATGGGTCAGATGGCAGAGAATGTAGATGTTGAAGCTGTAGTAGCTGCCGGAGATGTCCATCACTTCGAAGGAGTTCGCAGCGTGAACGACCCTTTGTGGATGACCAACTACGAATTGGTGTACAGCCATCCGGAACTGATGATTCCATGGTATCCTATATTGGGTAATCATGAATATCGTGGTAATACGCAGGCTGTATTGGATTATAGTCAGGTGAGTGCCCGTTGGGAGATGCCGGCACGTTATTACACAAAGGTGCTGGAGAACGATGATATTACGGTGCGCCTGGTAATGATTGACACAGCTCCTCTGTTGGATAAATACCGTGAGGATACGGAGAAATATCCGGATGCATGCAAGCAAGATATGGACAAGCAGTTGGCATGGCTGGATTCTGTACTGACATCTGCCAAAGAAGACTGGGTGCTGGTCGTAGGTCATCATCCTATTTATGCGGATACAGACAAGAATGATTCGGAACGCTTGGATATGGAAAAACGAGTAGACAGCATTTTGCGCAAGCATAACAATGTAAACATGTACTTATGCGGACATATCCATAACTTCCAGCATATTCGCAAAGCAGGAAGCAAGATCGATTATGTAGTGAACACTTCCGCATCTTTAAGCCGCAAGGTAAAAGCTGTAGAAGGCACTGTGTTCTGTAGCGGAGAGACAGGTTTCTCTTTGATTTCTGCCGATAAGAAAGAATTGTGCCTGTATATGATTAATAAGGAAGGCAAAGTGTTGCATACAGTAAGACAGGCCCGTTAATGCGGCTTTCTGTTTGTTTTCATTGTTTTGTAAACTCGACTTTGCGTTATTGTTTTTAAATAGATAATCTTCTCCTCATTTTTAGGTATTTTAGAGGGAAAGAGTAGCAATTTGGCAAAAAAAGAGACATTCGTTGGAACGGTGTCTCTTTTTTTGCTATTTTTGCACAGTTTTTGGGGCATTTGTGCCGAATCGACTATGAGGGGCATGCAGATACCCAGCTTATTGGACTATATGAGAATAGTCCTGCATCAAAAGAAATCATTATTAAAACATAAAGCATGATACACAAAGTATTAATCGCTAATCGTGGTGAAATTGCTGTGCGCGTGATGCGTTCTTGCCGTGAAATGGGTATCCGTACCGTAGCAGTTTTTTCCGAAGCCGACAGAACGGCTCGCCACGTACTTTATGCAGATGAGGCTTGCCTGATAGGTCCGGCAGCATCTCGCGAAAGTTATCTGAACATAGATAAAATTATCATGGCTGCAAAACGTCATGGAGTGGATGCTATTCATCCGGGATATGGCTTCTTGTCTGAAAATTCAGAATTTGCACGCCGTTGCCGTCAGGAAGGTATTGACGTGCCCATTATTCCGGGAATCAAGCCTGTGGTATTTAAGAATCAGTTGAATGTATTGCCTAAAGTGTTCCGCACAGACATTCCTGAAGCCTTTGCTTCAGAACTTCGTAAATGTACGACGGACGAAGAAGTGAAAGCTGTAGGAGTGGAATGGTGCAAGGCACAGTGTAAGGATTTGCTGGCACACGGAGTTCCTGGCCTGCACTTTTACACATTCATGGCATCCGACAGTGTATATAAGGTAGCCAAAGAGGTATATTAACCTCTTTGACTGTTTACATCGCAATCCTTCTTAACCGGATACGCAGGTTGAATAATTCAGCATCTGTGTGCGGGGAAGAGGGATTGTGTGGTTTTATGGTGAGGCTATGCTCTTTTCCGTTTACCGCATCCGGTATGATGAAATCCTGACGGTAGGCTTTCTGTTCCTCGGCAGGACGCAACAGATAAGCCGTTTCGTCTTCAAAACGGTTATAACTGCGAAGGATTACCTGATTCTTTCCTTTCTTCAGTGGAAGAATCACTTTTTCCGTGCGGAACTTCGTGCGATACGGGTTCAGATGCTTGGCTATGAGTTTTCCGTTCAGGTAGACCTCCATTCCATTTCCGGCACCAATTTCCGCCAGAATATGCTGTGAACGCGGGGAGTCTATTTCTCGCATCACATAATAGCTGGATAGAATCGGGCAGGAAACCTTGTCACTGTCTTTATCTGTTTTGATCCATGATTTACCTGAAACAGGCGCATGCTGTAAGTCTGCATCCAGTTTCTCTGCTGAGTGGAACACTCCACTGCCGGGGCCACATACGTAGGTATCTCCCCAAGTGGTACCTGAAAAAGCAGTTTCTTTTATCTCTTTTCCTTTATCCAATGTTACGGAGTAGGTCTTTCCATCTAATATCAGGTCTATTTCTCTTCCGGCCTCCTGCGAAGTATAGATAATTTCTAGTTGTTTCAACAGAAGTTGTTCGAAATTCCAACTGTAGCCCGTAATGCTACGGTAATTCGTATAGTAGTCAAAGCAGGAATAGCTGTATTGCGGTGTAGCATTACGCGGAGTAAGTATGGCATTTCTAATGATCTTTCCAGGGAACGGTTCAATCTTTTTATCGAAGGAAAGAGTCAATACGTGTATTTGTTTGTCCTTGTAGGCTGAGGCCGGTACGGTCAATACTACCTCGTTACCATATTGCAGGTAAGTAGCCATTTTCCCGTCTCCTTTCTGCAGAAGATAGCCGGGCATTTGCAGGGTAATTTTTCCATCTGCCGGATATTTCCCAGAGAGAAATAAGTACAGGTGATTGTCTTTGCGTGTCACTTCTCCCCATGTAAACTCTTCCTGGAAAGGAGAAGCCTCTGTCTGATATACAGCATAGCCATAGCGGGAAAGCCAGTCGCCCATCTGTTCCAACACTTCTTTCTCAAAGTCAACTACTGCTCCGTTTCCTTTCGGACCGATGTTCAGCAGGTAATTTCCTCCTCTGGAAACCACATTAATCAGGCTTCGAGTTTTTTCACGTACTTTGCTCTCTATGTTTCCACGGTCCTGCCATGCTCTGTATCCCCAAGTCTCATCGAACATGGATGCGGCACTCTGCCAGGGAGCATGAAGGGTTTTGTCCGGATAGTCATTGTCGGCCATTACGCAGAAATCATACTGGTCGTTGCCCAGGCGTCCGCTCACCATGCAGTCGGGCTGGTATTGGTGTACGAGTTCATACAATTCCTTACTTTGTGCCGGGGTGTTTGCTCCCATATCAAACCAGAGTTCGGAAATCTTTCCATAATTGGTAAGGAGTTCCTTCAGTTGGGCTTTCGAAAAAGCATGGTGTGCTTCTGTAATGAAGTCGGCATTATGAGGTGACATGGGCGATGCATACGGATAGTGCCAGTCGATAAGCGAATAGTACAGTCCGAACCGCAGTCCATGACGGCGGGCTGCTTCCGACATTTCTTTCACGAAATCCCGTTTGCATGGAGTCGCATCGTATGAGTTGAAGGAAGTAGTAGCCGTTTTGAACAGGCAGAAGCCATCATGATGTTTGCTGGTCAGGATAATGGAATGCATTCCCGCTTTTTTTGCCAGTACGGCAATGGAATCAGCATTAAACTGTGTCGGATTAAACTGGCCGGCAATTTTTTCGTAGTCTTTCTTGGAAATTGGGGCAAAAGCCTGAATCTGTTCACTGTATCCATTCTGCACCTGTTTACCCTGCCATACCCCGCCTAATTGTGAGTAAAGTCCGAAGTGGATAAACATGGAATATTTGTCTCCGTGCCATTGGCGGAAGGCTTCTTGAGATACCTGGCCTTTTGCTCCCAGGCCTATCACACACATTAATAGAATGATTAACAGTTTTTTCATGGCTTCTTATTTATGCTCTTTAAGAGCAAAGATAACGAGTTCTTTGTTTTTATACCGCTTTTTTATGTAATTTTGCAGCCGATTTTAAAAACCATTAAAAGTACGTTAAATTAAAATGAAAAAATTATTTCTTTTTGCGTTTATTCTTCTTTCTGTATGCGCAGGAAAAGTGATGGCTCAGAACATTCAGTTGCATTATGACCTTGGTCGTGCCTTGTATAAGTCATTGGACGAACGTCCATGGGTGACTACAACGGTCGAGATGTTCAAGGCAGACAAGTGGGGTAGCACTTATTTCTTTGTCGATATGGATTATACAGACAAAGGAGTGTCATCTGCTTATTGGGAAATCAGCCGTGAACTGAAATTCTGGAAGGCTCCTGTTTCTGCACATGTAGAATACAACGGAGGGTTGAATTATATCAACAATGCCTTCCTGGGAGGTGCTACCTACTCATGGAACAGCAGTGATTTTTCCAAGGTATTCGGCGTACAGGTTCTGTATAAATATATTCAGAAGAATGAGAAACCGCATAACTTTCAGTTGACAGGTACATGGACCCTGAATTTCTGCAAAGAAAAATTTACTTTCAGCGGATTTGCGGATTTCTGGCGTGAAAAACATACGGATGTAGATGGAAACAACCATAATTTTGTATTCATCAGCGAACCGCAGTTTTGGGTAAACCTGAATAAGTTCAAGCATGTAAACAAAGACTTGAACCTGAGTGTAGGTACAGAATGGGAATTGAGTACGGATTTTGCCGATCGTAACGGATTCTATTTCATCCCGACGCTGGCCATGAAGTGGTCTTTCTAAACCGGTTGAATCATTTAAAGCGATTATAAAATGAAAATGCTGGAAAAATTATTCGGTTTTAACCCTCGTGAGACGCGTGTGCGTACGGAAATCTTGGCCGGAATCACGACCTTTCTGACCATGGCCTATATTTTGGCTGTCAATCCCAACATTCTGGCGGCTACAGGTATGGACAAGGGAGCGCTTTTCACGACGACAGTCATCGCTTCGGCTTTTGCTACGCTGTTGATGGCCTTTTATGCCAAATTGCCTTTCGGATTGGCACCGGGAATGGGATTGAATGCGTTTTTTGCCTATACCGTTTGCCTTACGCTGGGTTATACCTGGCAGTTTGCTCTGACGGCTGTACTTTTGGAAGGAATCATATTCATTCTGCTGACGGTAACCAATTTGCGTGAGAAAATTGTAGATGCGCTGCCCTTGAGCCTTCGCAATGCCATTGGTGCAGGTATCGGCTTGTTCATTGCGTTTATCGGTTTGCAGAATGCCGGTATCATTGTGAATAACGATGCGACTTTGATTTCATTGGGAGATATTACTTCCGGTTCGGCCTTGCTGGGCATCATCGGCCTTCTGGTTACTTCCATCTTGTTGGTGAAGAAAGTCCGTGGAGCCTTGCTGATAGGAATCTTGCTGACGACCGTCATCGGTATTCCTATGGGATTGACACATCTGGATGGCGTGTTGAGCACTCCTCCTTCTATCGAACCCATTTTCTTCCAGTTCCAGTGGGAGCATATCTTTACAAAGGAAATGGTGATTGTTGTGTTTACTTTCCTGTTTGTAGATATGTTTGATACCATCGGTACGTTGGTCGGAGTGACTACAAAGGCCGGAATGGTGACAAAAGATGGAAAGATTCCTCACCTGAAGCAAGCCTTTTTGGTGGATGCCATCGGAACAACAGCCGGTGCCATGCTGGGTACCAGTACTATTACCACTTTCGTGGAAAGTGCTTCCGGAGTGGGCGAAGGCGGACGTAGTGGACTGACTTCTTTTGTTACGGCAGTGTGCTTCCTTCTGTCGTTGTTTTTGGCTCCGTTCTTTTTGGCAGTACCGGGTGCAGCTACGGCTCCCGTGTTGATTCTGGTAGGTTTGATGATGATGTCTTCTGTGAAGAAAGTCGATTTTATGGATTATTCAGAAGCCATCCCGGCGTTTATCTGCATTATTTTCATGCCTCTGGCTTACAGCATTTCCGATGGAATTGTGTTGGGAATGATCAGTTACGTCTTGATTAATCTGTTGTGCGGACATACCAAGAAGCTTACACCGGCCATGTATATTCTGGCCTTTATCTTTGTCTTTAAATTCTTCCTGTAAGCTTTTGTATTATATTGGAAATTGTTGCGGAAATGCCTGAGCGATCACTGCGGGCATTTCCGTTTTTTTATGTCGTTTCCATGCACTTGCTTGACAGATTTTTCCCTCCCTGAAGGGCTGTTTTTCCTTATCTTTCAAAATGCCCTTATGTTCAATCCCAAATGTACTTGCGTTTAGAATCAAACGTCCTTGTGTTTTACTTCAAATGCACTTGTGTTTCAAGTGAAACGTCCTTACGTTTTTCTTTCCTGCTTTTTATGCAGAAAATTGGAACAATTTTCTTTACTTTGAATGAAATTGATAACTTTGTGAAACTTATATCTTTTAAATGTTCAATTTTTAATAAGTAACGACATGAATGATTCTTTTTTGGAAACACGACAGGTCATAAAACGTTATGCCAACCATACGGCGCTGGATGGAGTAAGCATCACGGTGCCCGAAGGACAGGTATTTGGTTTGCTGGGACCCAATGGGGCAGGAAAGACCACATTGATTCGTATTATCAACCGTATTACAGCTCCCGATGCCGGTGAGGTGTGGTTTGACGGACGACTCTCACGCCCGGAAGATATTTATTCCATTGGCTATCTTCCTGAAGAACGTGGACTTTACAAAAAAATGAAGGTGGGCGAACAGGCCATCTATCTGGCACAGTTGAAAGGATTAAGCCGTCAGGAGGCCAAGAAAAGACTAACCGACTGGTTTGAGCGCTTTGAAATCATGCCTTGGTGGAACAAGAAGCTGGAGGAACTTTCCAAAGGTATGCAGCAGAAGGTGCAGTTTGTCATTACAGTGTTGCATCGTCCCCGCCTGCTGATTTTCGACGAACCGTTTTCAGGCTTCGATCCGGTAAACGCAGAATTGCTGAAAAGAGAAATCCTGAAATTGAAAGACGAAGGACATACCATTATATTCTCTACGCACAACATGGCTTCTGTGGAAGAAATCTGCGACTATATTGCACTGATCAATCATTCAAAGGTGGTGCTGCAGGGAGCGGTAACGGACATTCGTTCACGTTATAAAAGCAATCAGTACGAGTTGACGATGCAGTCTTCGAAGCCTTTGCAGAATTCGGATGCCTTTGAAATTGTCAGCAGTGAGGTGCAGGATGAGCAGACGGTAAACTATAAACTGCGGAAGCTCACTTCCATTTCCAATTCTGAGTTATTGTCACTTGTGGGTGCGCAGGGCGAAATCTGCAAGTTTACCGAATGTATCCCTTCCATGAACGATATCTTTATCCGTACGGTAGAGGGGAAAATCTAATCAAAAAATCTTTCAGCTATGAACAAGACATGGATTATTATTCAGCGTGAATTCATAAATCGGGTAAGCAAAAAGTCGTTTATCCTGCTTACCATATTGATGCCGTTCATTTTTGCGGCACTTATTTTTGTCCCGTTGTGGTTGTCTACGGTCAAGGGCGGAGACCAGAAACAGGTAGCCGTCATTGATGCCACCATGAAATACCTTCCTCAGTTTAAAGACGATGAATCCTGGCATTTTGTGGGAGTTCCCCAGATGGAAGCTTCTTTTCGAAGTGACTCCACACAGTTTGATGCCGTGGTCGAAATCAAGGCCGACTTGGCTGAACATCCGGAGGCCGTAACGATTTATTCGCGGAAAGAAGTACCCAACAGTCTTTCGCGGCTGGTAAGTGAAACACTTGATGAGCAGGTGCGTCAGGACAAGTTGTTGCGTTATGATATTCCGCAGCTGCCTTCCATCATGCAGGATATGAACCGTAAGTTGAATATCCGTACGGTAAAATGGGGAGAAGACGGGAGCGAAAGTGAATCCAATGCAGGAGCGGCTATGGCAGCCGGTATGGTATTGACTTTGCTGATTTACATGTTTGTGATGTCATACGGAGGTATGGTGATGCAAAGTGTGATGGAAGAAAAGACCAACCGTATTGTAGAAGTCATCGTTTCCTCTGTGAAGCCCTTTCAGTTGATGATTGGAAAAATTATCGGTATCGGACTGGTCGGTGTGGCACAGCTGGCTATCTGGGTGGTGCTGATTGTGGTATTGTTGGCTGTAGCCGGTGGAATTTCCGGTAGTTCGCCAGAACTGATGGGAGGAGCATCCGGCTTGCTGGCTACTCTTCAGGGATTGAATCTGGCCAAGATGGGGGGACTCTTTATCTTGAATTTTATCGGAGGATACCTAGTGTATGCTTCCATATTTGCGGCTATCGGT
>ENA-OPMP01001117-OPMP01001117.1-human-gut-metagenome-genome-assembly--contig:-NODE-1117-length-12313-cov-1.425110_pt1 | contig 12313 bp, 8 predicted proteins | sample MGYA00241527_ERZ501751 | MGnify/ENA primary metagenome ERZ501751 (study PRJEB25962, sample SAMEA2042647) | human gut metagenome | biome: human gut; feature: human-associated habitat; material: faeces... | reverse complement strand
TCTAAGCAGTCCCGAACCGTAACAGGTGCAAACAACTCATAGATAGGATCAAGAACACAAATATATTCATGCAAACACATATGGTTCAGATCTGAAATCATGGCACTCGGGCCCTAGTGACAAGCATTAAGCATAGCAAAGTCATAGCAACATCAATCTTAGAACATAGTGGATACTAGGGACTGAGTCAGTACATCCTTGGCGTCAGAGATAGCCGCCTCGTTGCCGTCCAGCGTAAAGGCGTTGATACCGATCAGCGCACCGCCCTTACCGGAAAGCTCCTTATTCAGCGCGTCCAGATCGCCCAACTCACCCACACAGGGACCGCAGTTGGTGAACCAGAAATTCACCACGGTGACGGCGTTGCCGGAGAACAGCTCGTCGCTCTTCACCGTGTTGCCATCCAGGTCTTTCCCCTCAAAGGCGGGGAACTTCGGCAGGCTGCTGTCATCCGTCTTGCTGCCCGTGCTGCCACTATCAGTCTTGTTGCCCGCACTGCCATTGTCGGGGGTGTTGCCCGTGCTGCCGCTATCGGTCTTATTGCCTGTGTTGCCACCGTCGGTTTTATTGTCCTTATTGCCGCTGTCGGGCATCGTGTCCATATCCTTGTCCGCCGGCATATTCATATCGCTGTCCAGAGATTTTTGCACGATCTCGGGATACTTTTCCTCCAGTGCGGCCAGCTTGTTTCCGATGTCGCGAATCTTCTCCGCCTCACTCTGAAGCAGCCTCAGCTCGTCTGCCGAAAACTGATCCTTGGCGGCGTTGATGGTTTCCAACAGGAAGTCGCCGTAGTTTTTGCCGTCCTCCATCATGATCTTACCCTTGTCCGCTGCCATAAAGACCTTTTCCCAAAGTGCTGTGTTCTCCGCCAGAATAGCAGCCTCCTGCGCTGTCAGTTCCTTGTGCATGGCGGCTGCCTCCTCGGCGTTCTTCGGCTCGTTGTCCATGCCGTCCATGTGATCGCCGCCCTTTGCGCCGCAGGCGGCCAGAGAGACGCCAACAACGAGGCTCATGGCCACGGCAGCGCTCAGTTTGCGGATGATCTCCTGTTTCATGGGTCTTTCCTCCAGAGAAAAATCGGTTTGTGTTCGGTCCCCAGAAAATGTCATATCTTTTCAAGGATGTTTACAAAAGATAACATATTTTGTGAGGTGCTGTCAAGAGATTTTAGCACATACTTCGTGAAGAATGATAAATTGGTGTCAATTTGTGACGCTGACGGTATAAAAAAAGCCGGAAACCAACGTGCAGCGGTCGGTTCCCGGCAGACGGAAGCGCTAAGGCGAAACTCAACGCTTGATGTCGTAGTTCATGTTCATCAGGTTGCGGATGGAGCTTACTTCGTCGGTGATGTTGGCATCGCCGTGGATGGTGTGCTTGATGGCGCTGCTGGCCACGGCAAAGTTGATCATATCCATGGCCTTGTAGTCGTGCAGCATGGCGTAGATGAGGCCGCTGGCGAAGGCATCGCCGCCGCCCACGCGGTCAAGGATATTAAAGGTGAACAGCTTGCTCTCGAAGGTGTGGCCGTCGTACCACATGAAGGCCTTCAGGCTGTTCTCGCTGCCGCTGTGGGCGTAGCGCACATGGCGGGCGATGCACTTCAGGTTGGGGTAGCGCTCGATAAACCGCTGGAAGATCTCGTCCTGCTGCTCGTAGCTGGGCTGCAGGGGCACACCGTCCTTCCAGTCGCCCTTGCTGTGGTCGTTTTCGTCCTTCCACAGGTGGTACGGCTCAATGCCAAGCAGCACATCCACATAGGGCAGGCACTTGGTGCAGTAGTCACGGGCTTCTTCCCAAGTCCACAGGGTGGAGCGGAAGTTGCCGTCAAAGCTGACGGTCAGGCCCTTTTCCTTGGCTTTTTTCAGGCAGGCCATCACAAAATCGGCGCAGTTCTGGCCCAAAGCCGGGGTAATGCCTGAAAGATGCAGCCAGTCAAAGCCGTCCAGCAGGGCGTCCAGATCCACTTTGGAAAGGTCATACTCAGTAAAAGCGGAGTGCTTGCGGTCGTAAGTAACCTTGCTGGGGCGGATGCCGTAACCGGTTTCCAGGTAATAGGTGCCCAGACGGTGGGTCGGGGTTTCCTCCGGGGTGGAAAGGATCATCGGGGTGCAGTGCACATCATTGGAGCGCAGCCAGCGCACCGCACTTTTGCCCAAAGAGTTGTTGGGCACCACGCTGAAAAACGTGCTGTCCACACCCAGGTTGGCAAGAGCCAGGGCAATGTTGGCCTCGCTGCCTCCATAGCTGGCTTCAAAGTTGGAAGCCATACGAATCTTTTCATAGTTCGGCGGGGTCAGGCGCAGCATGACCTCACCAATCGTAATAAATTTAGCCGGGCTGTCGTTATGCAGGAGCAGGGGGTTAAAATGTTCCATAACATCTACCTCTCATTTCTGGCCCCACGGGCAAAACCAGGTCATGGCCCGCCGCAGAGTTTGTTATGTCATATTTATTGTACCGTATTTTCGTCCCGGTTTCAACGATTTTTACACAAACTGCGCTCATATTTTGCGTTCCTTTTCACTGTTGCACAAAAAGGGCGGTACCGGGCGGCAAAAAACATCGCACACCCATGATTTTTTGCCGCCCGGTTCGAATTGCATTTTAATGTCTTTTATTGTATAATAGTAGAAACTGTGCCCTGGCGGCGGCTGCCGCGCGGGGTGTTGATACAAGTGCCGCACAAAACAGCGTTCTGACGTTTTATGCGGGCCATAAATCTGGAGGGAGCCAAACATGGCCGAAACAATGCAGGTCTCCGCGCAGCGCGCCTGGACCCACCTGAAAAAATACCAACCGCTGATCCATGAACTTGTCAGCCGCGATCTGAAAGTCAAATACCGCCGCAGCTTTCTGGGTTACATCTGGAGCATTTTGAACCCGCTGCTGATGATGCTGCTGCAAAGCATCATCTTTTCGTACATGTTCCGCAACGATATCCCAAATTTCCCGCTTTACCTGATCTGCGGCAACACCCTGTTTACCTTTTTCAATGAGACCACCAGCATGGGCCTGACTTCTGTTATCCAGAACGCCCCGCTGATCAAAAAGGTGTACATTCCCAAGTTCATCTTTCCCATCAGCCAGGCGGTTTCCCGCTTTGTCACCATGCTGTTCAGCTTTGGTGCGGTTCTGCTGGTCATGATCTTTACCCGTGCCACCTTCTATTGGACCATCTTTTTGAGCTGGCTGCCGCTGGTGCTGCTCTTCTTTTTCAGCTGCGGGCTGGGGCTGCTGCTTTCCGCGCTGGCGGTGTATTTCCGTGATATGATGCACCTGTACAGTATCCTTACCATGGGTTGGATGTACGCCACCCCGCTGTTCTACCCCATCACCGCCCTGCCGGAAACCCTGCAGAAACTGATGAAGCTGAACCCGCTGTACCACTACATCAACCTGTTCCGCAACCTGATGATGTACGGCAACATTCCCGGCCCCAACACCTGGATTGCCTGCATTTTTTGCGCCGTTGCCTCTATGGCTATTGGCCTGTTGGTGTTCCGCAAGCTGCAAAAGAACTTTATCCTGTATATCTGACGTGAGGTAACGTATGGACGAGATTATTAAAGTCAATGACGTTTCCATGCGCTTTAACCTTGCGCAGGAAAAAACTGAGACCCTGAAAGAATACACCGTAAAACTGCTGACCCACAAGCTGTTTTTTAACGAATTTTACGCGCTGAAACATGTTTCTTTCAGCATGAAGCGCGGCGAATCCCTGGCGCTGATCGGGCGCAACGGCAGCGGCAAAAGCACCATGCTGAAAGTGATTTCCGGCGTGATGTACCCCTCCGGCGGCAGCGTTGCCGTCAACGGCGAAATTGCCCCCATGATCGAGCTGGGCGCCGGTTTTGACATGGATCTGACCGCGCGGGAAAACATTTTCCTGAACGGCGCGGTGCTTGGCCACGACCGGGACTATATGATGGAGCATTTTGACCGCATCATTGAATTTTCGGAGCTGAAAGATTTTGTGGATGTTCCGGTCAAAAACTTTTCCAGCGGCATGATCGCTCGTTTGGGCTTTTCCATTGCCACTGAAGTACAGGCCGACATTCTGGTTTGTGATGAAGTGCTGGCCGTTGGCGACTTTATGTTCCAGCAGAAATGCCACCGCCGCATGGAAGAGATGCTTTCCAACGGCACCACGCTGCTGTTCGTCAGCCATGATATCAACCAGGTGCAGCAGCTGTGCCAGCGCTCCATCTGGCTGGATCACGGTGTTCTGCGCGGGGATGGGCCATCGCGTGAAGTCTGCGCGGACTATGTGCGCGCTATGGAGGCCGGTGAAACCTGATGGAAAAGCTGCTGACGGTTTCGGTTGCCGCCTATAACGGCGCTGCCACGCTACAAAAAGCGCTTGAATCCTGCCTGGTGGCAGATGAAAGCCTGCAGGCGCTGCTGGATGTGATCATTATTGATGATGGCTCCACCGATGGCACCGCCGCGCTGGCGCAGGCCTTTGTGCAGGCACACCCCGGCAGTTTCCGGCTGGTGAGCAAGGTGAACGGCGGGTACGGCTCCACGCTGAATACCGCGGTAGAGCTGGCCTCCGGGCGGTACTTTCGCACGCTGGACTGCGATGACTGGTTTGACACCAATGCTTTGCAGACCCTTTTGCGCCGCCTGCAAAACTGCACGGCGGATGCGGTATACACCAACTACCGCACCGTGCAGGAAAACGGCAGCGGAAAGGCCTTTGATGTCTGCTGCAAATTTGATACAAACCGTGTGTATGCTGTGGGTGAAGTGCAGCAGGCCACACCTGATTTGTGCATGGAGATGCACGCGCTGACCTTCTGCACCAAAACTCTGCGCGCCGCATGGCGCCCCATGCCGGAGCATTGCAGCTACACGGATATGGGCTATACGTTTGTTGGCATAGCTGCGGCGCAGACCATCTGCTTTGTGCCGGTGGTTCTGTACCAGTACCGCCTGGGGCGGGATGGCCAGAGCGTGAGCATGGCCAGCTACCGCGCCCACACGCAGGATTACATCCGCGTAGCGCGCATTCTGTTGGATGTTGCCGAACCGCTGGCCGCACAGCCTGCCCCCGCCGGGCGGGACCTGCTGCTGGTGCAGCGGGCGCGGGATGTGGCGCAGTACCTGATTGAGCTGTACCTGCGCTTTCCCCCCGACCGTGAAACCGGCCTGGCCCTGCGCCGGTATGACGAGATGCTGTGCCAGACTTACCCACACATCGCTGCCATGATGACCAACAAAAACACCCGTCTGCTGCGGGCCGGGCGTTACCTGCCCTACCGCACATTGAGCGCATGGGCGCGCGGAAAACAATCCAACGGCGGCATTTTATAATGCTGTGCCGGATACTTGAATACTTTGCCGGATATGATAAGGCAAAAAGTGAAAGGAGAATACCGTATGCTGCTGCAAAAGCTGCTTTGGCCCCGCGTGGGCATATGCACCGAGGACCGACTGTATTACCGTATGAAAGCCCCCAGCTTCCGCGATGAGGGGGATATCCTGCGCATTGAGCAGGGCGAACGCGTCTGCTTTGATACCTACTTTAACAGCGTCAGCGCAGACAAATGGCGCCGCTACACCGCCGCGCAGAATTTTTCGCTGCGGCTGAAACTGAGCGGCAAGCTGCGCGTTGTGCTGTGCAGCCGCCATTTCATCAACAGCCAGAGCGTGCGCGCCGTGCTGGCCGAAAAAGTAGTGCAGGCGGATTCCGTGCAGGAATTCTGCTTCGATTTTCCCAAGGGCGCTGACGGCATGCTGTTTTTTGAGCTGCAGGCCCTGAGCGGCAATGCCGCCTATTGCGGCGGCGCTTATGAGTGCGATGCCGCTGAAAAGGATGTGCAACCCGTCAAAATCGGCGTGGATATCTGCACCTTCCGCCGGGAGCCGTTCGTTATGGGCAACATTGCCCGCATGCGCAGCGATATTTTGGAAAACGCCGCCAGCCCGCTGCACAACCACCTGGAAGTGTTTGTTTCCGATAACGGCCAGACGCTGGATTACGATAAGCTGAACAGCGATACCGTGCATGTTGTGCCCAACGCCAATGTGGGCGGTGCCGGCGGCTTTACCCGCGGCATGATTGAGATTCTGAAAGCCAACGAAAATGGCGCAGGCGTTACCCATGTACTGGTCATGGATGATGACATTGTGCTGGATACCGATGTGCTGCTGCGCACCTACACCCTGCTGAGCCTGCGCAAGCCGGAATATGCGGATGTATTTGTCGGCGGTGCCATGCTGCGGCTGGACCGCCCTAACATTCAGGTAGAAAACGGCGCCGCCTGGAACCAGGGCCAGTTGATCAGCCACAAAGCCAACTTTGATCTGACCAAGGTTGACCTGTGCGTTGCCAATGAGCTGGAAGAACGCCATGAGTATAACGCCTGGTGGTACTGCTGCATTCCCATTGCCGTTGTGCGGCCGGACAACCTGCCCATGCCCATCTTTATCCGCGGCGATGACATTGAATACGGCCTACGCAACTGCAAACGCCTGGTCACCCTGAACGGCATCTGCGTATGGCATGAGCCGTTTGAGAGCAAGTATTCTTCCTCGATGTACTACTACATCCTGCGCAACCAGTGCATTGACAACAGCATGCACTGCCCCGGCTATGACGCCAAAGCCCTGAAGGCCGACCTGCGCAGCCAGGTGATGGGCGAAGTGAACCGCTACCGCTATAAGAATGCTGACCTGCTGATCCGCGGCGTGCGCGACTTTTTGAAAGGCATTGACTGGCTGGAACAGACCGATGCCGAAGCCCTGCACAAAGAGATTATGGCATATGGCTACAAGGCCCAGCCGGTGGACCAGCTGGATGTTCCGTTTGATTATTCCCGCTACCTGTACGCCACCAAAGAGGAAGAAAAAAACAAGGGCAAGCTGAAAAACCTCAAGGTCAAGCTGACCCGCAACGGCTGGCTGGTGCCCCCCACCCGCGAAAACACCGTTGTGAGCATGATGCACATGACCGCCTACAATGCTTACCGCGTGCAGAAGGTGCTGAACTATGATTCCAACTCCCAGAAAGGCTTTGTGACCGAGCGCAGCAAGGAAGAATACAGCCGCTGCGTGCGCGAGATGAAAGCCTGCATGAAGGAGATCGACGCCCAGTTTGACGCTGCCGCCCAGAGCTACCGCGAGCGCTGCGGCGAAGTGCGCAGTCTGGACTTCTGGAAAAAGTATCTGAACCTGAACAAGTAATTTTACCGGGCCTATCCCCGGTTTTCCCTGGAAAGGAATCTTACACTTATGGCCAAAAAAGAGGCAAATTCGTTTGTTCTTACCATTGCGGGCATTGCTGCTGCCACCGTGATTGGCGTGGTCGGGGTCAAGCTGACCCCTGCCCCGCATGTGATTTTCAGCCTGGCCCCCAGCGCAGAACCACAGGCTACCGCTGAGCCGGATCCCATCAGCTGCGTGCTGGCCGGTACCGGGCAGGTTGTGGATTTTGCGGATCCCGGCGCAGAGGAATATGTTTCCCTGCTGGATACTGACAGCCAGAGCCTGACCGAGCGCTATGCCCTGCCCGCTTTGGAGCGGATGACCCAGTCCGACACCGAAAGCCTGATTGCCCCTTTGCAGGTCATCCAGCGCATTCAGACCCTCGGTATTGACCCTGCCACCTTTGATACCCCGGAGGCCAACTGGAAAAACCTGTACAACTCTGTCATGACCCGGCTGGCCCCCCTGGCCACCGCCGAAACCGCCCAGGCTGTGAATTTTACCGGTTCCAGCCTGGCAGAACTGAATGACTTTCTGGCAGCCAACCCCGGCAGCACGGTGGAGGTCATCTCCCCTGCTCTGGTGATGGATGCCACCCTGGTGGTACCCACTGGTACGATCCTGCACGGCAACGGCGCAGTGCTGACCCCCGGCAATGAAACGCTGGACAAAGCCATTGTTCTGGACCAGGCGGAAAATACCGCCGTGACCGGCTTTGTCATCAACGGCGGGTGCAATTACGGTGTGTATGTCAAGAATTCCAGCAGTTTCTATCTGGCTGACCTTGACATCAGCAATGTTTCCCTCAAGGGCCTTTGCGTTATGGGGGAGAACACCAGCTTTGCACTGGTCAATAACAGCATCCATGAAAACCAGAATGGTGCCATCTTCCTGAACGGCGAGATCAGCAATGGCGTGATCGAGGGCAACCGCATTGAAAATAACTCTGGTGCCCGCAACCTGACCGCCGGGCTGGTGCTCTGCTCCATGTCCATTGAGGACATTGAGACCGCCTACAATCCGTTCCCGGATGAAATGCTGTACGATATTTTACAGTCTCCCCATCAGCTGGTTGTGCGCGGCAACACGGTTGCGCAGAACCATTCCTCCGGCATTTATTCGGAAAGCGGCTACCTGAACTATTATGTAGAGAACACGATCTACAAGAACGAAAAAGAGGGCATGTGCCTGGATTACGGCTCCTTCGGCAACTACATTACCGGATGTGAGATCCGCCAGAACGGCGGCCGCAACCGCATGAGTGATGAGGATCTGGAAGCTGACTTTATTCTGGATCAGGGCCGCATGGCGGATGGTTCCTCCCCCGCCAAGCTGCCCGGCATCTCGCTGGATAACACCGCCTACAACACCATTTACGGCAACATTGTGCGGGACAATTACGGTTCCGGCATCAAGGCTGTGCGCTCGGCGTTCAGCAACACCATTCTGTGCAACCAGATCATTGACAACAACCGGGGTGCCAGCGATACCTTCCACTTCTTTGGTATTGAGCTCAGCACTGACCTGAACGCGGACGAAGCCGTGCAGGGCCTGGATTTTACCCCCTGCTATGAGAACATCATTGCCCGCAACACCATTTCCGGCGGGCATTACGCCGGGGTGTTTATGGGCGAAGATGCGTTCATGAATGATATTTTTGACAATACCTTTATGGACTGCACTGACTGGGCTATGGAATCCCTGAGTGAAAAATACAACTCTACCCTGAACAATATGGCAAACATGCCCACCCGCGGGATCGAACTTTCTAACGGTCAGGGCTGATGCCGCGAGGCTGCTACATGAAACAAACACTGCAAAACCGTTTCCCGCGCCGGTGGCTGCTGCTGGCTTTTGTGCTGAACTTTGCCATTGCCGTGGCTGCACTGCTGCCCTACATGATACGGGACGGCGGCCTGCTGTTGGTTGCGGCGGATTTTGACGCAGAACAGCTCTCCTACAACATGCTGTGCAACAACGCCATCAAAAGCGGCGAGGTGCTGTGGAACTGGCGCATTGATATTGGTTCGGACTTTGTATCCTCGTTCAGTTTTTACACCCTTGGCAGCCCGTTTTTCTGGCTGAGCTTTCTCTTCCCCGCCAGCGCGTTTCCCTATCTGGTCGGCTGGATCTATATGCTCAAATATGCTGTTGCCGGGCTGACCTCGTTTGCCTACTTCCGCCGCAGTGCCAGCGAGAAAAGCGCCCTGCTTGGCAGTGTGTTGTATGCATTTTCCGGTTTTTCCTGCATCAACGTGGTGTTCTATCACTTCCATGATGTGATCGCCCTGTTCCCGCTTTTGATGCTGGGGCTGGACAAACGCATGCAGGAGGGCAAAAAAGCTCCGTTCCTGTTTGCCGTTACCATCAACGCGCTGGTCAACTATTACTTCTTTATCGGGGAAGTTTTCTTCCTGGTGTTTTACTATATTACGCGGTATCTTTTTGGCGGCGAGGACACACGCCCCGGGGCGGATCTGCGCAAAAATGCCCGCAAAATTCCGGCCTGCATCCTGGAAGGCTGTCTGGGTGTCGGCATGGCGGGGGTACTGTTCATCCCCTCCATTGCAGCGGTGCTCAATAATCCCCGCGTATCGGATCACATCAGCTTGAGCCAACTGACCTTTGACTGGCCCAATTACCTGCAAATGCTGCGGGCGCTCTTCTTCCCGGCGGAGAATATGTTCAATTTTTCCGCTGTGGTGCATGATAACTGGTATTCCATCGCGGCGTACCTGCCCTTGGTAGGCGTCTGCCTGGTTCTGGCTTATCTGCTGCGCTGGAAGTGGGACTGGCTGCATGTGCTGCTGGTGGGGCTGTTCCTTGTAGCAGCCAGCCCGGTCAGCAACAGTCTGTTCGTCATGTTCACCAGCGAGCCGTACCGCCGCTGGTATTACATGCTGGTGTTCCTGCTGGTGCTGGCCACCATCAAGGTGCTGGACCATCTGCAGGACTACCCTTGGCGTGCGGGCTGCGGTATTTCGGCTGCAGTCATCGCCGCTATCACGCTGTATCTGTACGTCAAGCGCGATACCATGGTATACCGCAAATACTGGCTGGTTGTGTTGACATTGATTGCCATCGGCGGCGTGGTTCTGCTGTTTGCTGCCCTGGGCGGGGTGCGGCGGCTGCGCCTGCGCCGCCCCATGGCTGCCCTGACGGCCTGCACTGCTCTGGTTGCTGCACTGACCACTGGTTTTACCGTGGGCACCTATCAGCGTGCCTACACCCAGACGATCGGCCTGACCACCACAGAAATTTATGATAATGTCATCCACAGCGGCGACGGTCTGACGGATGCCCTGCCCTACCGCTATTATTTCTGGGAGCCGTATTCCAACCGCGGCATGGCGGCTTACCTGCCGGACCGTACCTCCTTTTTGAGCACGCTTTCCCCCTCCATCTTTACACTGTATGATGCCCTAGGGGACGAGCGCCACGCCATCACCCCCGCCGGGCCGGAGGGCACCAACGAACTGCTTTCCGTTGGGTATTATATCCGCAACAACTCCGACTGGCCGGATGAAATCTACACCAGTTTTTCCAACGGTCACGAGCAGATCAACGTCTATCAGGATTCCCACGCCCTGCCCATCGGCTTCTGCTATGATACCTACATGACCCGCAGTGAGTTTGACGAGATTGACCCCGCCGAGCGCGCCCATGCCATGCTGAAAACCCTTGTGGTGGCGGACGAGGACGAAGCCACTGTTTCCGCCACGCTGCGCCACTATGATGCCGCGCTGGATGGTAAGATCAGCCAGGAGAACAAGTTTGCCGACATGGACAAGCGCCGCGAAGCCTGCACCGATGTGTTTGATTATGGCACAGACTATTTTTATTCCGAAATCACATCCGGCAGCGAGCAGTACGCGTTTTTCAGTGTTCCCTATGACAAGGCGTGGAGCGCCACGGTCAACGGCGAATCTGCAGAGATCCTGAACATCAACGGCCTGATGGCCGTCAAGGTGAATGCCGGTAAAAACTGTATTCGTTTCCACTATTCCCCCACCCCGCTCTGGTGCGGGATCGGGGTCAGCGCCATTAGCATTCTGCTGACGGCAATTTACCTGCTGGCCGGGCGGCGCAGCAGAAAAAGCAAAAAAGAGGTGCTGTAAACCATGAAGGCTACCCGCGAAAATCCGATCCTGTACATCGTGATCCCCTGCTATAACGAGCAGGAGGTTCTGCCCATTACCAGCAAGCTGTTTTTGAAAAAGATCACCGACCTGGTTGCCGCCGGTAAAATCAGCGATGACAGCCGCGTGCTGTTTGTCAACGATGGCTCCAAGGACAAAACCTGGTCCATCATCTGCGACCTGGCCAAGAGGCATTGCGCAGAGCCGCAACCGCGGCCACCAGAACGCCGTGCTGGCCGGGCTGATGGAGGCCAAGGAAAATGGCTGCGACATCACCATCTCCATCGACTGCGACGGTCAGGACGATATCAACGCCATGGACGCCATGGTAGATGCCTATGTGAACGATGGCTGCGAAGTTGTGTACGGCGTGCGCTCCAAGCGCGATACGGATACCTTCTTCAAGCGCTTTACGGCAGAAAGCTTCTACAAGCTGCTGAACGCCATGGGGGCCGAGGTTGTTTACAACCACGCGGACTACCGCCTGATGAGCGCCCGCGTGCTGCATGAGTTTGCCAATTTCAAGGAGGTCAACCTGTTCCTGCGCGGCATGGTGCCGCTGGTGGGCTTTAAATCCACCAGCGTTGCTTACGAGCGCCACGAGCGCATTGCGGGTGAAAGCCACTATCCCCTGTCCAAAATGCTGTCCCTTGCGTTTGACGGCATCACCAGCCTTTCCGTCAAGCCCATCCGGTTCATTACCGGGTTTGGCGTTATTGTGGCGCTCATCAGCTTTATCGGCGTGATCTGGGCCATTGTGGAAGCGCTGCTGGGTGCCACCGTATCCGGCTGGGCCAGCATGACCAGCATCATCTGCTTTGTTTCCGGCGTACAGCTGATCTGCCTGGGCGTGATCGGCGAGTACATCGGCAAGATCTACATGGAGACCAAGGCCCGCCCGCGCTACATCATCTCGGAGCGCACCTGGGCCCCCTATGAAAGGAAGTATCACGGATGAG
>ENA-OPMP01001115-OPMP01001115.1-human-gut-metagenome-genome-assembly--contig:-NODE-1115-length-12319-cov-5.684442_pt1 | contig 12319 bp, 12 predicted proteins | sample MGYA00241527_ERZ501751 | MGnify/ENA primary metagenome ERZ501751 (study PRJEB25962, sample SAMEA2042647) | human gut metagenome | biome: human gut; feature: human-associated habitat; material: faeces... | reverse complement strand
AATCTTTCCATCATAGAATCCTTCATAACCTGCATTAAAGCTGTTACCACAACCCTTCACAACCTTTCCTAAAGGATGCGTTACATTTAATGTTTGACCCCCATGATTTTCAAAACCAACGATACGCGTTTTTAAACCATCTAAATTTGCATCAATCACAACATTTCCAATACAACGACTACCAGCTTTTCCCGTATCCGTATAATAATCATAGAACTGTAAACCAGAAATCTTCTCATTGTTGGCCGCAATATAATATTGACCAAACAATTGATAACCACCACAAATCAAAAGCACAAAGGTCTTTTCATCTATGGCCTTCGTTATATTTTCTTTACGCGATAATAAATCTGGAATTAAACTAATTTGTTCCTTATCTGCACCACCACCTAAGAAAATCAAATCATATTCACTTAAATCTTTTTCTTCACCAATACCACAAGTATCGAGTACAAAAGGAATACCACGATCTAAACAACGCTTCTTTAGAACCATCATATTTCCCTTATCACCATAAAGATCCATGATATCATGATACATCCAAACTACTTTCATAGACCCATCTCCTTCTTGATCGCATTACGCGTAGGAAGTAATGCTGTATATGTCGCAATCGCATATGTCGTACGCTTTGTAGCTAATGCGGCTTTTACGGCAATGTCCAAAGTATCGACGACACTTAAAGGACCTTTATAGCCACCATAATAGATTCTTAAAGCCATATCATTTGCACGAAGACCCGTACAAATAATTTCCTTTGTGCTATCCTTCATAATCTTTTCAAAGAAAGTATCATAGATCCAACTCACATCCGTACCATCCTGTTCACGATCATTCAATACGATCACAATTGTCTTATCCGAATCATCTTTTTCAATGACCTTCATAACTTCGTTGGCACCCGTAGGATTTTTAACCAAGTTTAAAATACAAGTCTGTTCCTTTGATGTGAATGTTTCATTTCTTCCCGCAGGCTGAGGCGCATGACTAAATACAGACTTAACATAATCTTGTGAAATACCATAATTTTTTGCGACATTCAATACAACGGCACAATTGTACATAGAATACATTCCTTCATATGGAGATTTATAATGTATTCCATCACTCGAAAATGTTTCTTTATCCAAATCAATATCTTTTAAACAAATGTCCATTTCCGGCGTTTGAAAATCACACTTTGAACAATGAAATTTACCAATATGCGAATATTGATAATAACTGTATTCAAGTCTTGCCCCACACTTAGGACAAAATTTTCCTTCACTTGCCTCTTTTGTCGTTTTAACCGAATACTTGTTCTCATCCATTCCAAAATAAGAGAATGAAGCGTTTTTCGCTACTAAATTGAGTCGTACGACATTGGGATCATTCGCATTTAAAATCAATCGACCCCTATATGCAGGCAATACCTTTTCAATTGAATCAATCAACTGTTCCATTTCACGAGCACGATCTAATTGATCACGAAAGAAATTATTGACCACAAAATCTGTAACCGGAATAAATGGAAGAATATGTCTCACATTTAATTCATCACATTCTAGCACAACCGCATTGGCTTTGATTTCACCATTTAGTTTTGCGTGAGTCAACAACGTAGTAACTATACCTGCCTTTAAGTTATCTCCCTTACGATTGGAAATCACGTTATATCCAGCCTTTTCAAATAAGTCTGTAATCATATTGGCCGTACTCGTTTTTCCATTTGTACCCGTAACCAAAATGACAGGACCATTAAATTTTAATTTCGATAATATATTCGCATCGACTTTACAGCCAATCGACCCAGGCATCGATCCACCCCTACCAATTAGGTGTAGCCCCCAGGCACTAAGCTTTGTAGATAATATAGATAAAGTTTTCATAACTACTCCTTTTCCATACTATCTTATTATACAACAATTGAAGTTGAATTTAAAAATTGAAACACATATAATATTGATGTTAGGAAAAAACTAACTAGAATAGGTGGAACAAATGAACGAATATTACCAATCTCCTCTTTCACAGAGATATGCATCTAAGGAAATGCAGGCATTATTTTCAAACGACAAAAAATTTACGACATGGAGAAGACTTTGGATTGCTCTTGCGGAGTCAGAAAAAGAACTTGGATTAGACATTACCGAAGAACAAATCGAAGAATTGAAAGCACACGCTTTAGATATCAACTACGATGTCGCAAAAGCCAGAGAAAAAGAAGTACGTCATGATGTTATGTCACACGTATATGCGTATGGAGTACAATGTCCAAAAGCTAAGGGAATCATTCACTTAGGAGCTACTAGCTGCTACGTTGGTGATAATACAGATTTAATTATCATGCACGAAGCTTTAGAGCTTGTACAAAAGAAAATCGTCAATGTATTAGAAAAATTAGAAGAATTCGCATTAAAATACAAAGACATGCCATGTCTTGCGTTTACTCACTTCCAACCAGCTCAGCCAACAACTGTAGGTAAAAGAGCTAGCTTGTGGGCACAAGACTTATATATGGACTACATTGAAATCCAGCATTTATTAGACAATAAAAAATTATTAGGATGCAAAGGTACAACAGGTACACAGGCAAGCTTTATGGAATTGTTTGAAGGAGATACAGACAAAGTTAAAGCTTTAGATAAAAAGATTTGTGAAAAATTAGGTTACGACCAATATTTCGCAGTCAGCGGACAAACATATACTCGTAAATATGATACACAAGTATTACAAGTTTTAGTTCAAATTGCACAAAGTGCACACAAATTCAGTAATGATATTCGTTTATTACAACATATGAAAGAAATCGAAGAACCATTTGAAAAATCACAAATCGGTTCTAGCGCAATGGCCTACAAACGTAACCCAATGCGTTCAGAAAGAATGGCAGCATTAGCTAACTACATCATTGCCGATTCCATCAACCCTGCAATTACGGCAAGTACACAATGGTTTGAAAGAACATTGGATGATTCCGCAAACAAACGTATTTCGATTGCCGAAGCCTTCTTAGCTACGGATGGATTATTAGATCTTTACTTAAATGTAAGCGATGGTTTAGTTGTATATCCAAAGGTTATTGAAAAGCACTTTATGGCAGAGATACCATTCATGGCAACAGAGAACATCATGATGGATGCTGTGAAGAACGGCGGAAATCGTCAGGAGCTCCATGAGAAGATCAGACAGCTCTCAATGCAGGCAGGAAAGACAGTAAAGGAAGAGGGAAAAGAAAATAACCTCGTAGACTTAATTGCTGCAGATCCTGCATTCGGACTGACAAAGGCTGATATCGAAAAGAACCTTAAGCCTGAGCTTTATGTGGGACGTGCACCACGCCAGGTAGAGGTATATCTGCGTGATGTAGTTAATCCTGTGCTTGAAGCACATAAGGATGAGAGTGGAGTAAAGGCAGAGATTAACGTATAATATCGAAGTATAGATAACGGTAATTTGCTTGTTTTAACATATTTATCTAAATGAAAAGCCCCGGCATATAAACCTGTTTCATGGTTTATATGCCGGGTTTTTATATATCCGTCAAGTATGAAGTTAGTTTAAATTAATTCTCTTTGACATCATCTCAGGATTGGTAGCCTCGCTGATTGCCACATGCTTGCTGATTACACCGGCCTTGTACAGATTGAAGATGCTTGTATCCATTGCAATCATATTTTCAGCTGCAGAGGTGTAGATGATACCGTCAATCTGATGGACCTTGCCTTCACGGATTAAGTTCCTTATTGCAGGCGTGAGTACCATGATTTCAAAAGCAGGCACCATCTCACCGTTTGTGGCAGGTAAAAGCTTCTGGCAGACAACAGCCTGCAGCACAGATGCAAGCTGGATGGCTATCTGGTGCTGCTGGGAAGCAGGAAACGCATCAATTATTCGGTCAATGGTATTTGCGGCACCAATTGTGTGAAGTGATGAAAATATGAGGTGACCGGTTTCAGCCGCTGTGACAGCTGTATTGATGGTCTCATAGTCTCGCATCTCTCCAAGCAATATGACGTCAGGACTCTGGCGGAGTGCGGCGCGAAGTGCAGTGAGATAGCTTTCTGTATCTGTGTTGATTTCACGCTGTGACACAATACATTTGTCATGACGATGTAAAAACTCAAGCGGATCCTCAAGAGTGATAATATGCTCTTCCTTCTCATGGTTGATCTGATCAATAATACATGCTAGTGTGGTAGATTTACCGCTTCCGGCTGGGCCGGTAACCAGCACCATGCCGTTGTTTGTTTCCGCAAGCTCCATAACAGAGTCCGGTATATGTAAATCGCTTGGCTTTGGCAGTGTGAATGAGATAACACGGATGACAGCAGAGTAAGAGCCACGCTGCTTGAAAGTGCTCACTCTGTAACGTGATACTCCCGGTATAGCGAAGGAAAAGTCATCATCTCCGGTTTCCTCAAATTTTGAAATATCTCTCTCGGCAAGAGCATAGATTGATGTGACAAATTCAAAGGTTTCTTTTGGAATCATTCTGATTTCATTGAGGCACTCCATCACTCCCTTTGATTTGTATGTGAGAGGGCGGCCGGCCACTATGAAAATATCCGATGCTCCGTTGTCAGTCGCTTCTTTTAATATCTTTTTAACATCCATTTTAGTTTCCTCCAATTAAATTTAGTGTATCATTTTCCTCGAAAGCTGTGTCGGTATTGAGCTTCCATTGTTTTATTTTATAAAAAGCATCCTGCCTGTGGACAGGATAGTTGATATCAAGCTTTACAGTGAGAGTCTGCGTATCGCTTACAGTACAGGTGATGGTATAGGTCAGACCGGTAACCTTGCCGTTTGATTCATTTTCAGCGAGGTTTTTATTTATGGCAGTATCGTTGTCTGATAGAGCAGTCTTTATGGCCTCATAGTATGCTGCTTTATCAGGACTGCCCTCGTAGGCGGATGCAAGAATGGCATCAATCTGTGATATCTCATCCCATGCCTTTTCACATGCACGGTAATACGAGCTGTTGTTATCAGCAACGCGTTTGCTCAGCTTATAGTCGGAGTTTGCTGTGACAAAGGCGAGTGCCGAGAACGTGACAATGCATATCATGGAAAAGGTAAGCAGGATGGTCGAAAAACCGAAATTTGAAAATTCTCTTCTTTTTTTCATGGGGTGCTCACCGTCCTTCCATCAGAGGAAAGTGCAGTATAGCTGCACGCGGTAATGCTGTATACACAGTGGCTGTCTGCTGCTATAAACTCTATGTCAGCCTTTTGTACTCCGTAGGCATCCTGCCCAAGCCTGCTTACAATAACCTTGTATGCGGCATCATCCTTATCACATGGATGATAGCTTTTGTCAAGATAAATGAATAGCTTTTCATCTGCATAGATGGAGCCGTTAAAGAGCGATGATACGGCGTTTAAATCGCCATGCTCCTGTTCGTATGCGCTTGCTGCATTGCTGCATGCATTAACAGCCTCATGCAGCACCTGAGTTTCTTCTGTCAGCTTGTGGGTCTTTATGAAGAAAAGCAGTCCCACAATCAAAAGAGCTGAAAAAAGCAGCAGATTAATGGTAATCTCAAGCAGGAATATTCTGTTTTTCGATTGTTTAAGCTTTGTTGAAATCATGGTTTATTCCTTGTTGTATGTAAGTTTGTGTGGCATCGAGTGGCATATCAGGGAGCGGTGTACGTGATATTGCTGCATTTATTGTCCGACGATGGTTAGTCGGAATTGACGGAGCAGTAGGTATCGGTAGTGCCACCGGATGTATCGGTGATAGTTACGGTAATCATTTTGTCGGTGGTTTCTGTCATGTCAAGTCCCCCGATTTCGACAATCCTTTGTCCGCTGTCCAGACTGTATGATGAACCATCCTGTACATAGAGCTCTCTTAGAGAACCGCCATAATAGTATATGAAAGTATTATACACGATGTCATTTATTGTGTTTTTCAGACATAGAGCCTTTGTGCCATTTATTGTTTCTACACTGATTGCAGCGTCAGAATCATTCTGTCTGACTTTTTCGCGCAGATAAGATGTGACAGTGCGTACCTCGTAGTTGTAATTCATGGCATTGGTAGTGGACTTGTATTGCTTTACGCCAATCAGCACGAGGATAAAAGCAGTCAGCGCAAAAAGAAAAAACAGCAGCATCACAAAAAAACTGTCAGCCTGATGTGATCTTGATTTTAGCTTGAACATGGGTTATTTCCTCTCTATTATTGTCACATCGGGACGCAGATTGGAGCCGATGTATTGATAGTCTATGTAATAATAGTCGCTGTTGTATGTGAGACCATAGTGGTCTGTTAGATAATTTATGTCCGGAGGGTATGTTCCCTCAAGAGCATAGCACTGTGTGATACTTCGTGTGAGGGCGCGTTCCAGCGTGCTCTTGCTTCTTTTGGTATTGTCATCTGACAGCTTTGAAGAGAAAGCACCAAACAAAACGGTACATGCGGCCAAAATCACAATCGGTATGAATTTCCATATGGTTGATTTCTTTTTCTGAACAAAAAACAGCATACTGTGCCTCCGTAAGCTATCCTATGCTTGATATAATTCCAAGCAGTGGGAGTAAAAATGATACTAGTATGAAGCCAATGAATATACAAAGCAGGATAACCATGGCAGGTTCAATCACTGATATGAATCGTGACAGCCTTGCATCTGTGTCATCCTCACAGGATGTACATATATGCTGCATGACCTCGTCCATAGACCCGGTTTTGCTGCCGATTGCAATCCAGCTTGAGTACATCTTTGAAAAAATATTGGAGTGCAGCAGTGCCTCCGAAAATGTCTCACCGTTAGATATATTTTTACGGCAGTCATTTATTTTAGAATCAAGGACAGGATTGTTTACAAGAGCCTGTGCCAGATCAAGACCACGGTCTGTGTCGAGTCCGCTTGAGAGTGCTAAAAACATGCAGTTTGCAAAGCGGCTGGATGCGATTGACATGGAAAGAGCAGTTTTCATAAGGAACTTTTTTCCGAAGCGTGTCTTAAAAAATATAAAAAGAAACAGTGCGGCAAAGAGCATGAAAGCTATAATGATAAGCAGATATCTGTTGATGTATTCACTGAGCTTCATGAGTACGGCAGCGGTGCCGGTAAGCTCACTTCCAAGCTCTGCATATATCTGTGAGAATACAGGTAAAACCTTGGCAATCATTACGACAATAACGGCAATCATCACGGCAGAAAGCACGAGAGGATAGGCAACGGCACTTTTGATGCCTGAAGCTATTTCGTCTTCGCGGTCATAGTACTTTGAGAGTGAGTTTAAGACCTCTTCAAGACGGCCGGTTTCTTCACCCAGCTGTATCATATTTATCATATATTTTGGAAAGTATCCTGTATCTTTAAGCGCACTGTGAAGCGTTGCACCAAGCTCCATTGGCTTATATATCTGCTCAAGCAGATCACGTGTCTGCTTATCAGGTGCTTCATCACATAATATGGAAACACCATAGTATGTAGGAAGCCCGGCTGCTATGATAAGAGAAATCTGCTGACAGAAGGCAGAAAGCTCTGCATTGCTTAAAATCTTGGATTTTCTAGACATTTATGTCCTCCTAATAGACGTATTTGGTAATGTAATCACTTTTTTGTGCTATGAACTTCTTTGGCGAATCACTGGTAGATGCAAATGTTGGATCCAGCATGTTCCATGAGGTACCATCAAACTCGATGATGCCGTTTATCCAGCCCTTGTCCTTTATATAAGTACTGATCCAGGCATGATATTCTTCACCGGCATATCCTACCTCTAAACGTGTGGGAATAGCCTGAGTCCTTAGCATAGTGGCCATGACTGCCGCATAGTCAAAGCATATACCGGTATTTTCGGTAAAGACCTTGTCCACATCAGGCAGATAGCCGCTTTTGACATTTTTAGCCTTGTCATAGTCGTATTTGAAGTTTGAAATGATATAATTGTATACACTTTCCACGACCTCAGTATCGCTGCTGCAGTAGTACGCCAGTGAGCTGCCTTCCTTCACAGCCGGAGAATCGGCAGTGAAATTTACATACTGGTTAGGGTACAGATACGGTCCGAATTCATCGGTGATGGAGACAGAAATCACCTGCGACAGCACGGTGGCATATTGTGTCCCCTCAACATTTTCAAACACGGTTACAGTATACGAACCACTTGAAGCAACCAGAGGAAACACTTCATTTCCTCCATGCAGATCAAAGGTGTACGTGACACTGTCAGGCCCGGTTATCTGAAGCTTGACCTTTTGATTAGAACCGTGATAATTCACTATGATATAGCCGCTGCCGCTGTTTGAAGCATCGATACTGGCTACATCACATGTATAGGTTTGTGTGCCGTCGGCAGTTGGAGTAAGCACCTTTGGAGCAGAGTCCCAGGTGCCCTTTTCGGTAGAAGTATGGGAAAGAGGCTCCTTAGATACACTGTCATTTTTGGAATTACCGCATGCACCAAGCAAAAGGCATGATAATAATATGAGTGGAAGTGCTTTTTTATACAGTATGCACTTCATAAAAATCTCCTAAATATAAAGTTGTTTCTTTTTTTAATTATATTATAATGTATTTTCTTGTAAAATAAAATGGAAAAATGTATAATATTAAAAATGGTTTAGATTATCAAAAGAAGAGAGCAAAAAGAAAGGATACTAGTGATGAAAAGTTTCTTACCGCAGTAGTCAATTTCCTTATCATGGCACTTATCGTATTTTGCATAGTAAAGGCTATGAATGCAGCAGGAGAGAGATTTGGACACAAAGAGGAAAAAGCGCCGGACACAAAGGAGTGCCCATACTGTAAGAGCAAGATAGCCATTGCATAAAGTGTGAAAATCTGTTACATACAGTATAAAACTCTTGACTGTGCAATAAAAACGTAGTATATTAGTTCTGTTATTTAGAATTGAAATTAGGAGGTCTTATCGTGGCAACTTTAAAAATTGTTTTATCGGTATTATTTATAATCGTCAGTTTAGTAATTACTATAGTTATTCTTTTCCAGGAGGGCAAGTCAGCAGGACTTGGCACTATCGCCGGAGTTGCTGATACATATTGGGGCAAGAACAAGGGACGTTCAAAGGAAGGACGTCTGGTTAAAGCGACAATTGTATGTGTTGTTCTTTTCTTTATTATATCAATTGCTTTAAATATGGGAATATGGTAAATACTTAGACTGTCGAGAAATCGGCAGTCTTTTTTATCGCATCAACATCCAGATGATGAAATTTTATTTAAAGCCTGTGCATTTGAAATCAGATGGGGCAACGAAAAGGAGAGATAATGAGCAATATAGATAAATATGAAGCACGAAAAAAGATGGTCTATGACTTTATGTGTGATGACATGTATGTTCCGATGAAAATCAAGGAACTTTGTATAGTACTCGGAGTAAAAAAAGAGGACAGACCACAGCTTGAACAGATTCTTTTGGATTTGCAGGCAGAGGGAAGGATAACACTCTCAAAGCGCGGCAAATACTCAAAGTCGGAAATTAAAAAGACAGTCGGCGTATTCACAGCGCATCAAAGGGGATTTGGCTTTGTCACTGTGGAGGGAGAGCCTGATGATATTTTTATCCCTGCAGAGTATGTAAATGGTGCTATGCACATGGACACTGTTGAGATTACAATCTCACCTGTCACAACAGGACGCCGCAAGGAGGGAAAGGTTGTTTCCGTCATAGAGCGAGGCATGAAGCAGGTAGTCTGCACCTATGAGGCAAGTGATAATTTTGGTTTTGCAGTGCCTGACAATACCAGATTTGGCACAGATATTTTCATACCAAAGGAACGCTCAAAGGGTGCTATGTCGGGCCATAAGGTAGTGGTTGAAATCACAAGCTATGGTAAAAAGGGCAAAAAGCCGGAGGGCAAGGTCGTTGAAATAATCGGACATATAGATGACCCGGGTACAGATATTCTTTCTATAGTAAAGGCTTATGATCTGCCGGTGGATTTTTCGGAGAAAATCATGCATCAGGTGCAGAATGTGGCAAAGAATGTGACACCTGCGGATATGGCCGGCAGGATGGATTTACGCGACTGGATGATGGTCACGATAGACGGAGAGGATGCAAAGGATCTTGATGATGCCGTGTCTTTATACATGGATGGCGACAATTATGTACTTGGAGTACACATAGCAGATGTGTCGAATTATGTGCAGGAGCACAGTGCCCTTGATGTGGAGGCACTTAAGAGAGGAACATCGGTTTATCTTGTAGACAGAGTAATTCCGATGCTTCCAAGAGAGCTTTCAAATGGCATATGCTCCTTGAATGAGGGATGTGACAGGCTGGCTCTTTCATGCATTATGACAATAAATAAAAAGGGTGAAGTTATCGATCATAAGATTGCAGAGACAGTCATAAAGACAAACCGCAGGATGACATACACAAATGTAAAAAAGATTCTTGCAGATAAGGATGCCGCTGTGATTGAAGAATATAAGGAGCTTGTGCCTATGTTTGAAAAAATGGCAGAGCTTGCAGCAATTCTACGCAAAAAGAGAATGAAACGAGGTTCTATAGACTTTGACTTTCCGGAGACTAAAGTCGTGCTTGATGAAGATGGTCATCCGATAGATATAAAGCCGTATGACAGAAATGTGGCAACAAAGCTCATTGAGGATTTTATGCTTATAGCAAATGAAACTGTGGCTGAGGATTATTTCTGGCAGGAAATACCTTTTGTATACAGAACACATGACAAGCCGGACTCAGAAAAAATCGCAAAGCTTTCCACATTTATCAATAATTTTGGCTATACGCTTCATATTGGAGCTGATGAGGTACACCCAAAGGAGCTTCAGAAGCTTTTGATGAAGGTGGAGGGCACAGACGAGGAATCGCTGATAAGCAGACTGACACTGCGCTCTATGAAGCAGGCGAGGTATACAACAGCATGTACAGGACATTTTGGACTGGCGGCAAATTATTATTGTCACTTTACATCACCAATCCGCAGATATCCTGATTTGCAGATACACCGTATCATCAAGGAAAATATCCGCGGCAGGATGAATGATAACCGCAGGGAGCACTATGAGTCTATACTCGATGCTGTTGCAAAGCAGGCAAGTGAGACCGAACGACGTGCAGAAGAGGCAGAGCGTGAAACAGTCAAGCTTAAAAAATGTGAATACATGTCAAATCATATTGGTGAATGCTTTGAAGGAGTTATATCAGGTGTCACGGAGTGGGGCTTTTTCGTGGAGCTTCCAAATACAGTTGAGGGTCTTGTGCGCGTGACAGACCTGACAGATGATTTCTATGAGTTTTACGAGGATACCTATGAGCTAGCCGGTACAGCCACCAATAAGAGATACAAGCTTGGACAAAAAATCAAGGTTGTTGTGGACAGTACTGACAAAATTATGCGTACAATTGATTTTAAACCGGCGGAATAATATGACAATAATGACGAAATTTTTTATGATATTAAAAATACTTATTTGATTATCTGTTATTTGTCGGTCGCTGTGCGATAGATTTATTGAAAAAGATGTCATAATATATTATATAGTGTAAATAAACAGAAATGTGAACCAGCGGTTTACAATAATTTGCGTTTTATATATTGGCAATTGTAAAAAAATGTGTTAGTATTGTAAAGCAGTTTGAGGAAAGGAGATACCGACATGGCTAAGGAACCAAAGAAATTAATAGCCAACAACAAAAAGGTCTATCACGATTACTTTTTGCTTGAGAAATACGAAGCCGGTATTTCACTTGCAGGAACTGAGGTGAAGTCACTTCGAATGGGAAAGGGCAGCATAAAGGAGTCGTTCATCCGTATTGAGAACGGTGAGATTATCCTGTATGGCATGCATATCACACCATATGAGAAGGGAAATATCTTCAACAAGGATCCACTCAGACCTAAAAAGCTTTTGCTCCACAAGAAGGAAATCGAGAAGCTTTCATCAAAGATGAAGGAAAAGGGTTTCACAATTGTGCCGGTGGAGGTATACTTTAAGGGAAGTCTGGTCAAAGTAGAGATAGCACTTGCAAAAGGTAAGAAGCTTTATGATAAGAGAGCAGACATAGCCAAGAAGGATCAAAAGCGAGAGGCACAGAGAGATTTCAAAATCAGAAATCTTGGTTAGCAAAAAATGAATATGGGCTAGTAAAGGTTTCGACGGGGCCCACAAGGTCCGGTGGACCTTGGTTTTGGGCGGACCGAAGCGGAGCGGAGAACATGGAGCGTAGCTGCATGTACCCCCGCAAAAAAATTGAATATGGGCTAGTAAAGGTTTCGACGGGGTACATGCAGCTGGAGAAGCGAGTCGTATGGCGATGCGTTAAATGGCCAAATTAAAATTAAACGCTGAAGATAATTTAGCATACGCTGCCTAATGGCAGCAGTC
>ENA-OPMP01001102-OPMP01001102.1-human-gut-metagenome-genome-assembly--contig:-NODE-1102-length-12436-cov-2.368306_pt1 | contig 12436 bp, 16 predicted proteins | sample MGYA00241527_ERZ501751 | MGnify/ENA primary metagenome ERZ501751 (study PRJEB25962, sample SAMEA2042647) | human gut metagenome | biome: human gut; feature: human-associated habitat; material: faeces... | reverse complement strand
TTATATAAGCTGCGGGCGGTGCATCAGCACCGCCCGCAGTATTTTTATAAAGCGCTTAGTCGATGACAGAAAAAACGCGTTCATCCCCGGATGAAAACTCTTCCGGAGCATAGTACGGAGGTTCTCCCGTCCACACCTGATGGAAACGAACCGTGAGAGAATCGTGGCGGCTTACTGCAACATAGACTGCAAGCTTCCTCAGCGGATACTGCATCTTGATATTGCAATAGATGAACCGGCAAAGAACAGGTGCGTCTGCAACAAGTTCAGAAAACGCTTCGTCCGAAATATCGTCCAACAAATGCTCGTGGTTGTTTCCAGCCTCATATGCCGTTTTGTCCTCTACGAAAAGCGGAATGGTCTTTCTATGGTCATCGCATAAACAAAGCAGTTCATTCCCGGCAGCATCCGTCAGCACTTGATAATGCAAAAGCTGCGAGAATGTCCGGAACAAGCCTGTGATACCGGTCGAATGTGATGCGTAAAGCTTCCTTCTGAAAAGCCATTTCACGTTTGAGAAAGCTTTTTCTCTATCAGCCGCGGCAATCGTTCCGTAGGGCTTTTGTCGGTCGTAATAATTGCACAAATAGAGTCCGTGGTCTTTGATACGCATGGCGATGGAGACAGTTTCGTTTTCGCGTGAATATGTCAAAAATCTCGAAATGCCAATGCACAAATCTCGCGCAAAACTCCGCAAGGCGAGAAACTCCCGGCACGAAATATGCTCCACGAGTTTAACTTCAATATCATCTTTTGGAGCGCCTGGATATGCCGAATCCATTCGCCTGCAGAATTCGCATATTCCATGAATGAAATCTATTTCTCTTCTCATAGTCGGCACCTGAAATAACGTTACAGTTCCGAGCCCTGCACCAGATCGTCGCGCGCGAAAGCGGCGCGGATCGCATTGAGCACGGCGATAATCATAACGCCCACATCTGCGAAGATCGCCGCCCACATATTCGCAATGCCGAGTGCGCCGAGGATCAGGCAGACCACTTTAACACCGATTGCAAAATAAATATTTTCATAAACGATTCTCAGGCACTTTCTGGAAATTCTGATGGCCTTGGAAATCTTTAACGGATCATCATCCATCAGAACAATATCCGCCGCCTCGATCGCTGCATCCGAGCCCAGTGCTCCCATTGCGATGCCGATATCCGCACGGGAAAGCACCGGTGCATCGTTGATGCCGTCTCCCACAAAGGCAAGCTTTTCCTTTTCCCCTTTTTCATCCAGAAGCTTTTCTACCTGTGCTACCTTGTCGCCGGGCAGAAGCTCGCTGTGTACCTCATCAATACCGAGCTCCTCCGCAACCTGACGTGCTGCCTCCCGGCGGTCTCCGGTCAACATGATCGTCTTTTTCACGCCGCATTTTTTCAATGCCGCGATGGCTTCCTTTGCATGAGGCTTGATCTGATCCGAAATCAGGATATGTCCGGCATATTTGCCATTCACCGCCATGTGAACAACGGTTCCGACGCTGTGACATTCCATACAATCCACACCGAGCTTTTCCATCAGCTTGCTGTTGCCTGCAGCAACTCTCACGCCATCCACCTTTGCAGTCACACCGTTGCCGCTGATCTCTTCGACATCCGTTACACGGCTCGGATCCAGGGGCTTGCCGTATGCCTTCTTAAGGCTCTTGCTGATCGGATGGGAGGAATGGCATTCCGCCAGCGCTGCGTATTCCAACAGCTTCTCTGTATCCATGGAAGAATGATGCACACCGCTTACTTCGAACACGCCCTGCGTCATGGTTCCTGTCTTATCAAATACAACATATTTGGTTTGGGAAAGTGTTTCCAGATAGTTGGAGCCTTTTACCAGAACACCTGCGTTGCTCGCACCGCCGATTCCGGCAAAGAAGCTCAGAGGAATGCTGATGACCAGCGCGCAGGGGCAGCTGATTACCAGGAAGGTCAGCGCCCTCATAACCCAGTCGCCCCATTCCGGTGTCATTCCAAGAAACAGCAGCCGCACAAGGGGAGGTAAAATTGCCAACGCCAGAGCTCCGTAGCAGACCGCAGGCGTATAGTATTTTGCAAATTTGGAAATAAAATTCTCGGATCTGGATTTTTTGGAGCTTGCATTTTCTACCATGTCCAGGATCTTCGATACCGTCGATTCGCCAAACTCCTTTGTCGTCCGGATTTTCAGCACGCCGGACATGTTGATACAGCCGCTGATGACTTCGTCCCCAACGCCAGCTTCCCTCGGAAGGCTCTCACCGGTCAGGGCGCTGGTGTTTAAGCTTGTGCGTCCCTCTTCGATCACGCCGTCAATCGGCACCTTTTCTCCGGGCTGTACAACGATCACGCTGCCGATTTCGACTTCATCCGGATCAACCTGCTCCAGTGCTCCGTCTTCTTTTTCGATATTCGCATAATCCGGACGGATATCCATCAGCTCACTGATGTTTCTGCGGCTCTTACCCACCGCATAGCTCTGGAACAGCTCACCGATCTGGTAAAAGAGCATAACCGCAACGCCCTCTTTATAATCCCCCAGAAGGATCGCGCCGATGGTCGCAACCGCCATCAGAAAGTTTTCATCAAAAACCTGTCTGTTTAAAATACCTTTCCAGGCCTTTAACAAAATATCATGGCCGATCACCAGATACGGAATCATAAACAGCACAAATTTCAGCCAGCCATCTATCGGAAGCAGGCTCAGTACAACCATCAACACTGCTGCCACGATAATTCTGGTAAATACTTTTTTCTGTTTCTTATTCATGCCTTCACCCCTTTCAGTAAAAACATCAAATCTGCAGACTGTCCATGATGGGTACAGCCTGCAGATTTGTCTTCTTTTACAGGAAGATCTCGCAGTCATCCTCTACCTTTTTGCAGTTCTTGTATACCTCCTGCATAACGGTCTTTACATCTGCACCCTCTTCAAATTCCACGGACATTTTCAGGGTCATGAAGTTTACCGTTGCGTCCTTAACGCCTGCCGTCTTCTTTGCAGCGTCTTCCATCTTGTTTGCACAGTTTGCGCAGTCAACGTCGATTTTGTAGGTTTTTTTCATGATAAAATCCTCTCTCTTCCTGTCTTGCAGCATCTATGGGTGCTTCTGTTCCCCATTGCTTTTTCTTTCATATGAACAATTATTCATATGTTTGATTTCATTATAGCACTCTTTTCGATTCTGTCAACAAAAATGTTAGGATCCTATGTTTAATTTCTCCAGGGTTCTTTCCCTTCCTTCTCTACTTCAATCTGGCACAGCTTCATTGCCGCCAGCGCAGTATCATGAGAAGCAGGCGTCACGCAGGCACACGCTGCCGCATCAACGATCACATCTGCCTCAGGAAATGCAGCCTTACACAAAATCGCGTTGGAGAGCACACAGATTCCGGTGCAAAGTCCGACCAGCTCGATCTGCAGGTTCGAATCCGTAACGATTTTCTCGTCCGAGCGCAGTTTCTCAATCAACTCCATGGAGCCAAAGGTGGGCTTCTGAATTTTTCTCGCTGCATCCACCTGTTTTTCTTTCAGCGCCTGCTCTACTGCCGGGCACAGGCAATGTCCATTCGTTCCCTCGATGCAATGTGCAACCGGAAGATGCAGTCCTTCTTTTGTCTGCAGATACTGTTCCGGATGCGTGTCCTGTGTCACATAGATCTGTTCTGCCGGGGTTTCTTTGATTTTGCAGACGACGTTTTCCACAATCGCCTGAGCCTCCTTTGTCCCAAGGCTCCCTGTAACAAAATCGTTCTGCATGTCTACTACAATCAAAAGCTTCATAAAATCCTCCATTCCTCAGGCGCTTTGCGCCGAAGGAACCGCGAGGCGAACCTCCAGTTCGGCTCTGCGATCCTGGCTACTTTGTGACGCCTGCGGCACAAATAGCTGAGTGAAAACGTTTTTTTCTTATTATACCTGAAAAGAAAAGACAAAAAAACACCCTTCTGCATGTTTCCATACAAAAGGGTGCCTTTTTCATTTTCTTTATCCGATGTGCCTTCCACATGAGGACTGATCAAATGCCTGAAAAAACACATCCCGCCAAAGCTGTCTGGGTATAATTACTCAGCAACAGTCTCGGTAGCTGTCTCAGTTGCAGCTTCTTCTGTAGCTGCTTCTGTGGTAGCTGCTTCGGTTGTAGCTTCTTCTGTGGTAGCTTCTACAGTTGTAGCTTCTACAGTGGTCTCTTCTACAGTAGACTCAACTGCTACTGTGCTCTCTTCTGCAACGGTTGCGGTCTCAACAGTTGTCTCTGTAGCTGCTGCGCTGCCGCAAGCGCCGCTTCCAGTGTGCAGAAGCTGCCGCACACTGCAAATGCAATGCGTCCTTTTTTCTGCAAAGGCAACAACTTACCCTCGTTCTTCAACAGCACAAACGTTTCAGCCGCAATCTCACGTGCCGCTTTACGATTCGCCTCCGTAAACAATTCCTTGCGTCCTCGAAGCGTATCACAATACTTATAAGGATTCTCAAACAATCCTAACTTATACTTGGCTTCCAATACCCGACGGCAGGCCTCGTCAATCCGCTCCTGCGTCACGGCCTTCTCCTTCAATGAAGCTTCCAGCGTATGCAAGAAACCATGTGCCACCATATCCATGTCCGTTCCTGCATTCAACGCCCGTGCAGAAGCCTCCTTCAAGTCGGCCACCCCATGAGTCTTCATCTCACCAATCGAATTGTAGTCGGTCACCACAAACCCCGTGAACCCCCACTCATTGCGGAGCAAATCCGTCAGCAGCCATTTGTCGGCTGTAGCAGGTACCCCGTTGATGGTATTAAACGAGCTCATCACCGAACCCACTCCGGCTTCCACCGCCCCTTTATAAGGAGCCAGGTACACATTATACATCAGGTTTCGACTCATATCCACCGAATTGTAGTCACGTCCCGATTCCGAAGCTCCATACAGTGCAAAGTGCTTCACACAGGCCATGATTTCATTGTTCTGCTTCATGCCGTCACCCTGATAACCGCGCACATACGCTCCGGCCATCAGCGCACCGAGGTATGGGTCCTCCCCACTTCCTTCTGCAATACGTCCCCAGCGGGCATCCCGACAGATGTCTACCATCGGACTGAAGGTCCAGCTGATTCCATCGGCACTAGCTTCCGTGGCAGAAATACGTGCCATACGTGTCACCGCCGCCGTATCCCAGCTACAAGACAGGGCCAACGGAATCGGGAAGATTGTTTCGTACCCGTGAATCACATCAGCACCCACTATCAAAGGAATTCCCAGACGAGTCTCCTCCACCGCCATACGCTGCATCTGGTAAATCTTATCCACTCCTTCACATTGAAAAAGCCGCCGACCTCACCAGCCCGGATAGCTTCTGCCATCTTGCTGTTCTTCACTGCTCCCGACACTAGGTCATTCCCAGCCGGCAGATTCAACTGTCCTAACTTTTCCTGCAAGGTCATCCTTCCCATCAGGTCACTGATAAAGCGGTCCATCTCCGCATCCTTTCCCCCGGAATTCGGCGAAGAACATCCTGCCATTGACAAAATCAAGGCCCCCGCCTTTACAAACTGACTTATTTTTCCCATAGATATCGTATTTTTTAGAATTCGTTCCTCCAAAAATATCAATTTTTCAAACAAAACTAGCCAGAAATACGAGGTTTATTTTCGCACTTACCAGAACGCAAGTACATTTTAAAAAAACACAAGTGCATTCGAAAGGAAACACAAGTGCGTCTTACCTCAAATGAACTTGTGTTTCAAACAAAACCCTTTGGCATTCTCTTCCAAACGCTTCAAGGTTTCCCATAGCAGCTGAAAAAAGGCGTAAAAATCAACAGGAAACCGCTTTTTTCATACCAAAATCATGGATATTCAATAAAAAGACTTACTTTTGCGGAAGATTGCCCTTGTAGTTCAACGGATAGAATAGAAGTTTCCTAAACGTATGTTCTTCCAAACAATGCAAAGGTAGTAAAATTTAGATTTATAGTAAATAAGAAAAGGAAGTTATAACGATAATTATTACATAAGGCTCTGTAGTTCAACGGATAGAACAAGAATTTCCTAAATTTTAGATAGGGGTTCGATTCCCCTCGGAGCTACTTTTCAAGTCCATTCCATTACGGGGTGGACTTCTTTTTTACAGCATTTACAGCAAAAAATAGGTATATTTGCGGATAAAAGTTCTACTATAGTTCTACAAAGATTATGGCTACATTCAAAGCAGAGGTGTACGCTCACCAAAAAAGGGCTGACGGCACATATAATATAAAGATAAGGGTTATACACCAAAAGAGGAAAAAGTACATCCCGACCACTTACTACGTGACAAAGGATGATTTGACACGCACGACTTTCAAATTGAAAAACCAAAAGTACATAGATGCCACCGATGATATGATAAAGAAATACCGTTCCATTTGTGACCGCATGGGGGAACGGCTTAAATCCATGACCGTTGAGCAGGTGGTAGATGCAATCACTAACGACAATGGGGAACACTTCGATTTGGATATAGTGGCTTATGCCCGTCAATACATATTGCACTTAAAGGAAACCGGGCATACAGGCAATGCGCTTTCTTACCAAGTAGCTATTAACAACCTTGTACGCTTTGTTGGCAGGGATAGCGTGAGCATAAAAGAAATCACGGTTAAGTTTGTCAATGATTGGATAAAGTGGATAAAAGAGAATCCGGCACGTTCCAAACCCGAAGCCAATCACGGAGAAAGGGCACAGAGCCTATATATATCCCAGCTAAGAGCCATACACAACCGAGCAAAGAAAGAGTTTAACGATGAGGATGCCGGGCTGATACGCATTCCCTATTCTCCTTTTAAGAGGGTGGAAATTCCCAAAGTTCCAGTTACAAGAAAAAGGGCTATTTCTACGGATTTACTTCGTAAATTTTCGGAGCTGCCTTATTCTTTGATTATGCAACCGGGGACAAACAGGTACAATCTCGCAAAGGATGTCTTTCTTTTGAGTTTCTGCTTAATCGGAATGAATGCGGTAGATTTGTACACTTGTACGGATTTGAAGAAAGGACGAATTACATACCAACGGACAAAAACAAAGAATCGGAGAGCCGACAAAGCGGAAATATCTGTGAGGATAGAGCCTGAACTAAAAGCCCTTATGAAAAAATATAAAGACCATACCGGGCAAAGGGTCTTTAATTTCTACAAGCTGTATTCAAGCGTGGATAGCTTTACGGCTGCAATTAACAAGGGTTTGAAAAAGATTGGTGATGATTTGGGAATAGATGATTTGGAGTTTTACGCAGCACGCCATACATGGGCAACCATTGCAAGCAATGAAGCCGGAGTAGATAAATACACCGTTCACACAGCTCTTAACCACGTGGACGAAAATATGAGAGTGACGGATATTTATATTGCGAAATCGTGGGACAGCATAGATGCTGCCAACCGTAAGGTATTGGATTATGTCAAGCTATCTTTGGATGATGTAACAGAAAAGAAGTATATACCCAAAAATAAGCATGTTTTGCCTAAGCAAAATTTGTAAGCTGTTATAGTTCAGTGATTTACAAGCCTATTTTTGCTTAGGCAAAATTTTATGCAAGTTATAAGGGATAATATATACTAATATATAATATTATATAGTTAATTAAGAGTAAATATATGAAATAGGGGTGTGGGGGAAGAACAAAAAAAGGCACTTATGGAAGTGCCGTAATTTTACTTTGGTAGATTCTATTTTGTTTCTACGCTAATTATGTCCGATATATCTTTGTTGAAATGATAAGTGCAATTAGTAATTGCATATCCCCCATAGGAGTTTTTGGCTCTATATCTATGGGAAATCTCCCAAGCTAAAGTATCGTATGGATTTATACCCTTGTTTTCAAACATAGCTTTGATTTGTTCTAATTTTGAGTTAATGCTATCTGTTGGGAACTCTCCATCCGTTGCTCTTTTAACGGTTTCCACTAATGCTTTAGACATAGGTGTGACTATTCCTATTTTCCCCATATCCATACACTCATAACTATCAGGGTCTTTTAAATTATTCTCCAAATACCTATTTATTAGTTTCTCAGCTTTACGTTGCGGAGTGTCGCTATTACATCCTGTTATCAAAGCTATCAGGCAAAGCATTAGCAAAGTTTTCATAAGTGTGTATTTAACGGTTGTACTTAGCAAGCTACTGTAATACACACGAAAGCGTGGGATTACTCCGAGGATTAAGAGGTACGACCAAGCACCTAACAGCCCATACAAGAGTAATGCCCACGCAAAGCGCAGGCATTAGCAAATTGTCTGAGGGCTGTTTCTGAAATTTGGTCGTTTTCTTAATCCCTACAACAATAGCCAATGCTATTTAGTGATATTTTAATTCAGCAGCAAATATAGTGTATTATTTGTTATAAAAATAGTCTTGCAGTGTTATATTTATAATGACGTATCAAAAATATATAGGTTTTTGTTTCCAAATAAGCGGGGATTTTGTACCTTTGTAGAAAATAGTAGTTTATATGGGTAATTGGAGCGTACAACAAGAAGCTAAGAAAGAGGTCAAGGAGAAAGAAAGAACAAGTAGGGAAACGCTTGGAAAATTCTTCTACGACTTGGCTAAACTTGTATTTACGGCTATGGCTTTAGTTGGGGGCGTTTCGCTGATAATTGATGAGCCTCAGATAAAACAAGGGGTGTTGCTCGCAACAGGAATGCTACTGACATATATATTTGCTTCTATAGGTTATAACATTTTAAAAAGATAGAAATATGGATTTTATGATTATGTTTTTCTCTATATGCTCAGTAATAGGCATTGGAATCTTAATTTGGTTTAAAACCAAAAGCGGTAAAAGATGGCTCGCTAATTTATGATATAGAATGTTTGTAAGAAATAGCCCTATGCAGACTAATAATGTTTGCATGGGGCTATTTTTGTTCTTCAAACATTCTTCCAAATCCAGTAAGCAACCATTTGGCACTTACTCCATAATCCTTAACCATAGGATACAACCAAGATAATTGAAACCATCCACGCTCCAAGTCTTTTCTTTGCGCAATAAAATTTCTTCTATCTATGTTGTTGAGCCTACAGTATGTATTTACTCCTCTTATTTTCTTCATGGCTATAATGGCATCCAGCGCACTATAGAACCTTTCCATTATTTGCTTGCTTATGACGGTATTCATTGCGATATATGGCTCTTCAAGTTCTCTATATCGGATTTTAGCAACTCCAATTCACCTGTAGGCTCATTGGTTATTATAGCCGTAGTAATAGCGTTGGATATTTCCCTTTGCGCATCTAATACCCTATCAGGGTTTACCCGGTTAATTAAAAGGACTTCTCTGTAGAGGTCTATAACCATTCTATAATACTTTTCCATATCAATACTTCCTTTGCTTTAAACCAAACACTATACGGCATTGGCACATTCGGCAGGATTCTCCGTTTGGGCACTTCCCTTTTTAAGTTCCTCTATTTCGTTTTGCAATCTGCCTATCAATCTATTCAACCGTTCTATTTCCTTATCTTTTTCTACTAACATTCCATAAGGTGCAATCAGCTTGTCATTCATCATCTTTACGACTTGTCTTGAAAAAGCGTCAGCACCAGCAAACATGAAATCTTCGGGAGTGGCTTCTTTTAATACCGTATTTTGTTTTGGTGATATACCCGAATAATATTTTGAAATATCACCGAATTTAGACTGCAATATATCCAATTTCTCTTTTGAAATAGGTTTTATTCCGTTTTCTATATTTGAAATATAGTTTTGTTTACACATTAATATCTCTGCCAACTCCTTTTGAGTAAGTTTTCTATCAAGCCTAAACCTCTTTAAATCAAATCGTTGCATATAAATAGAATATTTTTAATAGAAAATATATCCAAAAAGTTTTGTTATATTCGGATATATAGCCTATATTTGTTGCGTAATTAAATAAATGACATTACAAATATAGCCAAAAAGCGTGTTTGTAGAACATATAAATTAGAGAAAATGAAAAAAGTAACCCCAAAAGACTATCAGTCTTTTATTCAGATTTACAAAGGATTGCCTGAAAGGAGTGCTGTAAAAGCTCCAAAAACTGAGTTTGTGGAGGAAATAGCGGCTCTGTGTATGTGTAGTACCAAGACGGTACGAATGTGGATTCATGGCGTACAAAAGCCGGATGCCCTCAAACAAAAGATGATTAGTGATAAACTGGGCGTTCCAGCCGATATTTTATTTCCTGTTACAGAATGAAAGCTATAGAGTTCTACACAACCCCGGAGGGTGAAGTTACTATGCGCCCTATCGGAGAAGCCGAAAGGCAGTTGAAAGAAACTGATACCGACTTTATCCAAGCTTTCTTGGCTATACTGAGGGAGTTTTATCCCGAAGCATACGATGCGCTTATGGATATATACTCTAAAAATTCAAACAACAAGAGGTATCGGGATTTCATAGCGGTGCGTAGATTCATTAAATGCAACTTCGGTCTGTATGACAACATGATTGATGTAGATGAGAATTGGAACTTTAATTTTGAGTTTGTAGGTTGTCCATTACGTGGAGAATGCAAACATGATAAAGTTATTTGCGCTCCTAAATTCAACTCCAAGTTGTCCGATAGGCAAATAGAAGTTATGCGAATGCTCTATGATGGGAAAAACGATTCAGAAATAGCCGAAAAGCTGTTTATCTCTTTAAATACCGTGAACAACCATAGAAAAAACAGTTTCCGAAAGGTTGGAGTACATTCAATGGCTGAATTTATGCGGTATGCTATGACTAACAATCTTTTCAAATAACAAATGCAACACCGATGAAAGGAGAAACTTTAGCAAACCTTATCCAATGTGGCGTTACGCTACTTCTTGGCATTATTGCCCTTGCTGGGGCATTGTTCTGTAATGCCTCATTTCACTTCTTTACCGCTATGGCTTGTTTTTGGCTGGCATGGGTTTTCTATACCGACAATGAGTATGGGATAGTAAGTGTTAGAGAATATTTTAAGAACCGCTACAAAAAGGACTGACTTATGGCAATTCAGATGGAACTATACGAGTTAAAGAATCTCTGTATGGAAATGGCTTCTTTAGGTGCTGCCAACTATGTAAAACAGACTATCCCGGCAAAAGACCTCATTTCACAACGTGAAGCATACAGATTGTTTCAAGAGTGCCGGGTGAAACGCTGGCAAAAAGACGGCAGAGTTTCTACTATCCGTGGCGGTAGCTCTATACATTCCAAAGTATTGTATTCACGTGCCGAACTTATGGCAGTGGATAAATCAGAGAAAATCAACTCTATAATTAATAAGTGATATGCGAACAATCAAATTAAAATCATTATCCCTTGTGAATTTTAAGGGAATCAGAAGCCTAAATATCGGTTTCTCCGATGCGGAAACGCTGGTTGCTGGAGAAAATGGTACGGGCAAAACAACTGTGTTCGATTCATTCCTTTGGCTTCTTTTTGGAAAAGACAGTACGGGACGGTCGGATAGTAATTTCAACATTAAAACGTTGGATTCGGACGGCAAGCCTATTTTGCACCTTGAACACTCCGTTACTGGTGTACTATCAGTGGATGGCAAGACGGTAACACTGCAACGCTGCTATGTGGAAAACTGGGTCAAGCCACGTGGAACTACGGAAGAAAGCCTAAAGAATCATGCAACAGAGTTCTATTTGAACGGTGTTAAGTTGGCTACCAAAAAGGAGTATGATAGTGAAGTAGCTGCCATCATCCCGGAAGATGTTTTCCGAATGATAACCAACCCTTTCTACTTTACATCAATGAAGCCGGAAGCGCAAAAAGAAATCCTTTTGGATATGGTAGGAACGCTTACCGACCAAGACGTAGCGCAGACCAAGCCCGAATATTTGGAGTTGCTGGCTCAGTTGTCCGGCAGGAGCATCGCCCAATACGCCAAAGAGGTAGCCGCCAAGAAAAAGGCTTGCAAAGATGAATTGTCAGTTATTCCCTCTCAGATAGAAACGGCTCGTAAACTTATGCCGGAGGAAGAGGATTGGGTAGCCATTGATAGTGAGATTGAGGATAAAAATGCCCGTATTCAGCAGATAGAGGAACAAATTGCCGACAAATCAAAGCTGAATGAGCAGGAATATCAACGTAAGGCTTTTATCCAAAAGCAAATAGGTGAAAAACGCCTACAACTCAATAGTAGAATGAATGAAATCGCTACAGAAGCTAACAAAGGTCGCAATGAGGCATCTTTGAAGCTGAACGAATTGGAATATTCGTTGCGTACTGAAAAAGCCTCTTTAGACAGAAAAAGGCAATCGGTTGCGGATATGGATATTGAGATAGAAAAGCTTAATACCAAATTGTCCGCATTGCGTGGTGAATTTTCATTTATCAGCAAGGAGGAACTTACCTATAATGAGGGTGAATTTATTTGCCCCACTTGCAAACGTCCTTTGGAAATTGAGGATATAGAAGCCAAGCAGCGTGAAATGCAAGCCAATTTCAACGCTAATAAGGCGGCACGTCTGA
>ENA-OPMP01001099-OPMP01001099.1-human-gut-metagenome-genome-assembly--contig:-NODE-1099-length-12446-cov-1.818417_pt1 | contig 12446 bp, 6 predicted proteins | sample MGYA00241527_ERZ501751 | MGnify/ENA primary metagenome ERZ501751 (study PRJEB25962, sample SAMEA2042647) | human gut metagenome | biome: human gut; feature: human-associated habitat; material: faeces... | reverse complement strand
CAAATACAAAGACAGAGGATGTGGCGGCGACAGTGGAGCAGATTCTCGCTCTGGAGGCAGCGGGATGTGAGATTATCCGCTGCGCAGTGCCTACGATGGAAGCTGCGCTTGCGTTGAAAGAGATCAAAAAGCAGATTCATATTCCACTCGTTGCAGATATTCATTTTGATTACCGGCTTGCCATTGCTGCCATTGAAAACGGGGCGGATAAGATCCGTATCAATCCGGGCAACATCGGTTCCAAAGAGCGTGTGCAGGCAGTAGTCGAGAAGGCGAAAGAGTACAATGTGCCGATCCGAGTGGGCGTCAACAGTGGTTCTCTGGAGAAAAATCTGCTGGAAAAATACGGTGGTGTGACGGCTGAGGGAATCGTGGAGAGTGCGTTGGATAAAGTACGCATGATCGAGGAAATGGGGTATGACAATCTGGTGGTGAGCATCAAATCTTCAGATGTTCTGATGTGCGTCAGAGCTCATGAACTGATTGCAGAAAAATGCCAGTATCCTTTGCATGTTGGAATTACAGAGTCCGGAACGGTTTACTCTGGAAATATCAAGTCTTCCGTAGGACTTGGGATCATTCTGCATGAGGGGATCGGAAATACCATCCGGGTCTCTCTGACCGGAGATCCGACAGAAGAAATCCGTACCGCAAAGCTGATCTTAAAAACACTGGGAATGCGAAAAGGCGGGATAGAAGTAGTTTCCTGCCCGACCTGCGGACGTACCAGGATCGATCTGATCGCTCTTGCAAATCAGGTAGAAAAGATGGTGCAGGACATTGATCTGGATATAAAAGTGGCAGTGATGGGATGTGTGGTCAATGGCCCCGGAGAAGCAAAAGAAGCGGATATCGGAATCGCAGGCGGTATCGGAGAAGGGCTTCTCATCAAAAAAGGTGAGATCGTAAGAAAAGTAAAAGAAGAGGAATTGTTAGAAACACTGCGTCAGGAGTTATTAAATTGGAACAGGTAAAGAACGAAAAGACATTTTTTGAGGTTTTCCCGACCTTGCGGGCAGATGGAGAATTGAAAATGTTGTTTCAGGATGTGGAAGTGAAAAAGATCACGACCAATTCTACACGAGAATTTTTGCATATTCATATGGTCAGTCATCATCTGATCCCGAAAAAGGTGATCTGGAAAATGGAGCAGAGTATCAAGGAGCAGCTGTTTGGAACGGCATCGGTGGCAATCCAGATCGAAGAGTTTTATGTGTTATCGGAGCTGTATACACTGGAGACGCTGCTTGCAGAATACAAGGAGAGTCTTGTTCTGGAACTGGAAAAGAAAAGTGTACTGGCAGCCAGTATGTTTGAACAGGCAGAGCTGCATTTCGAAGGGGAAAAAATCGTATGTGTAGAGCTTTTAGACAGCATTGTTTCGGAAGGAAAGAAAGAATATATCGTGACGCTTCTGGAAGAGGTACTGAGCCGCAGATTTGGGATGCAGGCGGAAATCCGTGTACTTTACCGGGAGCAGGAGGAAAATCAGAGCCGGGAATATGATGAGCAGCGCATCCAGCAGGAAATCAATGCGATCTTTGAGAGAAGAGCAAGACAAAAGGGAGAGATTTTGCAGAAGCCGATTTCAGAGAAGCAGACGGACTCTGCAAAAGAGAAGAAAACAGCAGATTCCGGCAAGAAGGAGAGTGCAAAATCCGGATTCAAAAAAGGAGAATTCAGAAAGAAAGAGTTCCAGCGTCCGCTTAAGCAGGGGGATGATCCGTCTCTTGTTTATGGTAAGAATTTTGAAGATGAACCTCTGACTCTGGATCAGGTTGTCACAGAGATGGGTGAGATCACTATTCATGGTAAGATCATCAGCTTTGATACAAGAGAGATCCGCAACGAGAAAACGATTCTGATGTTTTCTGTGACAGATTTTACAGACACGATTACAGTTAAGATGTTTGTAAGGAACGATCAGCTGGCGGAGCTTTTGGGAGATATTAAAAAAGGGGCCTTTGTGAAGATCAAAGGGGTGACGACCATTGACAAATTCGATGGGGAGCTGACCATAGGTTCTGTTACCGGAATTAAGAAGATTGGAGACTTTACTGTTTCGAGAGAAGATTTAAGCCCGGTCAAACGGGTGGAGCTTCATTGTCATACAAAAATGAGTGATATGGACGGTGTGTCCGAGGCGAAGAGCATCGTAAAAAGAGCTCATGACTGGGGGCATCCGGCGATCGCGATTACTGATCACGGAGTTGCCCAGTCGTTCCCGGATGCCAATCATTATATCGAGACGCTGGATAAGGATGATCCGTTTAAAGTGATCTACGGAGTGGAAGGATATGTGGTTGATGATCTGACAGAGATCGCGGTCAATGCCGGGGAGCAGACACTGGATGACACATATATTGTGTTTGATATCGAGACGACAGGTTTTTCTGCAATCAAGGATAAGATCATAGAGATCGGGGCAGTGAAGGTAAAAGATGGTGCTATCGTAGAAAAATTCAGTACATTTGTCAATCCAAAACGTCCGATTCCGTTTGAAATCACACAGCTGACCAGTATCACGGATGAGATGGTGTTAGATGCACCGGATATTGAGACTGTGTTGCCTGAGTTTCTGGAATTTGTGGGAGATGGTGTTCTTGTGGCGCACAATGCCGGGTTTGATGTGGGCTTTATTGAGCAGAATTGCAGATATCAGGAGATCGAACCGGATTTTGTCTCAGTAGATACGGTGGCGCTTGCGAGAGTGCTGCTGCCGACCTTATCAAAATACAAGCTGAATATCGTGGCAAAGGCACTGGGAATCTCTCTGGAAAATCATCACCGTGCGGTGGATGATGCAGGGGCAACGGCGGAAATTTTCGTGAAGTTTGTAGAGATGCTCAAAGACAGGAATATCACAACGCTCAAAGAGATGAACCGGTTTGGGGATATGAATGTGAATGCCATCCGGAAGCTGCCAACACACCATATCATCATTCTGGTAAAAAACGATATCGGAAGATTCAATCTGTACCAGCTGATCTCAGCTTCGCATCTGACATATTTTGCGAGAAGACCGAGGATTCCGAAAAGTCTTTTGAATCAGCACAGAGAGGGTCTGATCATAGGAAGTGCCTGTGAGGCCGGTGAGTTGTATCAGGCGATCCTGAACCAGAAATCTCCGCAGGCTGTTGCAAGGCTGGCAGAATTTTATGATTATTATGAAATCCAGCCTCTTGGAAACAACCAGTTTATGATCGACAGTGACCGGTATGGAGATATCAATTCCAAAGAGGATCTGCAAAATATCAACCGGGAGATCGTCAGTCTTGGGGAAAAATTCAAAAAGCCTGTCGTGGCGACCTGTGATGTACATTTTCTGGATCCGGAGGACGAAGTGTACCGGAGGATCATCATGGCAGGAAAAGGATTCGGAGATGCGGACACCCAGCCTCCTTTATATCTTCGGACAACGGATGAGATGCTGGAAGAGTTCTCTTATCTTGGTTCCGCGAAAGCCAGGGAGATCGTCATCGACAATCCGAACAGGATCTGCGATATGGTGGAAAAGATCTCTCCGGTCAATCCGAACAAATGCCCTCCGGTCATTGAAAATTCTGAGCAGAATCTAAGAGATATCTGTTACAACAAAGCGCATGAGATTTATGGAGAAAATCTGCCCGAACCGGTGCAGACCAGACTGGAGAGAGAACTGACATCCATCATTTCCAATGGATATTCGGTGATGTATATCATTGCGCAGAAGCTGGTGTGGAAATCCAATGATGACGGTTATCTGGTAGGTTCCCGAGGTTCTGTAGGGTCCTCCTTTGTTGCGACTATGGCGGGAATCACAGAGGTAAATCCTTTGAGTCCGCACTATTATTGCAGTGAGTGTCATTACAGTGACTTTGATTCCGAAGAAGTCCGCGCATTTGCGGGTGGATGCGGGTTTGACATGCCGGATAAAAACTGTCCGAACTGTGGGGCTAAACTGGTAAAAGCCGGATTTGACATTCCGTTTGAGACCTTCCTTGGATTTAAAGGAGACAAGGAACCGGATATCGACCTGAACTTTTCCGGAGACTATCAGGCAAAAGCGCACCGGTATACAGAGGTCATCTTCGGAGAAGGGCATACGTTCAAAGCCGGAACCATTGGTACGCTGGCAGATAAGACGGCATTTGGATATGTGAAGAATTATTATGAGGAGCGCGGACATCGGAAGCGGAAATGTGAGATTGACCGGATTTTACAGGGATGTACGGGGATCCGAAGGAGTACGGGGCAGCATCCGGGAGGAATTGTGGTACTGCCTCACGGGCATGACATCAATGAGTTTACACCGGTACAGCACCCGGCAAATGATATGACTACGGATATTATTACGACTCATTTTGATTACCATTCCATTGACCACAACCTTTTGAAACTTGACATTCTGGGGCATGATGATCCGACCATGATCCGTACTCTGGAGGAGTACATTACATCTGATGCGCTGGAGAATGAGTACAATGACGAAAATCCGTTTGATGCGACAAAGATTCCGCTGGATGATAAAAAAGTACTTTCTCTGTTTCACGATACCAGTGCATTGGGAATCAAACCTGAGGATATTGACGGTTGTAATCTGGGATGCCTTGGAATCCCGGAATTCGGTACAGATTTCGTAATCCAGATGGTACAGGATGCCAATCCGCAGTCTCTTTCTGATCTGATCCGTATTTCCGGTCTGTCTCACGGAACGAATGTGTGGCTTGGAAATGCACAGGTTCTGATCGAATCGGGAAAGGCAACGATTTCCACTGCGATCTGTACCCGAGACGATATCATGATCTATCTGATCAGTATGGGACTGGATTCCGAGGAATCGTTTAAGATTATGGAGAATGTCCGGAAGGGAATTGTGGCAAAAGGAAAATGTGACAAATGGCCGGAATGGAAGCAGGATATGATCGATCACAATGTACCGGACTGGTATATCTGGTCCTGTGAGAAGATTAAGTACATGTTCCCGAAAGCCCATGCAGCCGCGTATGTTATGATGGCATGGCGCATTGCCTACTGTAAAGTGTTTTATCCGTTGGCTTACTATGCAGCATATTTTTCTATCCGTGCGACCGCGTTCAGTTATGAGCTGATGTGTCAGGGAAAAGAAAAACTGGAAGGATATATGCATGAGTACGAAAAGCGCAAGGACGAGCTCTCCAAAAAAGAGCAGGATACCTACAAAGATATGCGTCTGGTACAGGAAATGTATGCCAGAGGATTTGAATTTCTTCCGCTGGATATCTATAAGTCAGAACCGCATCATTTTCAGATTGTGGATGGAAAACTGCTGCCGGCGCTCAATACGATTGACGGACTTGGCGATAATGCGGCAGTTGCGATTGCAGAAGCGGCAAAAGACGGAATTTTTCTTTCCAAGGATGATTTTAGGGAACGGACAAAAGTATCAAAGACAACCATAGAACTGATGAGTGATCTGGGATTGTTTGGCGATATGCCGGAATCTAATCAGCTTTCCCTGTTTGATTTTGGCGCGTAATGTTATGGAAGTTTTGAAAAACAAAAGAGGAGGAACCGCATGTTTGGGTTCCTCCTCTTTTACAGTCTTATACATTTATTTTTTGATAACGCCGGGATGGAAAGCGGTGAGTGTTCCCGGATGATCGGTCGGTGTACAGAACATTTCTTTTGTCTTAAAATCGGTAAAATAGATGTAACTGGAAGTGACGTTGATATTGGAGTAATTGCCCTGTGCCAGTTCCTGATATCCACTGCCGTCATTTTTGATCATACAAAGGGCCGGATTGTCTTCGGAATAGCGCTGATAAAAAATACTGCTTCCGTATACATTGTAGAGATCCAGACTGTCCTTGGTAAGTGTAACCGGATGACCGGATTTCATATTGGTATGTACCAGGGCGTTGTTCTGATCCACATCCATATAATAGACATTGTCATCACTGGTTACAATCGGTTTGAAAGAATTACATTCATAGACTTTGCTTAAACTGTCACTGGCGGTATCCAGCTGATAGATGGCGCCATCACTTTCCGTTCCGCTGGTATAAATATACTGACCCAGCGTGCTGCATGTAAAAATGTAAGGCGAATATACTTTTTTGCGTCCTTTGCCATCGATTCCGATCTTGTAAAGCGTTGTAGCATCCTTGTCATCATAGTGCAGATAATAAATGTAGTTTCCGACAAGCGAGGCATACAGGCAGGGATCTTTGTCTAAAATTTTAGTGTTTTCTCCATTCTGGTCAATTCTGCACAGACTGTTTCTTGCGTAGGAGAAGAAATCAAATCCGGTTCCATTATTTTCATTATTGCGTACATAGTATACATAATGGTCATCGGCGTTGATATACATGACACGGTCATAACTGAGTTTTTTCAGATGATTGCCGTTTGTATCCATGGAATACAGCCGGTAATCGTCATCCGGATTGGCAAAATAAACGGTTCCGTTTTTCTCACAAAACAAGCCGGCATTGTAAAGGTTTCCGGCAGTATTTCCGTTGACATAGCTTGTGTTGTATTTGATCTTACTTTTCTGATGGCTGTAAAATCCCAGTCCTGCAAATACTACGACCAGAACAGCAATTATAATTATGGGCAAACGTTTTTTCATAATATCGAGTCCTCCTTGGTAAGTTGTATCTTGCCTTTTATACCTTTGTGTTATAAAATTTTATCATAAATCATGAAGGAGCGCTATATGAAAGATTTACTAGATATCCGAAAAGATATTGATAAAATTGACGAACAGATCGTAAAACTCTATGAGGAACGAATGAAACTGACCTCGGATGTGGCTGAATACAAAATAAACACCGGCAAGCAGGTTTTTGACAAAGAGAGAGAGGAATTCAAGCTGGCAACGCTGCAGAAAAAAGCGGAAAGTGATTTTACCAGACACGGAATCCGTGAACTTTTTGAGCAGATCATGGCGATGAGCCGTAAGAAACAGTATAAACTGCTGACGGAGCATGGAATTATGCCTCCGCAGGAGTTTGAGCCGATTCACACGCTGGATTATTCCAATGCAAGGATTGTTTTTCAGGGGCTCGAAGGTGCCTACAGCCAGCTTGCCATGGAACAGTTTTTTGGAGAAAACTGCAATAATTTCCATGTGGAGAGCTGGAAAGATGCCATGGAGGCCATTAAGAACGGGGAAGCGGATTATGCGGTACTCCCGATCGAGAATTCTTCGGCAGGAATTGTCTCGGAAAATTATGATCTTCTGGTGGAATATGATAATTATATTGTCGGGGAGCAGATCATCCGTATTGATCATGCACTTTTAGGACTGGAAGATGCGGATGAGAGAGATATCCGTACCGTGTATTCGCACAAACAGTCACTGATGCAGTGCAGTGAATTTCTGGACAGTCATGCGGACTGGGAAAAATTCAGTGTCAGCAATAATGCCGTTGCAGCCAAGAAGGTCAAAGAGGATGGGGAGATTTCCCAGGCGGCGATTGCCAGTGCAAAAAATGCCCAGATTTATGGGTTGAAAGTATTACGCAATTCCATTCAGAATAATAAAAATAATTCGACCCGGTTTATTGTTGTGACAGGGAAAAAAGTATATACCGATCAGGCAGACCGGATCAGCATCTGTTTTGAGATCAATCACGAAAGCGGTGCTTTATATCATGCACTGTCGCATTTTATTTATAATGGACTGAATATGACAAATATCCAGTCACGTCCGTTACAGAATAAAAACTGGGAATATCGTTTCTTTGTTGATTTTGAGGGAAGATTTGAGGATCATGCAGTGCAGAATGCGCTGCGCGGACTTCGGGAGGAAACAATTGCATTCCGGATTCTTGGTACGTATTAGTCAGAATTGGTGAAAGAAGGTGGGCGTATGGCAATTCACACATTTGCAGCAATTTATATTGGCACATACGATGTGAGCCTGAAGGTATTTGAGTTTACAAACAGAAAAAAGTTTCATGAGGTGGATCACATCCGGTCCCGGCAGGAACTGGGGAAAGGTGCTTACGGCACCGGGACAATCGGATATGAGCAGGTGGAAGAACTCTGTGAAACACTGGCGCAGTTTAAAGAGATCATGGAAAGCTACAAGGTAGACAGTTATGAAGTCTGTGCAGCCGCCGCACTCCGGGATACCACAAATGAGATATTTGTCCTTGACCAGATTTATCTTAGAACCGGATTCCGGGTAAAGGTGTTAAGCAACTCGGAACACCGTTTTATCAGTTATAAAGCGGTGGCTGGCAGTCCGGTGTTTGAGGAGATGATAAAGACGAGTGCAGCAGTCGTGGATGTCGGCGGGGCGAGTGTGCAGATCACATTATTCCGTGACGGGAAAATGATCACGACACAACACATGGAAACAGGCATTATGCGCCTGCGGAATCTGCTTGGAGACCGCGGATACTCCCTGAAAATGTATGAAAACCAGATTGAGGAATATGTCAATAAAAAACTCGAGGGATTTCGCTCCATGTACATGAATACGCCGGTGGATTATCTGATCCTGATCAGTGACTATGCCGGCGGCCTGGTCAAAAAAATTGAGGAAAAAGGCGGAAAAAGCCGGCAGGTAAAGCTGGATAAATTCTCTAAATTTATCGATAAACTGCTCAAAAAAACGCTGGAGGAGATCACAGCGGAATTAAATCTTTCAGATGAGAGGGAACCGCTGATCATTCCGGCACTTGTGCTGTATAAGATGATGGCACAGAATGTGAATCCAAAAGAGGTATGGGTGCCGGGAGCAAACATTCAGGATGGTATGGCATTTGATTATGCACAGCACAATAAACTGCTGGCATCGACACATGATTTTGATGCGGATGTCATTTCGGCGGCCACATTTTTATCGGAGCATTACCACAGTTTTTCTCCACACATTCAGACACTTTCCAAGCTATCCATTAAGATTTTTGATGCGATGAAACAGGAACACGGACTTGGAAAGCGGGCGCGTCTGCTGCTTCAGGTGGCTACAATCCTGCATGACTGTGGAAAGTATGTCAGCTTTGCGGAAGCGTCGGAGAGTACGTATCATATTATCATGTCCTCAGAGATTATCGGTCTGACCCATCAGGAGCGCGAGATTGTTGCACAGATCGTGCGCTACAATACTCTTCCGCTGGATCCGTATGAGGAAGTCGCTGATGTATTGAGCCAGGAAGAGTATCTTTGTGTGGCAAAACTTTCGGCAATTCTTCGTGTGGCAAATGCGCTGGATCAGAGTCATAAACAGAAGTTTAAAAATATCCGGATCGCGGTAAGGGAGAGAAAACTCGTGATTACGGTCGAGGCATTTGAGGATATTGCGCTGGAACAGGCATTGTTTGACGCAAAGACCTCTTATTTTGAAAATGTATACAGCATGAAACCTGTTTTAAAAGAGAAGCGTATTTATAACTATTAGATCGGAGGGCTTTTATGGACACAAAAATAGATTTTAAAGATCCGGCATATTATGAAAACCGTGAGCTCAGCTGGATTAAGTTTGACCAGCGTGTATTAAGTGAAGCAAGAGATAAATCCATTCCGCTTTTGGAGCGGTTGAAATTTGTCAGTATTACTTCTTCCAATCTGGATGAATTTTTTATGGTAAGGGTGGCATCCTTAAAGGATATGGTACACGCAAAATATAAAAAGCGTGATATCGCCGGAATGACCGCAACGGAGCAGCTTTCCGCCATCAATAAACAGGCGCGGGAACTGGTCAATATCCAGTACAGTACTTTCAGCCGTTCCCTGATGCCGCTTCTGCGTAAAGAAGGAATTTATCTTCTGGATGCACATGAGGATCTGAACGAGGAACAGGCGCGTTTTGTGGATCGCTATTTTATGGAAAATGTATATCCGGTACTCACCCCGATGGCAGTGGATGCGTCGCGTCCGTTTCCGCTGATTCGCAATAAGACACTGAATATTGCAGCACTTCTGACCGGAAAGAAAACGGAGGATGAGACTGTGTTTGCGACCGTGCAGGTGCCAAGTGTTCTGCCGCGTCTGGTACAGATTCCAAGCGAAGGGGAAACGAAGTCTTTCATTCTGCTTGAGCAGATTATAGAACGCAACATAGGCATACTGTTTTCCAATTACAAGGTATTGTGTGCGTATCCGTACCGGATCATGCGAAACGCAGATCTGACGATTGATGAGGATGAGGCATCGGATTTGCTGAAAGAGATTGAGAACAAATTAAAGATGCGTCAGTGGGGAGAAGTTATCCGTCTGGAAATTGAAGAGAAGGTAGATAAAAAGCTTCTGAAATTTTTAAAGACGGAGCTGAAAGTGTCGGATGAGGATATTTTTCAGATTGCAGGTCCGATCGATCTGACTTTTCTGATGAAAATGTATGGCATCGACGGGTACGATCATCTCCGCTATAAACCGTATACGCCGCAGCAGGTGCCGGAAATTACACCGGGAAGTGACATTTTTGCCGCAATCCGCAAAGGGGATATTTTTCTGCATCATCCATACGAAACCTTTGATCCGGTTGTGGATTTCATCCGGCAGGCATCCAAAGATCCGGATGTCCTGGCGATTAAACAGACACTGTATCGTGTCAGCGGAAATTCCCCGATTATCAGCAGTCTGGCACAGGCAGCGGAAAACGGCAAGCAGGTGTCGGTTCTGGTTGAGCTGAAAGCCCGTTTTGATGAGGAGCACAACATTGTCTGGGCGAAAAAACTGGAACAGGCAGGCTGTCATGTGATCTATGGTCTCGTTGGCCTTAAAACACACAGCAAGATCGCACTGGTGGTCCGCCGGGAAGAGGACGGAATCCGCCGCTATGTTCATCTGGGAACCGGAAACTATAACGATGCGACTGCAAAGCTCTACACCGATATCGGCATGATGACGGCAAGCGAAGCGATCGGTGAGGATGCGACGGCGGTATTCAATATGTTGTCCGGTTATTCAGAGCCGCGTTCCTGGAACCGTTTGAGCCTTGCACCGTTGTGGTTAAAAGATCGTTTCCTGTATCTGATCGAGCGGGAAAAGAAAAACGCGGAAGCTGGGCGTAAGGGACATATCATTGCAAAGATGAACTCCCTGTGCGATCGGGATATTATCGTGGCGCTGTATGAGGCGAGCCGCGCGGGTGTAAGGATTGAGCTGATCGTGCGCGGTATCTGCTGCTTAAAAGTCGGAATTCCGGGAGTGAGCGAAAATATCTCCGTGCGTTCGATCGTCGGAAACTTCCTGGAGCATGCGCGCGTATTTTACTTTGAAAATAATGGCAATCCGGAATTTTACTGTAGCAGCGCAGACTGGATGCCGAGAAATCTGGAGCGCCGAGTGGAGATTTTGTTCCCGGTCGAAGCACCTGCTTTGAAAGAAAAGCTCTGGCACATTCTGGAGGGACAGCTGCGCGACAACAAGAAAGCACATATCTTAAAGCCGGACGGCAGCTATGAAAAGGCGGACGGCCGCGGCAAGGAACCCTACTGCGCACAGGAGGTGTTCTGCAAAGAGGCACAGGAGATGAGCGTCAAAAAAGAATATCGGGACACACGGGTATTCATTCCGGAAACCCATGTGGAAATGGAGTAAGGACATGCAAAAAGAGCAAAACGTTCGGCTGGTACTGGCATCCGCATCCCCGCGGCGCCGGGAGCTGCTTTCGCAGATCGGACTGGAATTTACCGTTATGCCGAGCACAAAAGAAGAAAATGCAAAAACGACGGAGGCAGGTGCGCTGGTGCAGGAGCTGTCCCGTCAGAAAGCGGTGGATATCTGGGAGCAGCTTTCTGGCGGGCAGGGGCAGAATCCTGACGCAGATCAGGAGCAAATCTCTGAGGAAACACAGGAGCCGAATCTTAACGGAAAACGGCAGCCGGAGCTGCTGGTGATCGGCGCGGACACGGTGGTATGCTGTGAGGGAAAGATCCTCGGAAAGCCGCATAGCAGAGAAGCGGCAGCAGAAATGCTGACAGCTCTGCAGGGGCGCAGCCATGAAGTCTATACCGGCGTAACGCTTTACAGTCAAAGCGAGACGGTCACATTTTTCGAGTGCACGCAGGTGGAATTTTATCCGATGACGGAAGTGGAAATTTCCGAATACATTGACAGTAAAGAGCCGATGGACAAGGCGGGGGCTTATGGCATACAGGGCAGATTTGCGGCTTTTGTATCAAAAATTGAGGGCGATTATAACTCAGTAGTCGGACTGCCTGTTGGCAGAGTATATCAGGAATTAAGAAAGGCCGGGTATATCGGATGATAAAACTTGTTGCAAGTGATTTGGATGGAACGATTCTTCTGAATGGAGCACAGCATGTTGACGATTCAATGTGTGAAACTATAGACATGCTTGGCAGAAAAGGAATAATATTTGCACCCGCAAGCGGCAGACAGTGTGAAAGTCTTGTAAGACTTTTTTCAAAGGTAAAAAGTCCGTTAATGTATATTTCTGATAATGGTGCATTAGTAAGATATAAAGGTGAGACAATTGTAAAGACACCAATGGATTATAATCT
>ENA-OPMP01001098-OPMP01001098.1-human-gut-metagenome-genome-assembly--contig:-NODE-1098-length-12448-cov-3.136045_pt1 | contig 12448 bp, 16 predicted proteins | sample MGYA00241527_ERZ501751 | MGnify/ENA primary metagenome ERZ501751 (study PRJEB25962, sample SAMEA2042647) | human gut metagenome | biome: human gut; feature: human-associated habitat; material: faeces... | reverse complement strand
ATTTTCTCAAATTTTTATATAAAGTGCAATGTACGGGCTATGAGGCGTTTACCTCATTGGTTGTGCCAATTTACTTATTTTCTGTTTGGTATCTTTTACAAGCCTCATATCGCTTGAAACATCAGCCACTTGAACAAATGGCATAGCACTTTCACCATCATACCAGTCCTTATTACCATATGGTTGCGGGAATGAACCACGTCTAAATCATGCACAATCAGATAACTTACGCTGTTCCCAAGAATATGTTTGATTTCATTCATATTTGAGAATATAATTAGACTAACTATTGATTGCTATATATATGTGGAGAATGCATGGAATATAAATCAATTCGAGAAATGGCAGATGAGTGGGGGATATCCAAAAGACGTATACAGGTTCTTTGTTTTGAAAACAGAATAGAAGGCGCAGTAAGAATAGGATATTTATGGGCAATTACAGCAAATGCAAAAAAGCCTAAAGATGCACGAATTAAGAGCGGAAAGTACAGAAAAAATAAGAGTGATGATGAATGATAATCAGCTAATGGGAGGGATTATAAGATGTATGGAAAAGCTATTGAACTCTTTCTTGTAAATGGATCCGCAGATAGTTTGACTACAGCGGAATTATCAAATTGGAATGGAAAAGCCATAAAGATTCCAAGAACAGAGATTGCAGGATGTGATCGGGATGATATTAAAGGTGTCGGTGTGTACTTCTTAATGTGTCAGGAGGATGACGGAACGGATTTCGTGTATATCGGCGAAGCAGAAAACGTGTTGGATAGGCTTTCTCAACATCTTAGGGATTATCAGTCCGGCAAGGAGAAATATTACTGGAATACTGCGGTAATTTTTGTGGGTAGAGACTTGAATAAAGCCTTAATTAGATATTTAGAGAATCGCTTTGTTGAGATTGCTAAGGAATGTGGCAGATATTCTGTCCTGACGAAGAACACGTATAAGAACACTGTACTGAAAGAAGCACAGATTGCTACTATGGAAGAGTTTATAGATAACGTGAAGATCCTTATTAATACTCTTGGATATAAGGTTCTTGTGCCGGTTCCGAAGGCTGCAGATGATACGGTTTATCTGTATTGCAAGGGAACAGAGGCAAGTGCAAAAGGCTTTATAAGTACAGGGGGATTCACAGTACTTTCAGGTTCAAAAATATCAGACCATACAGTGCCGTCATTGGAGACCAAGGGTAAAGGTTATTATAATCTGCGAAATACACTTATCAAAGATGAAGTGATAAAAGATGGAGTATTCCAAAAGGATTATGAGTTTAGTGCACCGTCCGCTGCGTCCGCTGTAATACTTGGGCATACATCTAATGGTAATGTCGATTGGAAGACAGAGGACGGAACAAGATTAAAAGATTTATAAAGAACTGTAGATTTTGGTCCGCTGGATCAGAAGCTGAAATTGCTTTAGCAATAGGAGGTAAATATCTGTGGATAATAGTTTTATAGAGCAATTGCTTAATCATCCATTTGAAAAGAAGAGGATTAAGTCATTAAGAGGAGAATTCTGGATAGAGGAAGTTTTTACAAATAAGGATAATCATATAGATGGTGAAATACGTTGTGGTATTCAGGATGATGATTTTTGGAATGGTAGTGTGGAGGTTTACATAGAAATCGAAAAATTTAAAAATGAACATCATGCAGGATTTGGTTATTTGGAAGTACCCTCAAGGATTAGTAATCATGGAATAGGCACAACACTTATGCTTTCCGTTATTGATATAATAAAGGCTTTTAAGGAATTTTATTCGGTAGGAGAAACAGTGAGTGTAAGTGGCGGGTTATCTACGTCGGATAAACAAAACGGGAATTGGAACAAGTCGGTTCCTCTTTATGAAAAGATAGGGCACTTAGCAAATGTAGAAAGCTATTTTACCATCAAGAATGATGAAAATCATTATACAGCAGAAGATTTTTTGCGTATATCAAATGACGATGGAAGTATTATTTATTTGATTTAAGTATGGAGGTGAGGATTTGCCTTTTCAGATTATTAGAAATGACATAACAAAAGTAAAAGCAGATGCCATCGTAAACACGGCAAATCCGAACGTTGCCGTTGGAGATGGTGTAGATTCTGCCATATATAAAGCCGCTGGTAAGGAAAAACTTCTTGAAGCACGTAAGAAGATTGGTCTTTTGATGCCGGGCGAAGTAGCAATCACTGATGCATTTGATCTTGATGCAAAGTACATCATTCATGCAAGTGGTTCTTGGTGGACGGATGGAAGTAAAGGCGCGGAAGCATGTCTTCGTTCATGCTATGTGAAGGCATTACAGTTGGCGAAATACTGATGAAGGAAAAACAAGGCGTGACAGAGCAGTTAAAAGCTGAGAATCAGATGCTGTGGGTGGTGAAGATGAATAACATTATTGCTTGTGCGGAGGAGATTGTGGTGATGGAGGTGACGTATGTGTGATGTAGAGGGCGGCTGGGAGGCTGTCCTTTTTGCTATGTTAAGTTTAATTAATCTCTGAATTATATTTCTTGTGAAAAAAAGTTGCATAAAAAATAATTAATGATATAATAATGATAAGTAAAGAAGAAAAGTGACTTGGAGGAATGAGACATGATTATAGAGATAAGAGCAAAAAACTGTTATACATTTGAGGATGACATTACATTTTCGATGAAAGCAGATATGCGAAATAAAAAATTTGGAGCAAATGTTCACAAAGAGAATAATTTTAATGTCCTTAAAACGGTAGGAATATATGGACCAAACAATGCCGGTAAAACATGTCTAATCAAGTGCATTAGGGCAATAAGAAATGTACTTTTAAATAAGAAGAATGGACTGATGCCAAATATATTTACTGATAGTGATGTATGCGAGTTAGGTGTTACATTTATGGCATCTGGAAGAAAGTTTTCTTATGATTTTAAGTACGACGCAGAAAAAGAAGAATATATATATGAGTCATTTTCGGAGATATTTAAAGATCAGTACAACAACGAAAAGGGAGTTTGTTGGTTGAAAAAAGATACTGTTAGTGAAGTATACGAGTGTATTGATGAATCTGTTCAGACTATGATTTCTGTTGTATCGAAAAATAATTTGTTATGCTATGTGGTAGATACAAGTAAATTCGAACATATCAACGAGATGAAGCAGATTCTTGTCGGATTTGCAGAAAAAATTGATATCATCAATATGAATAACATACCTATGCAGCACACGATTGAACTTATGAAGAATAAGAATCAGTTACAGCAAAAGGTTGTTGAGTTCATAAAAAATGCTGATTTATATATGGATAATTTTGAATATGTGGATATGGATAAGATACAGCTGAAAACTGGTGAAGGTGACGAAAAGCCAGATGAGAAAGTGCTTGATATTCCGGAGAACATTATGGATCAAATCAGATTGGTATCCACTTATAAGGGAGTCCATGTGCCAAGTATGATGTTTGACTCCACAGGAACAAAGAAGATTGCAGCTATTGCTAGCTATGTAATTGAAGCACTTGAACAGGGCAGAATTTTAGTCGTGGATGAGCTGGACAGCAGTATTCATTTTAAGCTCACCAGAGCGATTGTTGCCATGTTTAATAATGAATTAAATACAAGTGCACAGATGATATTTACGGTACATGATATTAACCTTATGGATTGCAAGAGAATGTTCCGCAAGGAGCAGATTTGGTTTGTTCACAAGGATGAAGAAGGTGTATATGTATATTCTCTTGCTGATTTTACTGCACAGCAGGGAGTACGAGATACGACAGATGTTATGGAAAAATATAGGAAAGGTGCACTTGGCGCTTTACCAGATCCAGAGTTGATTAACTCATTGCTTAGTATTAAAAGTGGTGTAAAGGGGGATGATGCCGATGCCAAATAAGCTCCCTAAGTTTTTGGATAACCATAAAATCTGTATTATCTGTGAAGGTAATGAGGAATATGAGTATCTAAATCGATTAAAAAATTTAAAAGTATGGAACGAGCAATATGATATTTCATTGGTAAATGCCGGTGGAAATGGTAATATCCCGGCAAGGTATCAGGACCGATATCAAAATGGAGCAGATGAACTTGTGCTTGTGTTCTGTGATACGGAAAAGAAACCACATGAGCAGTATGAGGATATAAAGCGTAAAATCAATGAGTTTCATGGTGTGGATAGTGCAGCGAAGGAAGTGATTATATTTGGTAATCCATGTACGATGCAGATTATATCTAAACATTGGACCGATGAAAATCTGAAATCTCCGGCAAAACCAGTGAATGCTCCTTTGATAAAGGAATATACCGGAGTAGAGAATTACAAAGGAAGAGCAGACCAGATTCGGAAAGTTATGGAATATGTTACTGCGGAGAATTACAAAGATATGAGTCAACGAGTGAAAGATTTGGATTCGGATGATTCTGTTACTGGTAGCAGTAATTTTGGAAAGTTCATAAAGCTGTTTGAGAGTGATGATAGTGGGTGGATTGAGGAGATTAATGAACAAATAGAGTAGTATAAGGAGAGTACAAAAGTTATATTATGAACAAAGTGAATGTGATAAAACAAAATTTGGAGTTCATAGGTAAAACGTGGATGAAGTGTATTGGCACATTTGCAAGTATATTATCGCTTTTCTTTTTGTTTTGGACTTGGGATGATATACGCATTACGTCAACGCAATATAAATGTGTGATAATAATATTATTATGTGTGCTTGCACTCATACTTGCAATCCTATGGACGTGTATTTTTAAGAGAACAAAGACAATTTGGGAAAGTCCATCTGGGAAAATAAAAGTATGTTATTCTGATATTATGAAAGATGGGTTTGACAAAAGGAACAAGGAAGAAAAGTTATTTGTAATTCCAGTTAATTCATGTTTTGACACTATTGTAGATGAAGATATATCAACATGTTCAAAGCCATTGGTATCACCTAATTCGTTACATGGAAGATGGATAAAAACAATGGTTAATAAGGGATTTACTATAGAAGAAATAGACAACAAGATACATAATTGCTTGGAAATGCAAAATTTAGTGCCCAAAAGTACTATTGCTGACGAAGATAAGGAACGTGGGAAAAGAGAAGTATATGAGTTAGGTACAGTGGCGATGATTAGGGGAAATAACAATAGTACCTTTTTGTTACTTGCAATTTCGGAATACGATAAAGATAATATCGCTCATACTTCTGTCGATGATTTAGAAATGTGCATAAAGTCACTTCTTAATTTTTACGATCAACATGGTCAAGGGCATAGATTGGTAATTCCATTGATGGGAACAAACCTTTCGAGAGCAGGATTGTCACATAATGATTCACTGAGAGTAATAACATCGTTATTTCAATTGTATGGAGATAAAATACATGGAGAAGTTGATGTTGTTATATATAAAGGAGATAAAGATAAAGTAACATTAGACATATAGTAAAGGAGGAATTTAATATGTCATATCAAAATGCAAATTATAGTGCATTTTATGTTTCGGAACCATTTAGCGAAAGTAATTTAGGGGCAAATTCAACACATGATTTTGTTTACTACAATATGCTAAGAATGTGGAAAGGGGAGGATAATAGTTTTCCCTTTAATGATGCACATGATAAGACATATAATGTGCGAGATGGTAGTGATTGGGAAAAGACTCTTAAGCCTAGACTTCATACAAGACTTGACAATTCTAAGAACATTATTTTATTTTTAAGTTCCATTACTGCCAATAGTCATGCATTGAGGGAGGAAATGAATTATGGAATAGGTACAAAAGGTTTACCGGTAATTGTAATTTATCCAGATTACGACAAGAAGTCAGATATAGTTGATAGTAATGGAAATTTCAAGAAGCAGATTAAAGATTTGTGGGATAAGTTGCCGGCTTTTCGTGATAATATGTCCTCGGTAGCTACATTGCATATTCCATGTACTAAGAGCGTTATTATATCAGCATTGAATAATGAAGATTTTATGGTAAATACAATGGCAGATGCAAAAAAATATTACTATAAACCATAAACAATGACATTTTGAAAATAACGAAACTTGTAGTGATTGCAAAATGCTTGCAAAAAGTTCCGAAACGGCAAAGAATATGTAGAATTTTAAGAATAATCATACCAAATATAGATGTTTATAATTTGATTAGATACAATATATAGTTGCTGAAATCGAGTTTGAATAGTTGAAGCTGAGCTGTAAAGCCTTTGTTTACAAGGGTTTTACAGCTTTTCCTTTATAGGATTGTATTTTCATTGCATTATTTTTCTTCAACTGTTCTGTGATAGATTGCTGTATGTTGATTGCTGGTATAATTAGCAATGCTTTCAGTAGCAGATTGTACTTGTAATATTCCAGTCAGCTTTTTAGCAACTTCAAGATTCGTATTTGGATACAGATGACCATAAGTGCCGAGTGTTGTCTGTATTTTTTCATGTCCTAAACGTTCCTTGATAAGTAAAGGATTTTCGCCCATGCTGATAAGCAATGAAGCGTGTGAATGTCGCAAGGCATGAATTTTAATACGATGAACACCTGCTAAATTTGACAACTTTTCCAAAGCTCTGGGAAGCGTTGTTTTACTGGTTGGAGTTCCGTTATAACTTAGTACAAGTGGACAATCGGGAAGAACCTGTTGCTGAACACTTTGCCAAGCCTTTAGCTCATTGAGTGTACGAATATATCTTCAATACTTTATAATTCAAGAGTAATAATAAGGCTATTGGCATGTACTTTTGCAACAATATTTCCGCCAAGAATGGCAACAAGTGTTTTTACTACCGCAAGTCCCAATCCTGTACTTCCATTATGTCTTGATTTATCGCCTGTATAAAAACGGTCAAAAAGTCGATTGCAATCAATTTCTGAACTGTCACTCATTGGATTTTCAATGGTAAATATAATATTATTATTTTCTTTCTCCATAAGTGTTATTTTTATCGTTCCAACAGAATACTTAATTGCATTTGTCAACAGATTTTGTAAAATTCGTTCTACCATATTTTTATCAGAATATACGTATATTGAATAATCTGGGAGATTTATTTCGGGTAAAATATTCTCCTTTTCTAATGCAACGGCATTTTCCGTAATTAAATTTATTAACATATTAGATATATTAAACTTTTCTTTTTCTGGAACTGTCTGCTGTTCCTCCAAAATAGAAAGGTCATAGAATGTTTCTACCAATTCTTTCATTTTTTCGGCTTTGCTAAAAATCACTTTTACACGCTGTGCTTGACTGGATTCCAAATTTTCTTTTTGCAATAATTGTAAATGACCAAGAATGACTGTAAGAGGTGTACGTAAATCATGTGATATATTAGCAACAGATTCTTTTAAATACTCTTCATTGCGTAATACGCCTGCAACAGCCTGTCGTTGTCTGATATTATATTGATTCAACATACCAGCCAGTCTTTCTAAATCTTTATCAATCAACGAAATGTCTAACATCTGCTGTGAATTTCCAGAATTCAATTCATTAACTTGATCCGCAAGATTACGGATTTGTTTTTTTAATTGAATATATCGAAATAGCAGTATTACTAAAAATATTGTTATGATAATTAAAATCCATTCTATGTTAGACATTTTCTCCACCTATTTAAAATCACATTTACAAAATTTTATCCACGAAAGCAATACCAATATACCAGACCATATACATCCTACTAAAATAGCTATCGGTTGAAAAAAGGTTTTCATGCTGACAACGATTCTGATTTGATAAGTAGGTAAAAAACCGACTGGTAATCTCAACATCATTCCATAGCCAAGATATAAGCTAAGACCAAAAATAATAATTGCTGTAACCGAGGTTGCTTTTACAGCATCCTGTAAATAGCAACAAATAAGTATTGCAATTAGAAATATCGCACTATTAAGCAGACAAGAATAAATGATTGCTTTTATAATATTGTAAAAAAACATTCCCACGTCTGCAACACCAAAGCGTCCAAATTCCCTTATGCACCCTGAAACTGGATAGACAAGAGCCATAAGATTAAAAGCAATTAAATACGATATTATTTTACTTGTAAAAATTTGTTTTCTGGAATGTCCAGCACTGACCTCTAAGTTTATTGTTCTCTTAGAAAATTCCTGTCCTAAAATCAATGCAAGTATAGCCGACATGATGATAAGAAGAAACGTAGAATCATACACCATTCCATTAAAAATATCAGCAAGAGAAGAAGCAATTTCTTCTGTCGATCCCATGACCTCTGTAACATAAGTATCTGCTGTAAAAAATCCTAAAATAAATATTCCAATCATACCACACCAGTAAATAGAATTATGTAACAACTGATATTTTTCCAGTTTTAATAATTTATCCATAAAAAACACCTCCGGTTATTTCAAGTCTGTATGTAAAAAAGCACTACCTGCAATGAAATATAAAATAAAATTCCATAAAAAATCTACAAACAAGCAAAAGTTTGTCGAATAGACCTTTTGCAATGAAATTAACCTAAGTTGTCCCATTGGTATTATTCTGCTGATTATTTGTGCAGATTCACTGTTCAGCAAAAAAATCATAACAAAAAATAAAACCATTGAAACTGTCAGTGTTTTCCCCATATCACGAAAAATAAAAGCAAAAAACATCGGTAATGCACACAGTGTTATCATGGCAAACAGAATTAGTAAAACCATAGTATATGTGCTATCATTCCAAAAAAGTTTTTCTCCAATATAAAATTGACTAATAATTCCATGTACAAATAATGGAAATACCAGAATGATAATACAACCTATTTGAGATACAATTAACTTTACTCTAAATATAGAACTTCTTTTATGTCCGGCAGTAATATAAGTATTTAAAGTTCTTCCACTAAAATCACTTCCAATGAACAATGCTATAAACACTATACTCAAAAAATAGAGTAACGGAATATTGTATAATGATGCCATAATTAAGTTTGAAGAGCGTTCTTTACTATCTAACAGCAATATGCTACTCAAAAGGAGATTGAATATTCCAATTCCCCAAAAATACCAACTGTGAAACAACTTATATAACTCAGTTTTTAGGAGATTTGACATCTTTTGTTCCTCCTATTTTGCTCAAAAAATAGTCCTCCAAAGTATCGCCAGATACAGAAAGTCCTGTTACAAGAATGTGCGATTCTGCCAAAGCAGACGCAACTGTCTCTAAATCATTCAAATAATCATACAAACGAATTATGCCATCTGGCATTAGTTTAAAGTTATCTGTATGAAGATTCTCTTCCAAAACCAGAACCGTTTTCTGAACATCTGTTGTTTTAATTGCTATATGTCGTTTACACCGTTCATTTAATTCATAATCAGAAATCTCTTCTATAATTTTTCCATGGTCAATCAGAATAAATTCTGATGCTGTTTGATACAATTCTTCTAAGATATGGCTTGAAACCAAAATGGTCATACCATATTCTTTATTCAAAATTTTTAATAAATTTCTAATTTCTACAATTCCAGCAGGGTCAAGACCATTGATAGGCTCGTCTAAAATCAATAGTTCTGGTGTATTTAAAAGTGCAATCGCTATCCCCAATCGTTGACGCATACCTAATGAAAAATTGCGGACACTCTTTTTACCTGTATCTTGCAATCCAACCATATCTAATGTCCTTTTAATAACTGATTTATCTGGTATGCCTCGTTGAATACGCTGTACTTCCATATTTTGATAGGCAGTCATTGACGGGAATAGGGCAGGCGTTTCAATCATACTTCCAATTCGTTTACGCTGTTTCTGCAATTCTTCTGTTCCAGAATTTCCCCATAAAGAAAGTGTACCACTTGTTGGAAACGCAAGCCCTGTGACTAATCTTAAAAAAGTAGTCTTACCTGCTCCGTTTTGACCAATAAATCCATAAATTTTTCCTTTTTTTATTTGTAAATTTATGTGGTCTAATGCTAATGTTTGTTTATATTCTTTGGTTAAAGACTTTGCTTCTAAAATAATTGAACTCATATCCCAAACCTCCTTTACTTAAACCAGTATAACGGGCAATTTTAAAGAATTTCTTAAATCGTAATGAGAAAAGTTAAAAAAATAATAAAGCTAAGGAACGTTTAATCCTTAGCTTTATGTAGGCGGTAGCCAATGCCCCAAACAGTATCAATAAATTCTGTATCAGAGCATATCGCTTTTAATTTATTGCGTAAATTACTGATATGAACATTAAGTGTATTATCTTCAGCAATATATTCTGTATCCCAAACACTTTGAAAAAGATTCGATTTTGAAAATACTTTATCTGGATATTTCATCAACAATTCTAAAATGCCAAATTCTTTAGCGGTTAAGGATAATTCTATTCCATTCAAAAATGCTGTATTTTTCTCTAGGTCTAAAGTCAGATTGTTATATTGCAAACATTCTGTCTGGCTATTTTGAAATTGTACTCTTCGCAGATTACTTTCAATTCTGGCAAGCACTTCTTCCATATCAAAAGGTTTTGTGATATAATCGTCTGCTCCCAGACGAAGCAAGTCGATTTTATTTTGTGTAGTTTCTTTCGCTGAAATAATAATAACAGGTATCGTAAATTTCTTGCGTACATCAGATAAAATAATATCACCACTCCGATAAGGAAGCATAATATCAAGTATAATCAAATCAATTTTTTCTTTATTCAAAAAATCCAGAACATGAAGTCCATCATATTGGCAATGCACAGCATATCCTTTTTCTTTTAGAAAATCAGCCAATAACGCATTTATTTCTAAATCATCTTCAATAATCAATATTTTATTCATTAGCCTACCTCATTCCTGCAATGCTACTTTCCCATTATACATTTAAGGTTGTATTTCCTCAATACCATTGCAACCAATTATATGAGAGGGATTCTTATTTTGTCAATCTAATTGTAAGCAGAATAGTATAGATTGGATAAACAATTACCATACTATTCTGCTGTAATATTTATTCTACAATCTTCCAGTTATCGTCCTTATGAAGCACAAGCTCATACTGTGAGATTTGTGTCATTTTCGACTTGTTATCCAGATACTTTACAGACACACTGACCTTGAGATTATCGCCGTCTTTGGTAAAGACAGGGTTTACCAGTTCTGAAAATACATAGTCGCCGGATACAGGAGCAAGCACACCGTCTTTGACATAGTAGGCAAGTTCTTTTTCCGTAGCTGTTGGATAGAGCTTAAAGAATGTTTCCAAGAAAGCGGTAGCGTCCTTGACTGTGTCGGAACTGACACTGACATCGGCTTCCTGTGCTTTCGGTTCATACTTTGATTTCTGCATTGCCGGAGCAAGGGTAGGATTCTGGGTAATGACCATTGCACCGTCCTTATCCACATGAACGGTCACGGTGTAGTTTTCTGTGACTGCCTGTGTCTGTTCTCCCTCTTTTACCTGCTGATCTACTTCGTAGGCAACGGTAAAATCGTCCGTTCCAGACTGTTCTACATTCCAGACCAGCACATTTGTAACAGTAGCACTGGTTGGTATGTCCGTTCTGATGGTATCGGCGTTCAAGTCCTGTAATTCTTTGGTAAGGTATTTACTGATTTCTGTTGTCCTTGCTTCAATGGCTTCCTTGCTGGTATCCCATGAGTAGTAGGCTTTCGCAAAGTTCTTGACGAAATTCTCAATACCGTTGGTATCGTTCAATCTTAGCTGAATGATTTCTTTTTCATGTACCGTGTGGGTGTCAATGGCGGTAAAGTTCTTATACACACCAAAGCTGGTGCTTGTCAGAAGCACCACCCACAACAGCAGGACAGATTTTTTATGTGTCCCGACTTTCATGGTACGCACTTTCTTATTCTTAGGTGCTTTCTCTGTTTTTTCTTTCTTCTTAAACATATTTCAAGTCCTTTCTATTGTTTGATTCTTCCGGCACAAATGATGTGCTGTTGCCAGTAGGCAGAGGTCAAATCGGTATAGCCGATTGGATTTCCGGCATGATACATCTGATTGTTTCCCACATAGATTCCTACATGGGTAACATAGTCACTGGTATTATAAGTGGAATGGAAAAAGACCAAATCGCCAGCCTGTGCCTGTGACAATGGGATATGCTGGGTTGCGTCATACTGTGCCTGTGCGGTTCGTGGCAGGCTGATTCCGGCTTTTCCGTAGCACCACTGGGTAAGACCAGAACAGTCAAAAGAGGTGTTCGGGTTACTGCCACCGTAGACATACTTCCAGCCTTGATACTTCAACGCTTCATTCATAACCGCCTGTACCGTTTCGTTGCTGAACTGCTTCACGGTCAGATATTGGTTGACCAGCTCCACATAGAACATATTTCCGTAGTTATAACGCCAGCCACCATTTTTACTGACCGCTATTGGGTTCGTATAAGTTACTTTTGTACCGCCGGATTTATTCTTTGCGAAATTCTCTGCAAGGTTGAAGCTGTGCTTTTTCCCGTTCTTCGCCACATAGTCGGCATAGCCACCGCCATAGTTATAAGACTGAATGACCACGTTAATGTCTGGCATACCTTTCCCTT
>ENA-OPMP01001077-OPMP01001077.1-human-gut-metagenome-genome-assembly--contig:-NODE-1077-length-12617-cov-2.210158_pt1 | contig 12617 bp, 15 predicted proteins | sample MGYA00241527_ERZ501751 | MGnify/ENA primary metagenome ERZ501751 (study PRJEB25962, sample SAMEA2042647) | human gut metagenome | biome: human gut; feature: human-associated habitat; material: faeces... | reverse complement strand
AGAGGAATGATAACATACGCAGCAGAAGAGAACTGTTTCCCATCTTGGGATATGCAGGCGTTCTTGAAACTCCGCATCATCTGCGCAGCCTTGAATGAGGGCTGGCAGCCTGAGTTCTCGGAAGATGAATGGCGTTATTATCCATATTTCTTCCTCTACACCGATGAAGAACTTTCAGAAAAGTCAGATGAATGGAAGAACGACCGCCGCCTTATTTCAACAGGCAGCTATGAAGTCAAAGGATATGCGGGTCTCGCTTGTGCGAATTCGATTCACGTCCCCTCGTCTGCGCGTGCGAACTTCGGCTCTCGCCTTTGCTTGAAGAGCGACACGCTCGCGTCCTACTGCGGAAAGCAATTCATCGAACTATGGGCTGACTTCTATTTAATCAGACGCGATGAAGAGTAATGAAACATTCACGGATATTGAAAAGACGTGTGACCGCATTATAGCCAACATAGACAAATTATTAACCATCTTAAAACAGAAATAAAATGAATAAAGTTATCAGACCTCAGAACCGCGAAGAATGGTTGAAATACCGTGAAAGCGGAATCGGTTCATCAGAAGTAGCCACAATCGTAGGCTTGAACCCTTGGGAAACACCTTATCAGTTATGGAGACGCAAGCTTGGTCTTGATCCTGCGAAACCTGAAAACTTTGCGATGAAAGCGGGTCATTATCTTGAAGACGCAGTAGCGCAGTTTTGGAAAGACGAAACAGGCTGTGAAATCATCAAGCGTAGCGCGATTGATTGGCTTATAGTCAACACCGAAAAGCCTTATATGCGCGTAAGCCCTGACCGCACATATTGGTTGAACGGTCTTCCGCATAACGCGAAAAACAAGGGAATTCTTGAATGCAAGACTACCCAAATGAGCATAGACCCCGAAGACCTTCCTAAGCACTGGTTCTGTCAGGTTCAATACCAACTTGGGGTTGCTGAATTAACTGAGGGTTCTCTTGCTTGGCTCTGTTCAGGACGTGAGTTTGGTTACAAGAATCTGAGTTTCGTTCCTGACTTCTACGCGTGGCTCTGTGAAGAGGTTGACCGATTTTGGATTGACAACATTCAGGGGCAAAAAGAACCCGCAGCCGCCTCTGTTCAGGACGTTCTGCTTAAATACAACAGACACACGGACGGAAAGGTTATTGAAGTAAGCGATGAAATCTTTGAAGCCTATAACAGTCTGAAAGAGATAAAAAAAGAACTCGCAGCCATTGACGAAAAGAAGTCAGCCCTTGAAGAGAAAATAAAGCTCGGTTTTGGAGACGCAGAGGCTATCAGTTACGGCGGTCAGACCATCGCTACGTGGAAAGCCCCGAAACCGTCTCAAAAGTTTGACGATAAAGCATTCAAAGCTGAGCACCCCGATTTGTATTCAGATTTTACAAAAGAGGTTCAAGGTGCACGCCGTTTCCTCCTGAAATAACAACGAAAAAAGAAAGGTCAGGTTTTGTATGTATATAATATCAAACAAGCAAATGGAAGACGCAATCAAGTTCATTGAAGCGTATCGCAAAAGCGTTGACGTGAACTCCTGTGACACACGGACGTTTAACTCAGTCAGACTTTCGGGTATTCTGTTGAAGAAACTGAGAGCGAAACAGCCGCTTTCAGAAGACCTTTCAGGGGAACTTAAAAATCTTCGTTTAAAATAAAAGTGATTACTATATAATCATATTAACTTTACAACCGCTTTATAGCCGTTTTATAACCGAAAACAAAATGAACCTGAATATATCAACTCCGTGTATGGGTAGAACAGCCGAAAGGCTCTCTGACGCTTGCTGTTTTGCGTGGTTAGCCCTTAGCACGGAGTTATTTTTGAATAATATGATAACACTTAGAGAAAATCAAAGTGAACCCATACAAAAGGCTATTGACTTCTTCAACGAGAAAAAACCTAAACCGTCTCTGATTGTTCTCCCGACAGCCTGGGGGAAGTCAATCCTGACGGCTTTTGTTGCCAAGAACAGCAACGACAAAATGATTGTTCTTCAACCCTCAAAAGAGCTGTTGGAACAGAATTATCTGAAATACTGCACGCTGTGTGACGGCTTCGGAACGAATGCAGGTATTTACAGCGCAAGTTTCGGGCGAAAGGACATCGCACAGATAACTTACGCCACAATCGGTTCGATCAAGTCTCTCGGGGCTAAATTCAAGTCTCTCGGCTTTACCAAAATGTTGATTGACGAGGCACACCTTTATCCCCGTGAAGCTGACAGTATGCTCGGACGTTTTCTTCAAGAAAGCGGTATCACTCACGTCCTCGGTATCACGGCAACACCTGTAAAACTTCAAACAAACCGCGACAGGGACGGAAACACGTTTTCAAAGCTCGTCATGCTCACATCTCGCAGCAAAAAAGGAAACTTCTTTAAAGACATCATTCACGTTGGTCAGGTTTCTGAAATGGTTCGCCTCGGCTTTTGGTCTCCGCTTCTTTATGAGGTTGAAGACTTTGACAAAAGTCAGCTCGTTTTCAACAGCAGCAAATCTGAATACACGGAAGACAGCGTACAGAGAGCCTATGACGCGAACGGAGGAACTAAGCAGGTTATTCAGGTTCTTGACAAACACCCTGAGCGCAGACACGTTCTCGCGTTCGTCCCGTCAGTTCAGGATGCTATCAGCCTCTCAGAACGTTATCCCGAATCAGCCGTTATCTACGGGGAGATGGATAAGGATGAAAGAAGTGACATTATAAAGCGTTTCAGAGAGGGCAAAACACGCGTTATTTTCAACGTCAGGGTGCTTTCGACAGGATTTGACTATACAGGTATTGACATGATTGTTTTAGGCGTTTCTACGGCTTCTATCGCCCTGTATTATCAGATTATCGGACGCGCCACACGTATTGACCCGAATAAGGCTGACGCTTTAATCGTTGACCTCGGGGGAAACGTTGAGCGATTCGGAAAGGTTGAAGACCTGACTTTCGAGAAAGGGCGTTTATGGCGGCTCTTCGGTTCAGGGGGAAGACTTCTTTCAGGCATACCGATTTCAGACATCGGAAGCTATACCCGTGAAGACACGGAGATTATAGACCGACAGGCGGCTCAGCCTATTGAAGTCATGCCCTTCGGGAAGTACAAAGGGGAACGGCTGAGGGACATCCCCCTGAATTACCGACAATGGATGATACGTTCTTTTGATTGGAATCAGAAGAATGAAAAGCTAAGGAAATCAATTATGGCAACCTTATAAGAACAAAGGCTATGGCAAGACCGAAAAAACAAACAGTTGATTATTTCCCGCACTTCTGCAAATGCGGGCGAACGATATTCATTCTTGAAAACAGGTTCGGGAATGACGGTTATGCATTTTGGTTCAAGCTCCTCGAAATTCTCGGGGAAAGTGACGGGCATTTTTATGACTGTTCAAACGCGTCAAATTGGGCTTTTCTGCTCGCCAAAACTCACACAGATGAAGAGCGGGCGAACGATATTGTAAACGTCTTGATAGACCTCGGGAAGATTGACGCTGAACTATGGGCTGCGCGCCGTATAATTTGGATTGAAAACTTTATCAGAAACCTTTCTGAGGTTTACCGAACACGTCACACGGATATACCACAAAAGCCGTGTTTCCTCGAAGATAACTCACAGAAAACACAGGTTTTCTCCGAGAAAACTCAGTCAGAAGAAGAGTTTCAGACGGGAAAACCCGACAAAGTAAAGGAGAGTAAAGTAAAGGAAAGAAAAGAAAAGAAATACCCTTATCAGGGTATATGCGACCTTTGGAATTCAACCTGTGTTTCTCTGCCTAAGGTCATGAAACTGACAGAAAGGCGGAAACAGAAAATAGAATGCCGCCTTGACGAATTCGGAGTTCAACCTGAACAATGGCTCGAAACGGCTGAAAACCTCTTCAAGCGGGTTCAGGCTTCTGACTTCCTCACGGGCAGATCTGCGAACAAGCAGAATTGGGCTGCGTCTTTCGATTGGTTCTTTGAGAACTATTCAAACTGGGTTAAGGTCTCAGAGGGTAACTACGATAACAAAGGCGTAAGAAGCCCACAGAGCGGCTCAAATTCTTCAATCGGTCTGTTGGGCGTTGGAGAGTTCTTAGACGGCACAGGGCGGCGCACATACGGCTCAGGGCGCGCAACAATCCCACAAGACGCTCCTCCGAGACCGTCTGAACGACATCAATGGAGTGCAGAATCGCAAACATGGATAATCTTATGAAACAGGAATCATTATCAGAAAAGGCGAAAACAGCTAACGGAAGAAGTCAGGCTTGCGACAAATGCCCTTTTAAGCCGTGTTCAATAAACCTCATGCAGGTTTGTTCACGGGCTTTTGTTGAGGGCTACAAAAAAGGATATAAACAACGTTCAAAGGAGGTCAAAAATGAAAAGATATGAAGACTACGGCATTCAGATTCCGTATGGAAAGCGGGGCGGGAACGTGAAGACGTTCTGCCCTCAATGCCATGCTACACGTCATAACAAGACAGACAAAAGTCTTTCTGTGAACCTCGAAGATGGAATTTGGCATTGTCATTATTGCGGCTGGAGCGGCACTCTCGCAGAAAGTGAATTTGACGACAGCCCTGAGGGAAAACGCAAATGGATGGAACAGCAGTCATGGTTTAGACCTGCCCCCATACGCCGCGAGAAGCCCGTGTATAAGAAGCCTGAACCGAAGAACGCTCACGGAATTTCTGAAAAAGCCCTCGCGTGGTTCAACAGCAGAGGCATTTCAGCTGAAACGCTCATTTCCTTGAAAGTGACAGAGGGGCAAGAGTGGATGCCTCAGAAGCAGGGGCAGGCGAATACCATCCAGTTCAACTACTACCTGAACGGCGAACTTGTGAACACCAAGTTCCGAACGGGCGACAAATGCTTCAAGCTGTGTTCAGGGGCTGAACTTCTTCCTTATAACCTTGACGCGATTAAGGGAAAACCTGAATGTATCATTACCGAGGGGGAAATGGACGCGCTGTCTTTTGTTGAATGCGGGCGCACAGACGTTGTGAGTGTTCCGAACGGGGCTAACTCAAACCTGTCATACCTTGACAATTATATCGAAGAATACTTTGAAGACAAAGAAACGATATTCATCGCTGCTGATACCGATACGAAAGGCGTTGTTCTGAGGGATGAGCTTATCAGACGTTTCGGGGCTGAGCGTTGCAGGGTTCTTGAATACGGAAACGGCTGTAAGGACGCGAATGAACACTTGATGAAGTACGGAAAAGAAAGCCTGTTGAAATGCCTCGCTGACGCGCCTGAAATCAAGTTGGAGGGCGTGTTCACGGTCTCAGACTTTGAACAGTCACTTGATGCACTCTTTGAACACGGAATGCAGAAAGGGGTAACCATCGGACATGACACGTTTGACAGGCTCTGCAGCTTTGAAACAAAACGCCTCTGCGTGGTAACGGGTATTCCAGGCTCGGGAAAGTCAGAGTTCATAGACGAAATCGCGGAAAGACTGAACATTCGCTACGGGTGGCGTTTCGCTTATTTCAGCCCTGAGAACGCCCCGCTCGCTTATCACGCTTCAAAGCTGATAGAAAAGTTCACGGGGAAGAAGTTTAGCAAAGAAACTCTGTCTTTTGGAGAATACAAACAGGTCAAAAGACACCTCGAAGACAACATTTATTTCATAAGCCCGAAAGACGATTTCAGGCTTGAAACAATTCTTGAAAGGGCTAAGTTCCTTGTCAGAAGAAAAGGCATCAAAGCACTTGTAATCGACCCATACAACAGGCTTGAAGACGAATCAGAGGGTCAGAACGAAACAAAGTATATCAGTAAGCAGCTTGACAGGCTGACAAACTTCGCACAGCAGAATGACGTTCTTGTTATCCTGATGGCGCACCCAACGAAACTCCCCCGAAACAAAGACGGGGTAACAGAAGCCCCGACCCTGTATGATATTTCAGGCTCGGCGAACTTCTACAACAAAACAGATTTCGGAATAGTGGTTCACAGAAACCGACTTGAAAACACGGTTGAAGTCATTGTTCAGAAAGTTAAATTCAGACACCTCGGAGAGTGCGGAACGGCTCTCTTTAAATATAACCTGAATAACGGGCGATATGTTCCTTATACGAATAACATTGAGCCTAATTGGGACAATAGCAATCATTTAATTGAAGAACAGAAAAGACGTGAGCAGGAAGCCATTGAAGCGGCTCAGTTCCCTTGGGACGATTTACCTGAGGGAGAGGACGACTGCCCGTTTTGATATTTATTGAAACAATTAAAATCAACTGCAATATGAAAACGAATGATACAAACTATGAGAGTCTGAAAGATAAGATTAAGAAATTACAGGCTCTCGCGGATAGAGGATATAATGGCGAGGCTGAGAACGCTCGCAGATTGATAGAAAAACTATGCAATCAATACGGTGTCACACTTGAACAGGTTTTATGCGAAAATGAAGTTAAGCAGTACGACTTTGAAATTGGCAGAAATAAGGTTTTTCTTACTCTATTCTGTCACTGTCACGCAAAGATTACAGGGAAAAGTCAAATGAAATATTGGAATAAAACAAGAAGCATAATTTCGGTTGAACTGACTGCGCTTCAATTTGCAGACCTTAAAGGTCTGTATGAATGGCATAAGGCGAACTTCAAACATGACATTGAAATCTTGAAACAGAATATTTTAGAAGCCTATTTAAACAAACATGACCTTTTCTCAGAAGAAAGCAGTAATGAAGACCCTGAACCTTTGACAGAAGAGCGTTTGGAGCATATATGGCAAATTCTCAATCTAACAAAAAGCCTGAATGATAGTTCTTACCTCAAAATGATTGAATGATATGAAACCAAAAGGAAATGGATTGATTACACTTCACGATGAGAAGCAAGAAGAAAGAGGTTTCTTTTGCATGAAGCTGGTTCTTTTCATCTCAGAGGATAACAACGCTAATTGGGATGAACGGTTCACAGCGGCAAAGAACGGGAATTGCGCTTATAAAGATAAATGTCCTATATATGAAAGAACAGTCAAGAAAAGAGGATTTCAGTTGAATTTGTTCAATGAAAAATAGAATTTATGAATAAAGAATACGCTCTTAAACGGCTCAAAGACGCGGGGTACAAGATAACACACCTCGGAAAGAATATAAGGGCAGAAAAGACCTCTAAAGCAGGCGACAAAGAGAATCACGTTGGACGCGTGTTCAACGTATTCAAACAAGTATTTGGATATTAAAAATAGTATTATGAACAGAGAAATAAACATTGAAGAAGTAAGAAGTTTCGTCATAGCAGCGAACAAACAATTTGAACAGGGTGGTATCTTCCTTGAAAGAATCAAGTTCAACCGCGATGAAAAGACAGGGGCGTTGCTCGGTCTCGCACTGAACTATGAAGACAGAACAGGGAACAGCGAAAAGGAGGGCTGACGTATGGACTATTCAGAAGAGTTCTTAGCAGAATTAGCCAAAAGCGTCATCGAACTGCAAACTTTCAGAGTTGAACCCTGTGACCGAGAACCTGTTGAACGTGACCCGCTGCCTCCATACAAGGAACGGCTACACCCTCGGACAGATTGGAAAAGAAAACCTTATTGGCTCAGAACCCGAAGCAACCCGAAAAGACGCGGCTGAACCCTGAACGCTAATGAAGTGAACGAATTACAAAATCAGATATAAACCCATAACAAAAAACAGAAACATTATGGCAAATTATTCAATCAAGACTGACCTCCTGAAATTGAAGGGGGCTTTTGTGACAAACCTGAAAGGAAAGACAGCAACAAAACGCTGTCTGATTATCCCTGTTGACGAAGCAAACTTGTACGTTGGCGAAAAGGGAGTCTATCTCAACATGACGGCTATTGAAATGCGAGAGCCGAAGTACTCAGAAACTCACTGCGTGAAGCAATCTCTCGACAGAGAACGCTACGAGGCAATGACAGATGAAGAGAGAAACGCACAGCCTATCTTGGGCGGCATGAAGCAGCTTGAACGTAAGGCAACCGAAATGAACGTCACGGGTATGGTTGACGGGGCAAGCATGATAAACAATGACGACCTCCCGTTCTGACCAAGAAACGCCTGTTGAACAGCCAAGAGACCTGTTCAGCCCTGTCTGCTGCTGGTCATGCAAGTACTGCATTCTTGACATCAGCCACGGGAAGCATTACTTCTGTCAGGCGAACCACAAAGAGCTGAAACAGAATCCACATACCCCTATGCTATGCAAACAATACATTCAGGGCTGACGGGTTGAGGAAACACACAAAGAAACAGAGGCGGGCGGCTCATACTTCCCGTCTCTGTTCAGTCCAAGTAACATCGGCTTTAAATAAGCCCCAATTTAGAGTTTTGATATGAATTTAGATAAATTGCCCGCAAAGAAGACGAAAAGGGCACAGAAGAAAGAAAAAGCCCCTCTGCGTGACGTTTTCACGGTCATTTGTAAGACTGACCTCAAAGCAGAGTGCATAAAGGAGTTCAAGTTTCATCCCGTCAGGAAATGGCGTTTTGACTACGCGTTGCCTGACCACAAAATTGCCCTTGAAGTTGAGGGCGGAGTGTGGACGGGCGGGCGGCACACGTCCCCGAAAGGCTTCCTCGGAGATATGGAGAAATATAACACAGCGACACTTATGGGGTGGCGTGTATTGAGAACAACGCCTGACGAGCTTCTGAAACGGAAAACCCTTGAAATGATTAAAACGGCTATTTCAGACGATTTTACCCCTTAAAAGCCCCCTTTTTGCCTCAAATGTGATTATATTATAATCATTTTGGCTACATTTGTACTGAATTTTAATCCCTGTAATTATGAAGTTGAATGAATATCAGGAAGAGGCTCTGAAAACAGCCTTTTACCCCAAAGAATTTAGAGTTATTTATCCCGCTCTCGGTATCAGCGGAGAGGCGGGCGAGTGTGCCGACAAAGTGAAGAAAGTTCTTCGCGATACAGCGGTCATGAAAGACAGCTTTGGGTGCATCATTTTGCCCGATGATAAGAAGACAGAACTCGCGAAAGAGATTGGCGATGTGCTGTGGTATTGTGCCGTTCTGTCTCACGACCTTGGGCTGACCCTTGAAGAGGTTGGAGAAATGAACATTCAGAAGCTCGCTTCACGTCAGGCGCGTAACAAGCTCGGCGGCAGCGGCGATAACAGATAACAGAAGAGATATGAAGACAGAGACAGTAAAACTTTCGCAAATTCAAGTGAATGAGGCGAACCCAAGAACGATTTCAAAGGAGAAGTTCTCCAAGCTAATTAACTCCATCCTCGTTCTGCCGAAAATGCTTGAAATCAGACCTATTGTCGTTGACAACACGATGACAGCCCTCGGCGGTAATATGCGCCTAAGGGCTTTGACTGCCATTCAGGACATGAATGAGAATGAAATTGCCGACAGCCTGAATTCCTGTCGTGACTTTCAAAAGAAAACAGAGGCTGAACGGGAAGCCCTTATCAATCATTGGAACGTATGGAAAGACAGCCCGACAGCCCCTGTAATCAAGGCTTCTGACCTCACAGATGAAGAGCAGCGCGAGTTCATCATCAAAGACAACGTAGGTTACGGAGAATGGGATATGGACGCTCTCGCCAATGAATGGGACACCGATGAACTCGTTGATTGGGGCTTAGACCTGTGGGAGAATAACTCTGAAAGTTCAGGTTCAGGCTCAGGCTCTCTCCCGAGCAGCCCCGCTGAAAGCAGCCTGTTTGACCGCTTTGTCGTTCCCCCGTTTTCAATTCTTGACACCCGTAAGGGATATTGGCAAGACAGAAAGAAAAAGTGGTATGACATCATCGGGGATATGGGCGAAAGCCGTAACGACACGCTTGTAACATCGCTTGAAATCAAGTACAAAGACCTGTATCAGAGAACCCGCGAACACAGAAAGGAACTCGGTATATCTTTCAAAGAATACATCGAAAAGTACGTCCCGAAAGAAGACCTCGAACGGGAACAGAGTAAAATCGTTGCTCAGGGCGTTTCAATTCTTGACCCTGTTATGGCGGAAATCGTCTGCCGTTGGTTCGGTCTGAAAGACGGGCGCGCGTTTGACTGCTTTGCAGGAGATAGTGTTTTCGGCTTTGTCTCTGCATACCTCGGCTATGAGTTCACAGGCGTTGAACTGAGAGAAAAGCAAGCCGCCCTGAACAACGAGCGCGTGGCTGACATGAACGCCCGCTATATCTGCGATGATGGTCAGAATATAGGCAAGCACGTTCAGCCTGAGAGCCAAGACCTGTTGTTTAGCTGCCCGCCGTACTTTGACCTTGAAGTTTATTCAGACCTCCCAAATGATGCAAGCAATCAGGGAACGTATGAAGACTTCATTCAGATTTTAAAGAACGCTTTCACGTCTGCGGTCGGCTGTCTGAAAGAGAACCGTTTCGCTGCCATCTGTGTGGGTGATGTCCGCGACAAAAAGACTGGGTTCTATTATGACTTCTGCGGGGACATCAAAAAGATTTTCAAGGAGGCGGGAATGTTGCTCTATAACGAAATCATCCTTGTGGAGCAAACAGCGTCAACCGCGTTGAGAGCTGCCCGATATATGGAGAACAGAAAGGTGGCGAAGACGCATCAGCACCTGTTGGTATTCTTTAAGGGCGACCCAAGAAAAATCAAGGCTGAGTTCCCGAAGATTGAGTACACGGAAGACGACATGAAGTTATTTGACGCTTCTGAGGATTGCGAAGAAAGTGAAACATCAAACAACGAATGACCATGCAAGCGAAAATTTGGAATCATAGTCAATGGGTCTCGGAAACAAATCCTGAGACCCTGAGAAAGTTCTACGGAGAAGCGTTGAAACAGGCTGGATTTAATGTTCTGTCCTGTTCTGACCATCATTTCGAGCCTCAGGGTTATACGGCATTGTGGCTTCTTTCAGAAAGCCATTTCGCGGTTCATACGTTCCCTGAGTTCGGGCGGTCGTACATTGAACTTTCTTCCTGCAACCTCGAATATTTCAACAAATTTCTAAACATCATTAAAGACTTATGAGCAAGGCACAGGAAAAGAAAAGAAATCAAGTAAAACTCGCACGCCTTGAAATAGTTTCAGGGCTGTTCAAACGGGGGTATTCAAGACGCAAAATCCAATCTGAGGTAATGAAGCGTCTTGACCTCCCGACCTATTCACTCCAAACCGTTCAAAGGGACATTCAGACGCTTTTGGAAGAATGGCGTGAAAGCCGTCTTGAAGACACGGACGAACTCGTTACGCTTGAACTCGCCCGTATTGATGAAACCTGTCAGGAGCTTTGGGAACAATGGGAAAAATCAAAAGAGAATTTCACGAAGCAAACGCGCAAGCAAAAAGGCTCTCCATCCCGTGACGCTCAGACGGGGCAAACATCTATCAGGACGTATCAGACGGAAAGAACAGAAACGGACGTTCAGGGTCTCGGAGACCCCGCCTATATTACAGAAATCAGGCGGCAGCTTGAAGAACGGCGTAAACTTCTCGGATTGTACGCGCCTGAAAAGACAGAAGTTAGTGGCGGACTATCTTTCGCCTCTCTCTTGGTTGAGAGCGGTATGTTAGACGAAGCAGAACAGACCCTTGAAGCGGAATAAGTGATTTGCGCCCGAATGCGGGCTTAAAATGTTTTCATCGTATAAAGTAACCAATCAAAAACGAAGCCCCGACATACGGGGAAAACGCAAAAAATAACTCAGAATGAAGAAACAGGATAAAAAACGGCTACGGGAAAAGGGTCTCGCTTTGATGAACGAATGGAGGGCTGATTGGTGTCGGTTCGCCAAGGAAGCTCTCGGCGTTACGCTTGACCCTGAACAGCAAGAAATCCTCCGCTCGGTTCAGTACAACAGAAGAACGTCTGTTGCATCAGGAACGGCACGCGGCAAGGATTTTGTGTCCGCTTGCGCCGCTGTCTGTTTCCTGTATCTGACCCCACGTTGGCGGCGCAATGAGTTCGGGAAAATTGAACTTGTTGAGAACACGAAAGTAGCCCTGACAGCCCCAACAGACCGACAAGTAAAGAATATCATGATGCCTGAAATCTCACGTCTGTTCAACAGGGCAAAATCTCGTGGCGTTGAGCTTATCGGGCAGCTCTCGGCTTATGACATCAGAACTAACGATAAAGAATGGTTTCTGACAGGTTTCAAGGCTGACGAGCATAACCATGAAGCATGGTCAGGTTTTCATGCTGTTCATACCATGTTCGTTGTGACAGAGGCAACAGGTATCGGCGATGATACATTTTCCGCTATTGAGGGTAACCTACAAGGAGACAGCCGTATTCTTGTGGTCTTCAACCCAAACAAGACAGTTGGTTACGCCGCCCGTTCTCAGCGCGAAGAACGTTGGGCGCGGTTCAGGCTTTCTTCCCTGACAGCCCCGAACATCGTCCACAGAAAGATAGTCATTTCGGGACAGGTTGACTTTGAGTGGCTTCAAGACAAATTGGAAACGTGGTGTACGAAGATTACGCCCGCTGAGGTCTGTTCAGAACTTGACGACTTCGAGTTTGACGGTCAGTGGTATCGTCCCGAAGACCTGTTCAGAAAAAAGGCTCTCGGCAAGTTTCCGAAGGTTTCAGACGACATTCTGATACCACCTCAGTGGCTTGAAGAGGCGCACAAGCGTTGGGAAAAAGCAAACGGGCTTGGTGCTCTTGCGGAAGGCCGTCACAC